>QFCS01004855.1_pt1 | contig 287955 bp, 284 predicted proteins | sample 3576561 | NCBI WGS metagenome assembly QFCS01 | reverse complement strand
GGAACGCCCTAATCGAAGCCAGGCTCGTCGCGAGAAAACCGTGGATCGTCAGGTCCGCCGACTTCCCGTCAGAGGAGGGCGCGACAACAACCTTCTGGACCAGCTCTCTCACAACGGTGAAATGGCGCTGGACGTTGTCGTGTTCGCTTGCGCCGGTACGCGCAACTGCTGTCAGCGCTTTGATGGTCAAGGTGTATACGGCGGGATTGATGACGATCGGTTTTGCCGGTCTGCTGTGCGTCCGTTGCGGACGCGCAAGCGATGCCTCGATCTGGTACTGTAACCTTGACTTTGATGTAAATCTCAGCGGTGGATGAGAGGGCATGCACGACAATCGATCGTCCCTTTATCGCCGCCATCGTTTTCCGCCTGAGACTACGCCACTTTCTGTGGTGCGCAGTTGATCAGGGTGGCTTTGTGCTTGAAGTACTGGTCCAGAGACGCCGTGATACCAGAGCTGCAAAGTTCTTCATTCGGAAGTTGCTGTTAGGTCACGGCGCAGTTCCCCGTGTCATGGCACGGATAAACCGGGCTCTTATCGTGCCGCCAACCGGGAGATCGGTCTCACGGTCCGCGATCATCGCCAGCACCGAGGTTTGAACAATCGGGCCGAGAATTCTCATCAACCGGTAAGACGGCGAGAGCGGAGCATGAAACGCTTCAAGTCACCACGACACTTGCAGCGTTTCGCAATCCATTCACGACCCGATTTATAACCTTCATCATTTTCCCCGCGACCGCTTCACCTCTGCCATCCACCGCGAACTACGCCAAATCGCCAATACTATCTGGCGCGATATCGCTGGCCTGTAATCTGCCCGATCACAACATCATAGATCAGCACGCATCCGGGCACAGGTTAAGGTTACGGTGTCATGCAGCCCCATGGTTAGCCGACCGGAATTGATCCCCTGATTGGCGGCCCCACCCCTTTCCTCCCGAGACCTGGGGGTGGGGCTCTTTGACCGGAACCTGAAGCTTTGCAGGCTGGCTGCCTGCGATATTACTTCTTCAGCCCCGTCTCGTAGCGATCCCAATGGGTGATGATGTCCTGTGCGAGAGCGTTGCCGGCGAGGAAGGCGTTCTGCGTCGCAGGGCCGAAGCCGCCGGACTTCGCGCCGAGGGATTCGGCCGTGGTCTGGCCGTCATGCGGGCGGTCGAAGTTGGACGCGGTGCGCAGCACGGCGATGCGGTTGAAGTCGAGGCGGTCGGCATCCGCCGCGCGGCGGAGCGCCGCCAGCGTGGCGTTGTCTTCCATCTGGCTGGTGCAGTAGTCCGCCCTGCCTTCGGTCAGTACCTTAGCGTGTTCGGCCAGTTCCGTCGCGATCACCTCGCCGTGCCAGTAGGTGTCGGCGGAAACGGTTGTGCAACTGGTGACCGCCGGTTTCGCCTTGGCGGCGGGCTGGGCGTAGAGCGCACGGTAGGCGGCGGCCGTGTCGCCGTCGGCAAGCTCCACGTTGCGGCTTGCGGCAAGGGCTGCGTCAAGCAGCGGCCTGTTCATCTCGTAGACCTCGGTGCCTGCGCCCCAGGCCTGCTTTTCACCCGGCGCGCCCGCGCCAAGCTCGACCACCGTCGACTTCCATTCCGCCGGCACCTCGGACTTGGCCATGCGGTGGAAAAGCCCGCCATCGACGACATAGTCGGCCCAGGCCACCGAGCCGAGCGTGCCCTTGGAAGGATCGATGCCGGCGATGCCGGCCACGATGAAATAGGTCTTCGACAGGTCGAGCTTGTCCGAGAGCGCGACGGCGGCCGTGGAGGCGGCGGCGTTGGCGAAGCCCATCGTGGTCGTCATGACGCAGAGGTCGTCGTTGCAGGCGACGTCGGGTGCAGCGCTCGCAAGGCCCGGCACCGCGATGCGCTGCGGCAGCTTCAGGTTTTCGAGCCACGGCTTGGTTTCCTCGCCGAACATGGTGATCACCAGCACTTTCGGGGCGATCGTCTCGGCATGGGCGACCGCCGGGAGAGCCAGAGTCATGGAGATCAGGGTGAGTTTCCTCATCGGCTTTACCTTCCAAACGGTCGTTAATGACGGAATCGGGATTAGCATATCCGGGACGGGGAAGCGACACGATCCGGCGGGCGGATGCCGCCGTTTCCGCTGTTTACTTAACCGTCCGGACGGTATAGTAATTACTTCGTGCTTAACGCAGTGTGGGAGGAAACACAGTGCAGCTGAATGGATTTCTGAGAACGACGGCGCTTGTTGGCGCGGTCCTGTGGGGTGGCTCGGCGGCAGCGGCGGAGGTTTCGATCTTCTGCAGTTCGGCCGGCGCCGAGCTCGAGCTTTGCCAGTCGGCCTCCGAGGCCTGGGCGAAGGAGACCGGCAACACGGTCAAGATCAACAAGATGCCTGCGAACTGGGGAGAGGCGCTGCCGCTCTACCAGCAGCTTCTTGCCGGCAAGTCGGGCGATATCGACGTTCTGACGCTCGACAATATCTGGGTCGGCGCCCTCGCCGCCCATCTCGTCGACCTGAAGGAGAAGGTGCCGGCCGAAGAGCTTTCCGAGCATTTCGCGGCTGCGCTTGCCGACTCGACCATCGACAATAGGCTGCTGGCCATGCCGTGGTTCGTCGATGCCGGCCTGATGTTCTACCGCAAGGATCTGCTGGAGAAGTACGGCAAGGCCGAGCCGAAGACCTGGAAGGACCTGACCGAGACGGCCAAGTCCATTCAGGAACAGGAGCGCGCCGCCGGCAGCAAGGATATGTGGGGCTATGTCTGGCAGGGTCGCGCCTATGAGGGGCTGACCTGCGACGCGCTCGAATGGGTTGCCTCCTACGGCGGCGGCACCTTCATCTCGCCCGACGGCACGATCACCGCAAACAATCCCAAGGCTGTCGAGGCGCTCGACCTCGCCCGCTCCTGGATCGGCGGCATCAGCCCGGAAGGCGTGCTCAACTATGACGAGGAAGGTTCGCGCGGCGTCTTCGAGGCCGGCAATTCCATCTTCCATCGCAACTGGGGCTATGTCTGGGGCACCAGCCAGGCGGAAGGCTCTTCGCTGCTCGGCAAGGTCGGCGTGATGGCGCTGCCGGTCGGCGCCGAGGGTGAGAAGTCCAGCGGCTGCTACGGCGCGGGCCTGCTCGGCGTCTCCAAATATGCCGAGGACGTCGACGCGGCCGTCAGCCTCGTGCGCTACCTCACCAATGCCAAGGAGCAGAAGCGCCGCGCCATGCAGGGCTACAGCCCGACGCTGAAGGCGCTCTACAAGGACGAGGAAATCCTGGCGAAAAACCCGTCGCTGCGCTTTGCAGAAAAGGCCTATGCGGAAAGCGCCTCGCGGCCGTCGCAGGTGACGGGCGCCTCCTACAACCGCGTCTCGCAGCGCATCTTCAACGGTGTGCACAATGTCCTCAGCGGCAAGGAAGCCGCGGCCGATGCGCTCGCCAAGGTGAGCGACGATCTCGAGCGGCTGAAGAAGCGCGGCTGGTAAGCAGAGCAAGGAAAAGAAAGTGAATATCGCGATTGCACCCTGCTGCTGGGGCGTTTACTGGCCCACAGGCAACGACCTCGGCTGGACCGATTATCTCGATCGCATCGTGGCGGCCGGATACCGGCATACCGAGCTTGGCCCCTACGGCTACTTGTCCACAGATGCCACGGTGCTTTCGCACGAACTGGACCGCCGCGGCCTTGCCGTGGTCGCGGCGGCCCATGTTCATACGCTGGCGGATGCGGCCACGGCGGCGGCGCTGGAAGAGCGCGCGCACCAGATCTGCGCGCTGCTCTCGGCCATCGGCGGCACGCATTTCATCCTGATGGACGAGTCCGAATTCTATCCCAAGGACCAGATGGGCGTGGTCGACGAGGCCGGATGGCGCAGCGTCATCGACCTGACTATGCGGGCCGCCCGCATCGCGCGGGAGCACGGCCTGCAGTTCAGCTTCCATCCCCATGTCGGCACTTGTGTAGAACATGAACCGCAGATCGAGCGGTTGTTGGCGGAAACTGATCCCGACCTCGTCGGCCTCTGCCTCGACACCGGCCATCACGCCTATTGGAAGGCCGATCCCAAAACCTTCTTCCTACGCCACAAGGCGCGCATCAATGCCATCCACCTCAAGAATGTCGACGGTGCCTTTCGCGAGAAAGTGCTAGCCGAGAACATCCATTGCGACCGCGCCTTCGAAGACGGAATCATGACCGACCTCGACCGCGGCGTTGTCGACATCGCCGATTTCATGCAGACGCTGCTCGCGAGCGGCTATGACGGCCCGCTGGTCGTCGAGCAGGATCTTGCGCCGAAGCATCCCAAAACGCCGGAGACGATCGCCGCGCGCAATTTCGCCTTCGTCTCGGCTCTCCTCGGCGGGTGGGCCGGCCGATGAAGACCGTGACCCACGATACGCCCGAGGTGATCGGCGAGCACCTTGCCGGCCGCATCCTTGCGGAGCTTCGCGCCGCCAATGCCGCCGGTCGGCCCTATGTGCTCGGCTGCCCGGGCGGACGCAGCCCCATGCCGGTCTATGAGGCGCTAGAGCGCCAGCTTGCCGCCGCCCCTGTCGACTGCTCACGCCTCGTCGTTGCGATGATGGACGAATATCTGCTTTCGAGCGGCGACGGCCTCGTTCCACCGCCCGCCTCCGCGCATTATTCCTGCCACGGCTTCGGCGAACGGGAGATCGTCGGGCGTATCAACCGCGCGCTGCCGGAAGCCCTGCGCATGCCGGCGGAGAATTTTCTCATGCCGGCCATCGCGCAGCCGGAAGCCTATGATGCGGAACTCGCCGCCCTCGGTGGCATCGACCTCTTCCTGCTCGCCTCCGGCGCCGGCGACGGCCATATCGCCTTCAACCCGCCGGGCTCGGCGCGGGGCAGCCGCACGCGCATCGTCACGCTCGCCGAGCAGACGCGGCGCGACAATCTCGCGACCTTCCCGGATTTCCGCGGGATCGCGGAGGTGCCAGCGCACGGCCTCACCATCGGCATCGGCTCCATCGCCACGCTTTCCAAGGCCGTCACGATGATCGTCTGGGGCGACGGCAAGCGCGAGGCGTTCCGGCACCTTTCGGCCGCCACGGCCTATGATCCATCCTGGCCCGCGACCATTCTCGCCGAGTGCCGCAATGGTGAGCTGCACGCCGATACGGCGGCGGGAGCCGCGCCATGACGGCGCATGCGATCGGCATCGATGTCGGCGGCACCAAGACGAAGGCCTGCATCATAAGGCTTTCGGACGGCGCGGTCATTGCCGAGCGCACCGAGGCGACGCCCTGCCAGAGCGGCGGCGGCGGCGTGCTCGACCTCGTCTGCGATCTGACGGCGGCCATGCAGGCGCGTGCGGGGGAAAAAGGCATCGCCGTCGAAGCCCTCGGCATCTGCCTGCCGGAACTCGTGACGCGGGAGGGCGAACCGGCCTCGGCATGGAATTTCGACTGGCGCGGCCTCGACTACCGCGCCCGCCTCGGCGCCTTCGCCCCCCTGCATATCGATAGCGACGTGCGTGCGGCCGCCTTCGCGGAAGGCTGGATGGGGGCGGGCAAGGGCATCGATCCCTTCGTCTACGCCACCATATCCACGGGCCTTTCCCATTCACTGGTCATCGGCGGAGCGCCCTATGAAGGCGCCCGCGGCTTCGCCATCCATTTCTCCGGCAGCGATATCGTCGCCTTCGATGCCGATGGCCGCGAGGTGCGCCATAATCTGGAGCTCTTTGCCGGCGGCAAGGCGCTCGGCGAACGCTACAGCACCCTCACCGGCGATCCGACCAGCTCGGCGCTGGCGCTTTTCGAGGCTGAGGCCACCGACCCGCAGGCCGCAGAGATGGTTTCCGGCGCGCTCCTTTCGCTTGCCTCCTATCTCGGCCAGCTCATCAACACGCTGGATCCCGCCGTGCTCGTCCTCGGCGGCGGCATCGGCAGCGATCCCAAGGTGACGCCGCGGCTCGCCGCGCTGACGCGGGATTTCATCTGGGCGGAGGGGGCGCGGGACATGCCGATCGTGCCGAGCCTCATCGGCGATACGGCCTGCGCCATCGGCGTGGCGGCGCTCGCCGTAAGGGCGCACCGGGCAAATGCAGAACAGACAACCAGCAAGATGGGACGGCCATGAGTGGAATAGATCTTGTCAACGTCGTCAAACGCTTCGGCATGCTGACTGTCATCGACGGCGTCGATCTCAGCATTGCCGAGGGCGAGTTCGTCGTCTTCGTCGGTCCTTCGGGCTGTGGCAAGTCTACGCTGCTGCGCATGATCGCCGGACTGGAGGAAATCTCCGACGGCGAGCTGCGCATCGGAGACAGCCGTGTCAACGAGACGCCGCCGGCCAAGCGCAACATCGCCATGGTCTTCCAGTCCTACGCGCTCTATCCGCACATGAATGTCGAGCGCAATCTCGGCTTTGCACTGGAGACCGCCCGGCTCCCCGCCGCCGAAATCCGCGAGCGCGTCACAAAGGCCGCGCAGTTCCTGAAGATCGATCATCTGCTTGACCGTCGCCCGGCGCAGCTTTCCGGCGGCCAGCAGCAGCGCGTCGCCATAGGCCGCGCCCTCGTGCGTCAGCAGAAGCTCTTCCTGTTCGACGAACCGCTCTCCAACCTCGATGCGGACCTGCGCATGGAGATGCGCGTCGAGATCGCCCGCATTCACCGCGAGGTGAAGGCCACGACGGTCTATGTCACGCATGACCAGATGGAGGCAATGACGCTCGCCGACCGCATCGTCGTGCTGAAGGACGGCGGCATCGCGCAGGTCGGCACGCCCATGGAGCTCTACGAGCGCCCGGCCAACCGCTTCGTCGCCGGCTTCATCGGCTCGCCGCGCATGAACTTCCTGCCGGGATCGCTTGCCGGCGAAGGCGAGGAGAGCATCCTCACGCTTTCCGGCGGCAGCTACCGCCTTCCTGCCCATGACTATGCCGGCGATGTCAGCCTCGGCATCCGGCCGGAAGACCTGATCCTCGGCGACGGTGAGGCGACGCTGGAGGCCGAAGTGCTGCTCGTCGAACCGCTCGGCGGAGAATCCCTCGTCCATCTCAATGTCGGCGGCGGCCGCTCGATCGTCATCAAGGCGCAGGGCAAGCCGGATATCCGCGCAGGCGCCGTGACCCGTGTCGGCTGGAAGCATGCGCGGGCGCATCTCTTCGGCAAGGACGAACGCACCCTCAGCCCGAGGAGGGCGTGACATGGCGATGGGAGCAATACGCATCGGCCTCAATGCCAAGCGGGCGCGCACGGCCTGGCTGTTCCTCGTGCCCAGCCTCGTCGTGCTCTTCGCCGTTGCGCTCTGGCCGCTCGGCCGGACATTCCTCTTCTCCTTTACCGACGCGTTCCTCACCGAGCCTGACATCTACGACTATGTCGGCTTCGACAACTATTTCACGCTGTTCGAAGATCCGCTGTGGTGGCAGTCGGTCCGCAACACGCTCTATTTCACCGCCATCTCGGTTTCCATCGAGACGGCGCTGGGGCTTGCCATCGCGCTCCTGCTGAACGCGCATATCTCCGGCCGTGGTTTCATGCGCGCCGTCATCCTCATTCCCTGGTCGATTCCCGTCGTCGTCAGCGCGCGCATGTGGCAGTGGATGCTGCATGACCAGTTCGGCATCCTCAATCACATGCTGAAGCTGACGGGTGTCATCGACAACGGCATCGCCTGGACGGCCAATCCGGACCTCGTCATGCCGGTCATTATCGCCGTCGACGTCTGGATCACCACGCCCTTCATGGTGCTGCTGATCCTCGCCGGCCTGCAGATGCTGCCAAAGAGCATCTACGAGGCGGCGTCGATCGACGGTGTTTCGGAATGGCGGCAGTTCACGGCGCTGACGCTGCCGCTGCTGGCGCCCAGCATCGCCGTCGCCGTTCTGTTCCGGCTGCTCGATGCGCTGCGCATGTTCGACCTCAGCTTCGTGCTCTCCTCCAACAGCGACGACACCAAGACCGTCTCGATCTATGCCCGCGAGGTGCTGGTCAATTTCCAGGACATGGGCGTCGGCTCGGCGGCGAGCGCCGCTATCTTCCTGATGATCGCCGTGGTGACGGCGATCTACGTGACCGTCTTCCGGCTCAACCGCAAGCTCCTGGGGGTGTGAGATGGTACGCAGCGCGACAGGCAGGCGCCTTCACCGCATCGCGATCTACGGGCTCTTCACCGTCGTCGCGCTCTACACGCTGTTCCCCTTCTACTGGATGATCGCGTCGTCGATGAAATCCGGCCAGGCGATCTTCGACGTCACCTTCCTGCCGGACCTGAAGTTCAACAATTACGCGGCAATCCTGTCGGACGGCGTGTTCTTGCGCAGTCTTCTCAACTCGCTGATCGTCGCGGCCTCCGTCGTGGCGCTCTCGCTGGGGCTGGCGGTCGCGGCGGCCTATGCGCTCGGCCGCATCGATTTCCGCGGACGCTCGCCGATCATGTTCCTGTTCCTTGCCGTCTCGATGTTCCCGCAGATCGCCCTGCTCTCCGGCCTCTTCGAGATGATCCGCTGGCTCGGTCTCTACAACACGCTCGGCTCGCTGATCTTCGCCTACATGATCTTCACGCTGCCCTTCAACATCTGGGTGCTGACGACCTTCATGCGCAGCCTGCCGCGGCAGATCGAGGAGGCGGCCATCATGGACGGCTGCTCGCCGCTGCGCATCGTGCGCTGTATCTTCCTGCCCATGATGGGCCCGGCGCTGATCTCGACGGGCCTGCTCGCCTTCATCGCCTCGTGGAACGAATTCCTCTTCGCGCTCACCTTCATCCTGACCGACGAGAACCGCACGGTGCCCGTAGCCATCGCCCTCATTTCCGGCTCCAGCCGCTTCGAGTTCCCCTATGGCGCGATCATGGCCGCGTCGACCATCGTTACCGTGCCGCTGATCGTGCTGGCACTGCTCTTCCAGAAATACATCGTCTCCGGCCTCACCGCCGGTGCGGTCAAGGGATAGGCCCCTCGGGGGCAGAAAGGTCTTTTCCATGCGTATCGTCCGTGTCGGCCTCATCGGCCTTGGCGAGGTGAGCCAGCTCATGCACCTGCCGATCCTTGCCGACCACCGCCATCTGTTCGAGATCGCCGGCGTTTTCGACGTCTCGCCGAGCCTCACCGCGCACTGCGCCGCCCGTTATCCGGGCGCACGCACCTATGACAGCGCCGAAGCGCTGCTCGCCGCGTCCGATATCGACGCCGTCTTCATCCTGACGCCGGACCAGACGCACCGCCACTATCTCGATCTCGCGCTGAAGGCCGGCAAGCATGTCTTCCTCGAAAAGCCGGCCTGCCTGACGCTCGGCGAAATCGACGGCGTCATGCCGCTTGCGCAGAAATCCGGCTGCCTCGTCTTCGTCGCCTATATGCGGCGCTACTCGGCGAGCTTCCTCAAGGCGAAGGAGATGATGCCCGCTCAGGACGAGCTGCGTTACGTGCGCGTTCGCGATCTCATCTGCGAGGGCCCGTTCTTCATCCGCCAGACGCGCAACATCTTCTACCCGAACGATCTCGATAAGGCTTTCCTCACCCAGTCGCGTGCCGAGACCGAGGTGCTGCTGCGCGATGTCGCCGGCAAGGACGCCTCCCCGAGCCTGATGCGCGCCTACCAAGTGCTGACCGGCCTTTCCTCGCACAGCCTTTCGGCCATGCGCGAGCTGATCGGCCTGCCGCAGCGGGTCATCGCCGCTCACCACAAGCAGAATGGCGAGCAGATCGTCGCGCTCTTCGACTATGGCCACTTCACCGCCATCTACGAGGCGCTGATCGACAATGTCGCGCGCTTCGACGCTCGCATCGAGGTTTATTCGGATCGCCGCCGCCTCAGCTTCGGCTACGACACGCCCTATATCCGTAACCTGCCGACCGCGCTGGAGGTGACGGACTCGTCCGACATCGAGACCGAAACCCGTGTCTTCGGCCCGAATTACACCGATCCCTTCGCCATCGAGCTGCGCGCCTTCCACGACCACCTCGTGAAGGGCACGACGCCGAAAACGACGCTCGACGATTCCCGGCAGGATCTCGCCCTGATGGCGGAAATCGTCGGTCGCCTGCGCGAGAGTTCACAGCTATAGCGGGAAGACCAGCACCAGCATCGAGGTTCGATATGGCAAGACGTGGCACAGCACGGGAACGCATTCTCACCACCGCAGAGGAGATCGTCGTCAACGAGGGTGTCTCCTCGCTCACCTTCGACAAGGTGGCGGAGGTCACCGGCCTTTCCAAGGGCGGCATCCTCTACCACTTCGCCAGCAAGGACGCGCTGGTGCGCGCCATGGTCGAGCGCTTCGTCTATCGCTTCGAGACCGGTCTTTCCGGCCTCGAGAGCGACGACGACGAGCCGCATGGCCGCTACACCCGCGCCTATGTGAAGGCGACCATGGGCGATGCCGCCAGCACCGGCGACCAGTACGATCGCCTCGGCGCCAGCATCACGGCCGCCCTGTCGAATTTCCCCGACATGCTGGAAATCGTCCACCAGCAGAACATCCGGTGTCAGGCCGCCGTCGAGAAGGACGGCCTGGACCCGGTCGACGCCACCATCATCCGGCTCGCTATCGAGGGTATGTGGATGGCCGAGGTGTTCAACGTCATGCACCTCGACCCGGCCATGAAACAGGCCGTCATCGACCGGCTGATCGCCCGCACCCGTCCCGAGGGTGCGAAGCCCTAGACTATTTCCGCCAGGGGTGCGGAGCGGTTCGGCACCCGGAAATACGAAACAACAAAGAGATAGAGGGTTTCCGCGATTCGAGGAAAAGCGGAGGCGCTCTCGCGTTTCATCCAGAGAGGAGTTTTCCATGGGCTACAAGCCTTCCCCCCGTCCCGTCTTCGACCGGCCGAGCCACATCCCCTATGCCGGCGTGACGCGCCATCTGTGGGGCGAGGAAAATGCTGGCCTCGTCGACGACTGGATCTATGCTTCCACGGACAATATCCACCAGATCGTTTTCGGCATGCAGCCGGGCGGCTGCTTCAAGCATACCGACGCCTTCCGCACCATCTTCGGCGCGGACGAACTGCTCTATGTGATCAGCGGCACGCTCGGCCTTGCCAATCCCGAGACGGGCGAGGTCTGCGTCGCGAAAGAGGGCGAGGCCCTGTTCTTCCGCAAGGACACCTGGCACCACGGCTTCAACCTGGGGACCGAGCAGGTGCGTGTGCTGGAATTCTTCGCCCCGCCGCCGGCCAAGGGCACCTCCGGTCCCTATGCCCGCACCAAGCCGCTGATCACCGAAAGCCGATACGTGCAGCAGGAATTCCTCGGCCGCTGGCCGATGGAGGCCGAGGCGCAGAAGAAAGCGCGCACCATTCACCCCAAGCGCGATGCCGACATGCTCTGGAGCCTCGATGTGGAGACGCAGGGTGCCTATACCGGCTTCTACTGCGCGACGGACCAGCTGACGGTGGGCAAAACGACGGTGCTCGGCGGCAAGCGCACCGGCATCGAGCGCCACAGGGGCGATGAGTGCCTCTATGTCGTCTCCGGCGTGCTCAACATCCATATCCCGGATGCGGAGGGCCAGGCCTGGTTCGAGCTCAACCCGCGCGACGGCTTCTACATCCCCGCCGGCTTCGACCATCAGTATTTCAACATGTCGCATACGCCCTGCGAATTCGTCTTCGGTGTCGCGCCGGACTTCTAGCGGGGATATCGGGCGGCCGGCGCGCTGAAGATCGCGGAAATCCTCATCGAAGCCGGCCTGCCGAAGGGCCTTTACAACGTCATCCAGGATGATCACTCGACCGGGCCGCTGCTCGTCAACCACAAGGATGTCGCCAAGGTCTCGCTGACCGGCTCCGTGCCGGCGGGCAAGAAGGTGGCGGGCGCCGCCGCCTCCGATCTCAAGCACGTCACGATGGAACTCGGCGGCAAGTCGCCGCTCATCGTCTTCGACGATGCCGACCTCGAGAGCGCCACCGGCGGTGCGATGCCCGGCAACGTCTATTCGACGGGCCAGGTCTGCTCGAACGCGGCAACGCCACCGAATTTGGCCTCTCCGGTGGCGTCTTCACCGCCGATATCACCCGCCCGCCGCGTCGTCGACCAGCTGGAGGCTGGAACGCTGTGGATCAACACCATCCCCTTACAAGTCTCTGTGTCCTCAGGCCCCGCAACCAGATCATACAAAAGCCCCCGAAGCAGAAATGCCCGGGGGCTTTTGCCGTCAAAGGCAAACAGCATGAGCGCGCCGCCAAACGGCCCTTGCGCAGAACGCCCCGGACTGGCTATGAAATGCCATGTCAATCGAATCCGTCCGTGCATTCTTCCGTGAAAACGCGCCCGATGTGGCGGTGCTGGTCACCGAACAGAGTTCGGCGACCGTGCCGCTGGCCGCCGAAGCCCATGGGGTGGCGCCGGAACAGATCGCCAAGACGATCTGCCTGCGTGTCGGCGAGGAGATCGTGCTGCTGGTGGCGGCCGGCACGGCGCGCCTCAGCAACCGCAAGTTCAAGGATCGTTTCGCCGCAAAGCCACGCATGCTCGATGCCGAGCAGGTGCTGGCCGTCACCTCCCATCCCGTCGGCGGCGTCTGCCCGTTCGGCCTGCCCGCCCCCGTTCCGGTCTATTGCGACGTGTCGCTGAAACCCTTCGAGGAGGTGGTTCCGGCGGCGGGCGCGACCAATGCGGCGGTGCGCATCGCACCCGAACGGCTGGCGGCGCTCGTCAAGGGCGAGTGGATCGACGTCTGCGAGTGACCGGAAGGCCCCGCCCTGCGGGCAAATCGTGAAAGAGTTTCGCGAAAATCCGGGGAAATTCCCGGCTGGCGCAATCCCGCGCGAACACGCAATATGACGCAACTGTGATCAACCGCGGCCGGCTTCCGGCGGACAGCGGCGCGCGGACGCGGGGAAACCCGCGGGCAGGCGGTTCGCAGTGCGAGGCGTCGGCTAGGTCCCGGGTTGCTGGAGGAGCATCTGGCCCGGAGGTTTTGCACGGCGCCGCCGCTGGCGCGCCAGGGGGAGAAAACATGTTTGAACGGCTTTTCAAGCTGAGTGAGCACGGCACCACCGTGCGCACCGAGGTGATCGCGGGTCTGACGACCTTCCTCACCATGTCCTATATCATCTTCGTCAATCCGGACATCCTGTCCACCACGGGCATGGACCGGGATGCCGTCTTCGTGGCGACCTGTCTTGCCGCTGCGCTCGGCTCCATGGTCATGGCGACCGTCGCCAACTGGCCGATCGGCATGGCGCCCGGCATGGGCCTCAACGCCTTCTTCGCCTTCACCGTGGTGGCCTCGCTCGGCTTCACCTGGCAGCAGGCGCTGGGCGCGGTGTTCATTTCCGGCATCATCTTCGTCATCCTGACGGTGACCGGCGTGCGCAGCTGGCTGATCGCCGGCATCCCGCATTCGCTGAGGAGCGCCATTGCCGCCGGTATCGGCCTCTTCCTCGGCATCATCGCCCTGAAGAGCTCCGGCATCGTCGTCGACAATCCGGCGACGCTCGTCGGCCTCGGCGACCTCAAGCAGACCGGTCCGCTGCTCGCCATCCTCGGCTTCTTCATCATCGCGGTGCTCGATGCGCTGCGCGTCAAGGGTGCGATCCTGATCGGCATCCTCGCGGTCACGGTCCTCTCCTGGATCGTCGGCGTCAGCGAGTTCCGCGGGATCGTCTCCGCGCCGCCGTCGATCATGCCGACCTTCCTGCAACTCGACATCCTCGGCGCGCTGCATGGCGGCCTGCTGCATGTCATCCTCGTCTTCGTGCTCGTCGAGGTCTTCGACGCGACCGGCACGCTGATCGGTGTCGCCAAGCGCGCCAACCTTCTCCAGGAAGGCAAGCAGAGCCGCCTCGGCCGCGCGCTCCTTGCCGACAGCACCGCGATCGTCGCCGGCTCGCTGATCGGCACCAGCAGCACCACGGCCTATGTCGAAAGCGCCTCGGGCGTGCAGGCGGGCGGGCGCACGGGCCTTACCGCCTTCACCGTCGCGATCCTGTTCCTCGCCGCCCTCTTCGTCTCGCCGCTCGCCGGCTCCGTGCCGAGCTATGCGACGGCGCCGGCCCTGCTCTATGTCGCCGGCCTGATGATGCGCGAACTGACGGAAGTCGAATGGGAAGACCTGACGGAAGCGGCGCCGGCTGCGCTGACCGCGCTTGCCATGCCCTTCACCTATTCGATCGCCAACGGCCTTGCCTTCGGCTTCGTCAGCTACGTGGTGCTGAAACTCTTCACCGGCAAGTGGAAGGACATCCATCCGGCAACGGCGCTGGTCGCCATCCTCTTCATCATCCGCTTCGCCTTCTTCGCGGAATAGACAGGGGTCTATCGATCAAGGAAAACGGGCCGCGCGAGGAGCGCGGCCCGTTTTCTTTTGCGGCTGTCTTTCCGGTGTGCGAATCCGGATATGAAAATGCCGGCCCGTGGAGGCGGGCCGGCACAGATCCGTGATCCCGGTGGATGGATCAGCGGATCAGGAAGGGGGCTGCGTAAAAATGCTCCTCGAGGTTCACGCCCTCGCCGCCGCGGTCCACCACGGCGAAGTCGGAGACCGTGTCGAGCGGCGTGAGGATGCCGTGCCAGACATTGCGGCCGATATTGACGCCCTGGCCGGGCGCGGTGCGGAAGGCGACAGGCTCGGCGGGACCGTTTGCCGTTTCCGCGGCGACGACGACGAGGAACGGGGCGTCACCGAGCGGAATGAAGGCCTGGCTGCCGAGCGGGTGGCGCTCCACCATCGCCAGCTCCAGCGGCAGCGGATAGGGCTCGCCGCGCAAGAGGCTGATCATCGGCCGGGCCTTCTCGCCCGTCGTCTCGATATCGGCGAGGTCGTGGTATCGGGTGCATTTTCCCGCATTGATCGGGAAATTGTGTGCGCCGTCGCGCTCGATCACCTGGCCGAAAGGCGCGAAGGCCTCGCGGGTGAGCGGTTTGATTTCGATGGTCTTCATGTCTTTCCTCCCCCGGCCGGATGGCCGGAATTCGCAAGGCGGCTGGCGCCGCCCGCCGGTTTCACGAGATTGCCGTCGAACGCCGGAAGCGGTCGACGGCAGGTGTCTGCCCCGGCAGGATCCCCTGCCGGAACATCGACGCGGCATGACAAGGGTGGGGAGGTCCCCCGGTCCTGCCCGTCAGGTCGGCAGCATGGCTTTCAGCCGCAGCAGCGCGATGCGCTCCACCTGCCGGCAGGCGGTGGCAAGCTCGGTGTCGCGGTCGTTGGCGATGCGGGCCTCGAAGGCGGTAAGGATGCTCGCCTTCGTGTTGTCGCGCACGGCGATGATGAACGGGAAGCCGAACTTCGTCACATAGGCCTCGTTGAGCTCCGTGAAGCGGGCGCGTTCCGCGTCGGTCAGCGCGTCGAGGCCGGCGGAGGCCTGTTCCTCGGTGGAGCTTTCGGTGAGGCGCTTGGCCTGGGCCAGCTTGCCGGCGAGATCCGGATGGGCGACGAGCACGCCGAGCCGTTCGGCATCGCTCGCCGCGCGGAACTGGAAGGCAAGGGCGGCGGCAAGGCCGGTCGCCGTATCGTTTGCCGGCGAAAGTTCGTCGGCGAAGGCGCGGCGGGCGACCCAGTCGGAATGCTCGAACACGCCGCCGAAACGCGCGACGAAGGCCTCCTGCGTCATCTGCGAGGGGCGCTCGGCGGGCGCGCGCGGCGGATGGGTCTTCGCCCAGTGCTCGGCAATGTCGATGCGCCGGGCGATCCAGACCTTCTCGTGGCCCTGCACATAGTCGATGAAGCGGGCGAGCGCCATGACACGGCCCGGCCTTCCGATCAGGCGGCAGTGCAGGCCGATGCTCATCATTTTCGGGCTGCCCTTGGCGCCCTCCGCATAGAGCGCATCGAAACTGTCCTTCAGGTAGCTGAAGAACTGGTCGCCGCTGTTGAAGCCCTGCGGGGTCGCGAAACGCATGTCGTTGGCGTCGAGCGTATAGGGAATGATGAGCTGCTGCCGGCCGCCGTGTTCGTACCAGTAGGGCAGGTCGTCGGCATAGGTGTCGGAAACATAGGCGAAGCCGCCGGCCTCGGTGACGAGATCGACGGTGTTGACCGAACAGCGTCCCGTATACCAGCCGCGCGGCCGCTCGCCGGTGACGAGCGTGTGCAGGCGGATCGCCTCGGCGATGGCGGTGCGTTCGTCCTCCGCCGTCATGTCCTTGTGCTCGACCCATTTGAGGCCGTGCGAGGCGATTTCCCAGCCGGCGTCCTGCATGGCGGCCACCTGGGCGGGCGAGCGGCGGAGCGCGGTGGCGACGCCGTAGACCGTGACCGGCACGGCCTTTTCCGTGAGCAGCCGGTGCAGGCGCCAGAAGCCGGCGCGCGCGCCGTATTCGTAGATCGATTCCATGTTCCAGTGGCGCTGGCCCTGCCATTGGGCGGCGCCGACGATCTCGGAGAGGAAGGCCTCGGATGCCGCGTCGCCATGCAGCACGCAGTTCTCCCCGCCCTCCTCGTAGTTCAGCACGAACTGCACGGCGACGCGCGCCTCGCCCGGCCACGCGGCCGCGGGCGGTGTCTGTCCATATCCGTGCATGTCACGGCAATATCGCATGGGAACGCTCCTCCAAACGTTTTCGGTACGGAATGTCTAGCCGCAAATCGCCGGCGTCATTCCCCACGGAAATTTTGAAAGTCTCGAACGATCCTGCTGCTTTTCAGTGGCAAGGGGCTGGAGGATAGTGATTATCGGAGCGCTGTGTTCAGGAGGAAAGACATGCAAACGCATTCGCAAGGGGCCGGCCGGCTCACGACCCATGTGCTGGACACGGCGCGCGGCAAGCCGGCGGAAGGCCTGCGCATCGATCTCTACCGGGTCGAGGGCGACACGCTGCACCTTCTCAAGACCACCGAGACGAACGACGACGGCCGCTGCGATGCGCCGCTGCTCGCCGGCGAGACGATGAAGGCGGGCACCTACGAGCTGCGCTTTCATGCCGGCGATTATCTCGGCCGCACCGGGGATGGTCCGATGTTCCTAGACGTCATCCCGATCCGCTTCGGCCTTGCCGACGAGGGCGCGCACTACCATGTACCGCTGCTCGTCTCACCCTTCAGCTATTCCACCTACCGCGGGAGCTAAGCCATGCCGGCCGCCAAGATCCGCTCGGAACTGCGCTTCATCCTCAATGGCCGCGACATTGCGCTTCGCGACGTTGCGGCGGACCAGACGCTGCTCGACTGGCTGCGCCTTTCGCGCCTGCTCAAGGGCACCAAGGAAGGCTGCGCAGAGGGCGATTGCGGCGCCTGCACGGTGCTGGTGGGCCGGCTGACGCCCGAGGGTGGCCTCGTCTACGAGGGCGTCAATGCCTGCATCCGCTTCCTCGGCTCGCTGGACGGTTGTCATGTCGTCACCGTCGAGCATGTCGCCGCCGTCGACGGACGCCTGCACCCCGTGCAGCAGGCCATGGTGGATTATCACGGCTCGCAATGCGGCTTCTGCACGCCCGGCTTCGTCATGTCGCTCTATGCGCTGTGGATGCAATCGCCCAATCCGAGCGACCAGGAGATCGAGACGGCGCTGCAGGGCAATCTCTGTCGCTGCACCGGCTACGAGCCGATCCTGCGCGCGGCCCGCGCCATTTCCAGCTATGGCGGCACGGAGAAGGACCCGCTTCTGGCCGAACGCCAGGCGATGATCGCGCGCCTCGAGGCGCTTGCCGACGGCGCGCGCGTCGAGATCGGCGAGGGCAAAATGCGGTTCGTCGTGCCGGCGGACGTTGATGATTTCGCCGCCGTGCTGGAGGCGGAGCCCGCCGCCACGGTGGTTGCCGGTTCCACCGATGTCGGCCTCTGGGTCACCAAGCACATGCGCGACATCACGCCGGCCGTCTTCATCGCCGGCCTTCGGGAGATGAAGGCGATCACGGTGAAGGACGGCGTGATCACCCTCGGCGCCGGCGTCACCTATACCGAGGCCATCGCGACGCTCTCGCGGCACATTCCGGCGCTCGGCCCGCTCATCAACCGCATCGGCGGCCAGCAGGTGCGCAACATGGGCACGATCGGCGGCAATGTCGCCAACGGCTCGCCGATCGGCGACACGCCGCCGGCGCTGATCGCGCTCGGCGCATCGGTGACCTTGCGCAAGGGCGCGGAACGGCGCACCATCCCGCTTGAGGATTTCTTCATCGCCTACGGCAAACAGGACCGCCGGCCCGGCGAATTCGTGGAATCCCTTGCGGTGCCCGTTCCTCCGGCTGCGGAGAAGTTCGCCATCTACAAGGTGACCAAGCGCCGCGACGAGGACATTACCGCAACGCTCGGCGCCTTCCGCCTGGCGCTTGCCGCCGACGGCACGGTCGCCGCCATCACCATCGCCTATGGCGGCATGGCGGCAACGCCGAAGCGCGCCTTCGCCGTCGAGAAGGCGCTGCTCGACCAACCCTGGACCGAGGCGACGGTGGAAGCGGCCATGGCGAAATATGCCGAGGACTATTCGCCGCTGACCGACATGCGCGCGACCGCGGAATACCGCGCGCTGGTGGCGAGGAACCTGCTCCTGCGGTTCCATGTGGAAACGACGACCAGCGGGCAAGCCGCGCAGGTCTCCAGATACGAGGCTGCGTAAGCCATGAACAAGCACAGTCCAGACCTCACGGCGGAAAAGATCAGCGGCGGCGTGCATCAAAGCCCGCGCCACGATTCCGCGCACAAGCACGTCGCCGGCACGGCCGTCTATATCGACGACATCACCGAGCCCGCCGGCACGCTGCATGCCGGCCTCGGCCTTTCCACCGTCGCCCACGGCGCCGTGAAATCCCTCGACCTTTCGGCCGTGCGCGCCGCCCCCGGCGTCGTTGACGTGCTGACCCACGAGGACATTCCCGGCGACAACGACATCTCGCCGTCGGGCATGCACGACGATCCGGTGCTCGCCGCCGGCAAGGTGGAGTTCCACGGCCAGCCGATCTTCTGCGTGATCGCCGAGACGCGCGAGGAGGCCCGCCGCGCCGCGCGCCTCGCCAAGGTCGAATACGAGGAGATGCCCGCCAATATCGACATCTGGGACCTCGACCAGAAGACGCACCGCCAGGTCTTTCCGCCGCTGACGCTGAAGCGCGGCGATGCGGCCGCCGCCCTCGACGGCGCGCCGCGCCGGGTGAAGGGCCGCATGCGGCTCGGCGGGCAGGACCATTTCTATCTCGAAGGCCAGGTCTCTCTCGCCGTGCCCGGCGAGGACGACGAGGTCACCGTCTACTGCTCCACCCAGGGGCCGAGCGAGACGCAGCACCTCGTCGCCCATGCGCTCGGCGTGCCGAGCCACGCCGTGACCGTGGAGGTGCGCCGCATGGGCGGCGGCTTCGGCGGCAAGGAGACGCAGGCAAACCAGTGCGCCGCGCTCGCCGCCATCGCCGCCAAGAAGCTGGGCCGCGCCGTAAAACTCCGGCTCGACCGCGACGAGGACATGGTGGCGACCGGCAAGCGGCACGATTTCGCCATCGACTACGATGTCGGCTTCGACGACGAAGGCCGCATTCTCGGCATCGACTACACTTTCGCGCTCCGCGCCGGTTTCTCGGCGGACCTTTCCGGCCCGGTGGGCGACCGTGCGCTGTTCCACTGCGACAACGCCTATTTCTTCCCGCATGTGCATGCCAAGACGGCGCTGCTGCACACCAACACCGTGTCGAACACCGCCTTCCGCGGTTTCGGCGGCCCGCAGGGGATGGTCGGGGCGGAGCGCGTCATCGACGAGGTGGCCTTTGCCGTCGGCAAGGATCCGCTCGAGATCCGCAAGCTGAATTTCTACGATGCGATGGGCGTCGATGGAGAGCGGAACCTGACGCCCTACCACCAGAAGGTGGAGGACTGCATCATCCAGCGTATCGTCGCGGAGCTTGAGGAAAGCGCCGACTATGCCGGCCGGCGTGAGGCGATCCGTGCGTTCAACGCGAAGAGCCGCATCGTCAAGCGGGGCCTCGCGCTGACGCCGGTCAAGTTCGGCATCTCCTTCACCAAGACGGAATCCAACCAGGCCGGCGCGCTGGTGCATGTCTATACGGACGGCTCCGTGCACATGAACCACGGCGGCACGGAAATGGGCCAGGGCCTGCACCTGAAGGTGGCGCAGGTGGTGGCGGAAGAGTTCCAGATCGATCTCGACCGGGTGAAGATCACCGCGACGACGACGGCCAAGGTGCCGAACACCTCGCCGACGGCGGCCTCCTCCGGCGCCGACCTCAACGGCATGGCGGCGCAGAATGCGGCCCGCCAGATCAAGGACCGGCTGATCGATTTCGCGGCGGAAAGCCACCAGGTGCCGCGCGACCAGGTCGTCTTCCTGCCGAACCGCGTGCGTATCGGCAATTCCGAGATGGCCTTCAACGATCTCGTGAAGAAGGCCTATATGGCCCGTGTCCAGCTCTCGGCGGCCGGCTTCTACAAGACGCCGAAGATCCACTGGGACCGCTCGAAGGGCCGCGGCCACGCCTTCTACTACTATGCCTATGGCGCGGCCTGCTCGGAGGTGTCGGTCGATACGCTGACCGGCGAATATGTCGTCGAGCGCACCGACATCCTGCACGATACCGGCCGATCGCTGAACAAGGTCATCGACATCGGCCAGATCGAGGGCGGCTTCATCCAGGGTATGGGCTGGCTGACGACGGAGGAATTGTGGTGGGATGGCAAGGGGCGGCTGCGCACCCATGCGCCCTCCACCTACAAGATCCCGCTCGCCTCGGACCGCCCGAAGATCTTCAACGTGGCGCTGACGGACTGGTCGGAAGCCTATGAACCGACGATCCATCGCTCCAAGGCGGTCGGCGAGCCGCCGCTGCCGCTCGGCCTTGCCGTGCTGCATGCGCTGTCGGACGCGGTGGCGAGCGTGGCGGATCACAAGATCTGCCCGCGGCTCGACGCCCCGGCGACGCCCGAGCGCGTGCTGATGGCGATCGAGCGGCTGAAGACGGCCCGAGCAATTCCAGGAAAAGTGTGATGCGGTTTTCCGTCCGCAATTGCGGCAAAGAAAGCAAAGGGTGAGACCATGCCCGCCGTGCGCGAAGACATCCGGGATTTCCTGCGCCGGGCGCCGGGGTCGATCCTGGTCGAGGTGACGGGCGCGGCGGGCTCCACGCCGCGCGATACGGATGCCTTCATGCTGGTTTCGGAGCGGGAGATCTTCGCGACGATCGGCGGCGGGCAGCTCGAATATATGGCGATCGACCAGGCCCGGCGCGCGCTGCGCCTCGGCGCTGCCGCCGAGCCGATGAGCGTGCCGCTCGGCCCGGAGATCGGCCAGTGCTGCGGCGGGCGCGTCGGCCTCACCTTCACCGCCATGAACCCGGCGCTGGCGCGCGACCTCGTCGCGCGTGCCGACCGGGAGATGGCGCAACGGCCGCATGTCTATGTCTTCGGCGCCGGCCATGTCGGCGATGCGCTCGCCATGGCGTTGTCGCTCGCCCCGCTGCGCGTCGTGCTGGTGGATACGCGCGAGGACGAGCTCGTCGCCTCGACGGTGCCGCGCATCGAGACCTGCCTCACCGCCATGCCCGAGGCCGTGGTGCGCGATGCGCCCGCCGGCAGCAGCTTCGTGATCCTGACCCATGACCACGCGCTCGATTTCCTGATCGCGGCCGAGGCGCTGAAGCGCAGCGACGCCGCCTATGTCGGGATGATCGGCTCGAAGACCAAGCGCACGACCTTCCGCAACTGGCTGTCGCGCGAGATCGGCCAGCCCGACCTTTTCACCCGCCTCGTCTGCCCGATCGGCGGCACGGCGGTGAAGGACAAGCGCCCGGCGGTGATCGCCGCGCTCGCCGCCGCCGAGATCATGACGGCCGCGCTGACCTGGGCGGCCAAGCGGACCGAGGCCACGCTCAGTCGCTAGCGGCTTCCATGGCGGCCGGCTCCTCGCCAAGCAGCCGGCCGATCAGCCGCTGACATCGCTCGGCCATGAAGTCGATCATCAGCCGCACCTTCGGGTCCTGGAAGCGCTTGTGCGGGTAGATCGCGGCGAGCTGCACGGAGGCGGGTGGGCTGTCCTTCAGGATTTCCACCAGCCGGCCCTCGGCAAGATGGGCCTTCACCTCGAAGAGCGGCTTGTTGATGATGCCTCGGCCTTCCAGCGCCCATTGGGTGAGCACGTCGCCGTCGTCGCTGTCATAGGGGCCGGCGACCTCGAACTTGCGCAGGCCCTCGGCGGTCACCAGCGTCCAGTAATATTCCTTCGAGCCGGGATAGCGCAGCAGCAGGCAGTCGTGCTTGTCGGCGATCAGCGCATCCGCCGAGGCCGGCGTGCCGCGGCGGGAAAGATAGGCGGGCGAGGCGCAGAGCACGCGCTCGCAATTGAGGATGCCGCGCATGCGCAGGTTCGAATCCTCCAAGACGCCGAGCTTGAAGGCGACGTCGACGCCTTCGGCGAGGATATCGACATTGTGGTCCGACAGGCGCACCCGCACCTCGATATCGGGGTACTTGTCGTGGAATTCCGGAATGCCCGACGCGATGAGGCGCCGGCCGATGCCGAGCGGCGCGGTGATGCGGAGCGAGCCCTTGGGGTTGCGCGACAGGTCCGCGATCGCCGCCTCCGCCTCGTTCACCGCCTCGATGATCTTCACCGCGCCCTCGTAGAACACGCGGCCGTGCTCGGTCGGCGAGAGTTTTCGCGTGGTGCGGTTGAACAGCCGCACGCCGAGATGGCGCTCCAGCTCCTTGATGCGATTGCTGGCGACCGCCGGGGTGACGCGCTGGTCGCGCCCCGCCGCCGAAAGAGTACCGAGTTCGACCACGCGAACGAAGACGCGTACATTATCGAGATAGGACATGGCTCTTTCTACCACATCGCCATTAAGAGCAAAGAGGCGGTCATCTTTTAGATTTTTTTGAAAGTGTTCCGGATTCACCGGGATTTCCGGGAAAATCACTTGATGGCAAACAAACCCATGGAAAGTGGGAGGAGGTCCCTATGTACGAATATGCCATAGCCTGGGATTGGTTGATGTTCGCCGTCCGGTGGCTGCACGTCATCACGGCGATCGCCTGGATCGGCTCGTCGTTCTATTTCGTCGCGCTCGACCTGGGCCTGAAGAAGCATCCCGCGCTGCCGCCTGGCGCCCATGGCGAGGAATGGCAGGTGCATGGCGGCGGCTTCTACCACATCCAGAAATACCTGGTGGCGCCGGCCCAGATGCCCGAGCACCTCGTCTGGTTCAAATGGGAGAGCTACGTCACCTGGCTGTCCGGTTTCGGCATGCTCTGTCTCGTCTATTATGCGGGCGCCGACCTCTACCTGATCGACCCCAACGTGCTCGACGTCTCCAAGCCGGTGGCGATCGGCATTTCGCTGGCCTCGCTCGCCTTCGGCTGGATCATCTACGACCTCATCTGCAAGTCGCCCTTCGGCAACGACAACACGCGGCTGATGGTGGCGCTCTACTTCATTCTCGTCGCCGTCGCCTGGGGCTATACGCAGCTCTTCACCGGCCGGGCCGCCTTCCTCCATCTCGGCGCCTTCACGGCGACGATCATGTCGGCCAACGTGTTCTTCATCATCATGCCGAACCAGCGCATCGTCGTCGCCGACCTCATCGCCGGCCGCACGCCCGATCCGAAATACGGCAAGATCGCCAAGCAGCGCTCCACGCACAACAACTACCTGACGCTGCCCGTGCTGTTCCTCATGCTGTCGAACCACTATCCGCTGGCCTTCGGCACCGAGTTCAACTGGATCATCGCCTCGCTGGTCTTCCTGATGGGCGTGACCATCCGCCACTACTTCAACACCCGCCACGCCAATACGGGTAACCCGACCTGGACCTGGCTTGCCACCGCGCTGCTCTTCGTCGCCATCATGTGGCTTTCCACGGTGCCGAAGATCCTGACGGGCGAACCCACGGAGACGAAGGTTTCCGCCATCCAGCAGACCTTCGTTTCGGCGGACGGTTTTCCGCAGGTGCGCGATACCATTCTCGGCCGCTGCTCTATGTGCCATGCCAAGGAGCCCGGCTGGGAGGGCATCATCACGGCGCCGAAGGGCGTCGTCCTGGAAACGGACGGCGAGATCGCCAACCACGCCCGCGAGATCTACCTGCAGGCCGGCCGCTCGCATGCCATGCCGCCGGCCAACGTGACGCAGATCTCCGACGAGGAGCGCCGCCTGCTCGTCGCCTGGTACGAAAGCGCCGTCAGCGGGGAGAAGACCCAATGAGCGAACTCCTGATCCGCGGCCGCGTGCTGACCTTCCTTTCCGAGCCGCAGGGCATCGACGACACGGCCGCCTGGCGCTACATCGAGGACGGCGCTGTCTTCGTGCGGGGCGGCAAGGTCGTCGAGGCGGGCGAGCATGCCGAGGTCTTGAGGCGCGCCGGCCCCGCCGTTCCGGTCGCCGATCATCGCCCGCACCTCGTGCTGCCGGGCCTCATCGATACGCACCTGCATTTCCCGCAGACCCAGGCGATCGCCTCCTACGGCGCGCAACTGCTGGAATGGCTGAACACCTACATCTTTGTCGAGGAGCAGAAGTTCGCCGAGGCCGCCCATGCGGCGGCTGTCGCGGAGCGCTTCATGGACGAGCTGATCTCGAACGGCACGACGACCGCCGTCGCCTATTGCTCGGTGCATCCCGAAAGCGTCGAGGCCTATTTCTCGGCGGCCGAGGCGCGCGGCATGCGCATGGTCGGCGGCAAGGTGATGATGGACCGCAACGCGCCCGACGCCCTGCGCGACACGCCGCAGCAGGGCTATGACGAGACGAGGCGGCTCATCGAAAAATGGCACGGCCGAGGCCGCGCGCATTATGCGATCAGCCCGCGCTTCGCCATCACCTCGACGCCGGAGCAGATGGAGATGAGCCAGGCGCTCGTCGCCGAGCATCCCTCCTGCTACGTGCAGACGCATCTTTCGGAAAACCGCGACGAGATCGCGTTCGCCACCTCGCTCTACCCTGAGGCGAAGGATTATACGGATATCTACGCCCGCTACGGCCTGCTGAATGACCGCATGCTGCTCGGCCATTGCATCCATCTCAGCGACCGCGAGGTTTCCGTGCTCGCCGAGACGGGCGCGGTCGGCGTCTTCTGCCCCACGTCAAACCTCTTCCTCGGCTCGGGTCTCTTCGACCGCGACAGGTTCGACCGGCTCGGCGCGCGCTGGTCGGTGGCGACGGATGTCGGCGCCGGCACCAGCTTCTCCATGCTGGAAACGATGGACGAGGCCTACAAGGTGCTGCACCTCAACGGCCAGAAGCTGACGCCGTTCAATTCCTTCTACCGCCTGACGCTGGGCAATGCCCGCGCGCTCGGGCTGGAACAGCACATCGGCTCGCTGCATGCCGGGGCGGATGCGGATATCGTCGTGCTCAACTCTTCCGGCAAGTCGGCGATGGAATACCGCATGCGCACCGCGACCTCGCTGGCGGAAGAGCTCTTCATCCTGCAGACCATGGGCGACGACCGCTGCGTCGCCGAGGTCTATGTCGCCGGCAGGGCGATGAAGGGGAAGGGCAAGGCCGTCGAAAAGCGGGTTCTCGAAACGGCCTGAAATCCGGCACGGCGGGAACGTGTTCGCCTGCCGGCGCCGCACACGCCATCGTCATCCTCGGCCTTGAGCCGAGGATCCACATGACGCCTCTTCGCTTGTGACATGGATGCTCGGGTCAGGCCCGAGCATGACGGGGGAGAGGTTTGGGGAGAAACGCGGCCGGGGGCGTTTGCCCGGGATGACTTTATCTCAACCGCCCACCCATCGCCTTGGTCAACTCTTCCGCAGCCGCGCGCACGACCGGGCCGAAGGCGCCGACCTTCTCGTCCGGCAGGCGCACCGCCGGTCCCGACACCGAAATCCCCGCAACGGCCTCGCCATATTCGTCGAAGATCGGTGCCGCCACGCAGCGCATGCCGAGCGTGTGCTCCTCGTCGTCGATCGACCAGCCGCGGATGCGGATCTTTGCAATATCCTCCAGAAGCATCGCCACGCTGTCGCGGGTCTTGTCGGTAAAGTGCTGCAAGGTGCGGCCGGAAAGCAGCGCCTCGATGCGGGCGTCCGGCCAGGTCGAGAGGATCGCCTTGCCGATGCCGGAGGCATGGATCGGCCCGCGCCGGCCGGGGCGGAAGAAGGCGCGCATCGGCGCATGGCTCTCGACCTGCGAGATGAAGACCACGTCGCCGTCGTCCTCGATGGCGATGTTGGCGGTCTCGCCGCAACCCTCCATCAACTGCTTGAGGAACGGCCGGCTGATCGTGCCGAGCTTGCGGAAGCGCAGATAGGCGGTGCCGATCTCGAAGGCCTTGACGCCGATCGTCCAGGCGCCGGTCTCCGCGTCATGGGCGACCATGCCGTGCTGGGCAAGCGAGGTCAGCAGGCGGTGCACGGTGGAGGGCGCCATGGCCGATTGGTCGGCAAGGTCGGTCAGCGCCGCGCCGTCCGCCCGGGCCACGAGATCGAGGAGTTTCAGGCTGCGGTCCAGCACCTGCACCGAGGACGGCGCCGCATTCTCGCCGGCCTTGCGGCCCGGCCGCCCCCGCGTCTTCTCCTGCTGTTCCGCCATACGCCCCTCTCTTCCGTCGTTCTGCTCTCATGACATAGCCGGCCGGCGGCGATTGTTCCAGTTTCGTTGAAAATGTTTATTTCCACATGATGGGATTGATTTCCATTTTATGATTGCGCGCAGAAACGGATGCGCTACCTTCCTTGTCGAGAGACGGAGGAAATCCCATGGCTAAAATGCGTGCTGTCGATGCAGCGGTCCTGGTTCTGGAGAAGGAAGGCGTGGATTGCGCCTTCGGCGTTCCGGGCGCTGCGATCAATCCCTTCTATTCGGCGCTGAAGGCGCGCGGCACGGTCCGCCACGTCCTCGCCCGCCATGTCGAGGGCGCAAGCCACATGGCCGAGGGCTATACGAGGGCCCGCGCCGGCAATATCGGCCTGTGCATCGGCACCTCGGGCCCGGCCGGCACCGACATGATCACCGGCCTCTATTCGGCCTCGGCCGATTCGATCCCGATTCTCTGCATCACCGGCCAGGCGCCGCGCGCCCGCCTCGACAAAGAGGACTTCCAGGCGGTCGATATCGCCAAGATCGCCGCGCCCGTCACCAAATGGGCGGTCACCGTCATGGAGCCGGGCCTCGTCCCCTATGTCTTCCAGAAGGCGTTCCACACGATGCGCTCCGGCCGTCCCGGCCCGGTCCTGGTCGACCTGCCGATCGACGTCCAGCTTGCCGAGATCGAGTTCGACATCGACGCCTACGAGCCGCTCGAGCCCTACAAGCCGGCCGCCACCCGCGCCCAGGCCGAAAAGGCCCTCGCCATGCTGAATGCAGCCGAGCGCCCGCTGATCGTCGCCGGCGGCGGCATCATCAATGCGGATGCCTCGGACCTCTTGGTCGAGTTCGCCGAGATCACCGGCGTTCCCGTCATTCCGACGCTGATGGGCTGGGGCACGATCCCGGATGACCACCGGCTGATGGCCGGCATGTGCGGCCTGCAGACCTCGCACCGCTACGGCAACGCCACGCTGCTCGCCTCCGACTTCGTCCTCGGCGTCGGCAACCGCTGGGCCAACCGCCATACCGGCAATATCCCGACCTATACGGAAGGCCGCACCTTCGTCCATGTCGATATCGAACCGACCCAGATCGGCCGCGTCTTCACGCCGGATTTCGGCATCGTCTCGGATGCCGGCGCCGCGCTGAAGATGTTCCTCGACGTCGCGACCGAATGGAAGGTCGCCGGCAAGCTGCGCGACTGGTCGGCCTGGGCCGGGGAATGCCAGGAGCGCAAGCGGACGATGCTGCGCAAGACCCATTTCGACCAGACGCCGCTGAAGCCGCAGCGCGTCTACGAGGAGATGAACAAGGCGTTCGACCGCGATACCTGCTACGTCTCGACCATCGGCCTTTCGCAGATCGCCGGCGCGCAGTTCCTGCATGTCTACAAGCCGCGCAACTGGATCAACTGCGGCCAGGCCGGCCCGCTCGGCTGGACGCTGCCCGCCGCGCTCGGCGTGCGTGCCGCCGATCCCGACCGTCCGATCGTCGCCCTGTCCGGCGACTACGACTTCCAGTTCATGATCGAGGAGCTGGCGGTCGGCGCCCAGCACAAGCTGCCCTATCTGCATGTCGTCGTGAACAATTCCTATCTCGGCCTCATCCGCCAGGCCCAGCGCGGCTTCAACATGGACTTCGAGGTCTCGCTCGCCTTCGACAACATCAATGCGTCGGAGGATTCGGAAGCCGGCTACGGGGTCGATCATGTCGCCGTCGCCGAAGGCCTCGGCTGCAAGGCGATCCGCGTGCGCAGCCCGAACGAGTTCCAGGAAGCCTTCACCACCGCGCAGGCGCTGATGAAGGAACATCAGGTTCCCGTCGTCATCGAGTTCATCCTCGAGCGCGTCACCAACATCGCCATGGGCGCCGACATCAATGCCGTCGTCGAATTCGAGGACCTGGCCGAACGCGGCGAAGACGCCCCGACCGCGACGTTTGCCCTGCTGGACTGAGACGTAGAGAAGGAAGAAACAACCATGCCGAAATTCGCGGCCAACCTGACCATGCTCTTCAACGAGGCGCCGTTCCTCGAGCGCTTCGCGCTGGCCGCGAAGGCCGGCTTCGAAGGGGTGGAATATCTCTTCCCCTACGATTTCGACAAGGAGGCGCTGCGCGCCGCGCTCGATCTCCATGGCCTGACGCAGGTGCTGCACAACCTGCCGGCCGGCAACTGGGCCGGCGGCGAGCGCGGCATCGCGATCCTGCCGGACCGGGTCGACGAGTTCCGCCGCGGCGTCGCCTCGGCGATCGACTATGCCACGGCGCTCGGCTGCAAACAGGTCAACTGCCTGTCGGGCATCGCCCCGGTCGGCGTTTCGGATGCGGTGCTGCGCACCACCTTCGTCGCCAACCTGAAATTGGCGGCGAGCGAGCTCGGCAAGCATGGAATCCGGCTTCTGATCGAGCCGATCAACCGCTTCGACATTCCGGGCTTTTACCTCAACACCCCGGACCAGGCGGCTTCCATCATCGCCGAGGTGGGCAGCGACAACCTGTTCATCCAGTACGACCTCTACCACCAGCAGCGCACCGAGGGTGAGCTGATCGGCACGTTCAGGAAGCACCGGGCGCAGATTGCCCATGTGCAGCTTGCCGACAATCCGGGCCGGGGAGAGCCGGGCACCGGCGAGATCGCCTGGCCCTTCGTGTTCAAGACGCTCGACACGCTCGGCTACGACGGCTGGATCGGCTGCGAATACAAGCCGCGCACCACCACCGAGGAAGGTCTCGGCTGGCTGGCCGACGTCGGCCGCTGAGCCACAAAGTTTCAGATTGGGAGTTAGCATCATGGCAAATATCGGTTTCATCGGCCTCGGCATCATGGGCACGCCCATGGCGCGTCACCTCCAGGACGCCGGCCACACGGTCATCACCTCGAAATTCGCAGTCGCGCCGCGCCAGGAGCTCATCGACAACGGCCTGAAGATCGTCGACAGCCCGAAGGCGCTGGCCGAGACCGTCGACACGATCATCCTCATGCTGCCCGATACGCCCGAGGTCGAAGACGTGCTCTTCGGCGAGAACGGCGTTTCCTACGGTCTTGCGGCCGGCAAGCTCGTCATCGACATGAGCTCGATCTCGCCGATCGCCACGAAGGAATTCGCCAGGAAGATCCGCGCGACCGGCGCCGAATATGTCGATGGCCCGGTCTCGGGCGGCGAGGTCGGCGCCAGGAACGCCTCGCTCTCCATCATGGCCGGCGGCTCGCAGGAAAGCTTCGACCGGGCGCTGCCGCTCTTCCAGCTGATGGGCAAGAACATCACCCTCGTCGGCGATTGCGGCGACGGCCAGGTGACCAAGGTCGCCAACCAGATCATCGTGGCGCTCACCATCGAAGCCGTCTCCGAAGCCCTCGTCTTCGCCTCCAAGGCCGGTGCCGATCCGGCGCGCGTGCGCGCGGCGCTGATGGGCGGCTTTGCCTCCTCGCGCATCCTCGAAGTGCATGGCGAGCGCATGGTCAAGCGCACCTTCGACCCGGGCTTCCGCATCTCGCTGCACCAGAAGGACCTGAACCTGGCGCTGCAGGGCGCCAAGGCACTCGGCGTCGCCCTGCCCAACACCGCCTCCACGCAGGAGCTCTTCAACCAGTGCGCCGCCCATGGCGAGGCTGGGCTCGATCACTCAGGTCTCGTCAAGGCGCTGGAGCGCATGGCGAACCACGCCGTCGCATGACGGCCTGGCCGGGCGGGGAGGGGAGCCCCGCCCGGCCACCCTTTCTGGAGGAGGAGGCGCAGCCCCCATCCCCTGTCGCGGCTCTTTTTCATCGGGAGGTGCTGGCGGGCGGGTGAGGGGCTGTGCTTAATTGCCCCGCCCGAACGCCGCGAGGCGACGGCCGCCGCAGAATTTCGAATCCGCTGCCGGAATCCCGCTGTTTCAGGAGGACGGCGGCAGCATGACCCGGAGGAACCCATGCCGCCCATCGCCGATCCGCGCGCCTTTCTCGAAAATCTCTTCTCCGTTGCGGTCGCCGCCGCGGATCCGGACAAGGTGCTGGCCGCCAACCTGCCGGAAAAGCCGAAGGGCCGCACGGTGGTGATCGGCGCCGGCAAGGGCGCGGCGCAGATGGCGCGCGCCTTCGAACGCCTCTGGGACGGTCCGCTCACCGGCGTCGTCGTCACGCGCTACGGCTATGCCGTCGCCTGCGAGCGCATCGAGATCCTCGAGGCCGCCCATCCGGTGCCGGACGACAGCGGGCTTCTCGCCTCCGGCCGGCTGATGGCCGCCGTCAGGGGCCTGACGGAAGACGACCTCGTCGTCGCGCTCGTCTGCGGCGGCGGCTCGGCCCTGCTGCCGGCGCCGGCCGGCGACCTGACGCTTGCCGACGAGATCGCGGTCAACAGGGCGCTGCTCGCCTCCGGCGCGCCGATCAGCGCCATGAACGCCGTGCGCAAGCAGGTCTCGCGCATCAAGGGCGGCCGGCTTGCCGCACTCGCCCATCCGGCCCGCGTCGTCTCGCTCGTCGTGTCGGACATCCCCGGCGACAATCCCGCCCTCGTCGCCTCCGGCCCGACCATTGCGGACGAGACCACCCGTGCGGATGCGCTGCGCCTCATCGAGCGCTACCGCCTCGACCTGCCCGAAGCCGTGATGCGCCATATCCGCGAGGGCAAGGACGAGCCGCCGCTGCCGTCCGATGCGGCCTTCGCGCGCAACGAGGTGAAGCTCGTCGCCTCCGCCGCCGTGTCGCTGGAGGCCGCCGCCGAAGCGGCGCGCAAGGCGGGCGTCGAGGCCGTCATCCTTTCCGACGCCATCGAGGGCGAGGCGGCCGAGGTCGGCCGCGTGCATGCGGCGATCGCCGCCGAGGTGGTGCGCCGCGACCGGCCGTTCCGAAAGCCCGTCGTCGTGCTGTCGGGCGGCGAGACGACCGTGACCATCAGGGGCAAGGGCAAGGGCGGCCGCAACGGCGAGTTCCTCCTGTCCTTCGCCTGCGGCACCGATGGACTGCCGGGCCTCTTTGCGCTGGCCGCCGATACGGACGGCATCGACGGTTCGGAGGACAATGCCGGCGCCTTCGCCGACGGGGCCACCGTCGCGCGCCTCGCCGACAAGGGCAAGGATGCCGCCGAGTTCCTCGCCCGCAACGACAGCTGGACCGTGTTCGACGCGCTCGGCGACCTCTTCGTGCCCGGTCCCACCGGCACCAATGTCAACGATTTCCGGGCTATCCTCATCCAGTAAGGGAAGCCGGCTAAATATACCGGGGCGACCCCTCATCCGGCCTGTCGGCCGCCTTCTCCCCGCTTGCGGGGAGAAGGTCGCGGCAGCGGGTTGAGGGGCTGCTGCGCCCGCTTACGCCCCGGCCGCATCGAGCGCGGCCATCTGCCCGGCACTCAGCGTCAGGGTGGCCGCCTTCATCAGGCTTGCGAGCTGGCCGAGGCTGGTGGCGCTGGCGATCGGCGCGGTGACGGCCGGCTTGGCCATCAGCCAGGCGAGCGCGATCTCGGCGGGGCTCGCGCCGGTTTCCGCCGCCACCGTGTCGAGGGCGGCGAGGATGCGCAGGCCCCTGTCGTCGAGATAGTGCGCGACGCCCTCACCGCGGGTCCTGCCTTCCGTATCCACCTTGGTGCGGTACTTGCCGGTGAGGAAGCCGGAGGCGAGGCTGTAATAGGTGATGACGCCGATATCCTCCTTCCGGCAGAGATCGGCCAGCGCGCCCTCGAAACCGGACCGGTCGTAGAGGTTGTATTCCGGCTGGAGCGCGGCGTAGCGCGGCAGGCCGGCCTTGTCGGCTGCCTCGAAAGCGGCCTGGAGCTGGGCGGCATCGAGGTTCGACGCGCCGAAGGCACGCACCTTGCCGGCCTTCACGAGGCTGGCATGGGCTTCCAGCGTCTCCTCGTAGGGCGTCTGGGGATCGGGCCAGTGCGAGAGGTAGAGGTCGATATGGTCGGTCTGGAGGCGTTTCAGCGAGGCCTCGACCGCCTCGACGATCCACGCCTTGCGCAGGTCCCTGCGGCCCTGGCCCATGTCGGAGCCGACCTTGGTGATGATGACCACCCTGTCGCGGGCGATGCCGGAACGCTTCAGCCACTTGCCGATGATCGCCTCGGATTCGCCGCCCTGGTTGCCCGGCGCCCAGCGGGAATAGACGTCGGCCGTGTCGATGGCGTTGAAGCCCGCGCCGGCAAAGGCGTCGAGCAGGTCGAAGGAGGTCTTTTCGTCGGCCGTCCAGCCGAAGACATTGCCGCCGAAGACGAGAGGGGCGATCGAAAGGCCGGTCTTGCCGAGGGTGCGAAACTGCATGGGGTCCTCCAAAGGGTTCGTCATGAAAAGGCCTTCCCAACATAGGGTGCGGCCAAGGCCTTTGCACGTCATGGACCCGACTTTTTGCCGGCCGCCGCGCTTGCGAGGAACGTACCTCGCGACTAGTCTCCTGTCGCAATCAAGGAGAGATCATCATGCTGCGTTTCGGAATCCTGTCGACGGCCAAGATCGGCCGCGAACTCGTCGTGCCGGCCATCCAGGACGCCGAGAATTGCGTCATCACCGCCATTGCCAGCCGCGACCTCGCCAAGGCCCGCGCCATGGCCGACCGCTTCTCGGTGCCGCATGCCTTCGGCTCCTACGAGGAGATGCTGGCCTCGGACACGATCGACGCCGTCTATATCCCGCTGCCGACATCGCAGCATGTGGAATGGTCGATCAAGGCGGCGGATGCGGGAAAGCATGTGCTGTGCGAAAAGCCGATCGCGCTCAAGGCCGGGGAGATCGACGCGCTGATCGCCGCGCGCGACCGCAACAAGGTGCTGATCTCGGAAGCCTTCATGGTCACCTACAGCCCCGTCTGGCGCAAGGTCCGCGCGCTGCTCGCGGAAGGGGCGATCGGCCGGCTGCGCCATGTGCAGGGTGCCTTCACCTATTTCAACCGCGATCCCGGCAACATGCGCAACGTGCCGGCGCTCGGCGGCGGCGGCCTGCCGGATATCGGCGTCTACCCGACCATCACCACACGCTTTTCCACCGGCAAGGAGCCGGTCCGCGTGCAGGCGAGCACCGATCGCGACCCGGACTTCGGCACCGACATCTATTCGAGCGTGCGCGCCGATTTCGGCGATTTCGAGCTTTCGTTCTACGTCTCCACCCAGCTCTCCCAGCGCCAGGTCATGGTCTTCCACGGCGACAAGGGCTTCATCGAGGTGAAATCGCCCTTCAATGCCGATCGCTACGGGGCGGAGGAGATCGAGCTCACCAACCAGAACCACAGCGAAAGCCAACTCTTCCGCTTCCAGGACGCCCGCCAGTACAGGCGCGAGGCCGAGGCCTTCACCCGGGCGGCGCTCGGGGGGGACGAGGAGGTCGTGTCGCTGGAGAATTCCCGCCTCAACCAGAGGCTCATCGACGCCATCTACCGTGCCAGCGAGAAGGACGGCTGGGAGCCGGTCTGAAGCCGGCGGCCTCCGCCGCATAGGCGGCGGAGGCGATGGAGAAAATCAGGCGGCCGGCTGCTTCGTCTTGCGCAGGTAGGGCAGGACGGTGTCGAAGGCGCCGAAGCGGGTGATCGCGTCCTCGTTGGAAACGGCGGCGGTGATGATGACGTCGTCGCCCTGCTGCCAGTTGGCGGGCGTGGCCACCTGATGCTTGCTGGTCAGCTGGATCGAATCGATCGCGCGCAGGATTTCCGCGAAGTTGCGGCCCGTCGTCATCGGGTAGGTGAGGATCAGCTTGATCTTCTTGTCCGGACCGATGACGAAGACGGAGCGCACGGTGGCGTTGTCGGCGGGCGTGCGGCCTTCCGAGGTATCGCCGGCGGCGGCCGGCAGCATGTCGTAGAGCTTGGCGACCTTCAGGTCCTTGTCGCCGATCAGCGGATATTCGACGTCGAAGCCCGTGGCGGTGCGGATATCGGCCTTCCACTTGACGTGGCTGTCGACCGGATCGACCGAGATGCCGATGATCTTGACGCCGCGCTTGCGGAACTCGCCCTCGACGCCGGCCATGGCGCCAAGCTCGGTGGTGCAGACCGGGGTGAAGTTCTTGGGATGCGAGAAGAGCACGGCCCAACCGTCGCCGATAAAGTCGTGGAAGCTGACCGGGCCGAGGGTGGTATCGGCGGTGAAGTCCGGAGCGATGTCGTTGATGCGCAGGCTCATGGGGATCGTCCTCTCTATTCGTGCGGAAATCGCGGGATTTCTCCCGCGGAAAACAAGTCCGCCCGGTAGATAGAACGAAAAATCCGCCTTGCCTATAGCGGCACCCTGTCGCTGGCGGGACAGCCGGGAGCGCATCTTTGCGCCCTTTGCGCCGGCGGAAAGAAGGCATTCGGCGACACGCGGACACCGCGCCAAACCGTTCTGCGAAGCCGGCGGTCCGTGGAAGAGGATTTCTTTTGGCCGGAAAGGCGGAATCCGGTGCCGGCGCTGCTTCCGGGCTGCTATCCGTCGATTTCGGCGCGCCCGCTCGTCAGGTCCGCAACCATGCGGCCGATCTCCTCCACCTTCTCCGCCGGCACGCGGAAGGAAAGCCGCGCGCCCGTGTCGTGAAAGGCCTCTTCGTCCATCACCAGGCCCGCAAGGGCGCCAAGCCGCGCCCTGACCAGCGCCAGGTCGGAAAAGCCGAGCGAGACGGACAGCGCGACGCGCTCGACATATTCGGTCTTGGCGGCGGCGCGCAGGCAGGCGGCCGCGGTGCCGCCATAGGCGCGGATGAGGCCGCCGCTGCCGAGCAGGATGCCGCCGAACCAGCGCGTGACGACGACGAGCGTGCGGTCGAGCGCCTGGCCGTCGATCGCCTGAAGGATCGGCTTTCCCGCCGTGCCGCTCGGCTCGCCGTCGTCGCTGAACCGATAGGTCTGGCCGATGCGGAAGGCCCAGCAATTGTGGTTGGCAGCAGGGTCCGACACCTCCGCCAGCCGCGCCTTCGCCTCGGCCTCGCTCTCGACGGGACAGGCGATCGCGCGGAACCGGCTCTTGCGGATCTCCTCTTCGAAAAGCTCTGTCTGGTCCAGCGTGTACACGGGCGCGTTTCCGGTGGCGGCAGACCGCCTCCTACTCCCTCGGTGCGGTCCGCATCAAGCGCGCAGTAGACTACTAATTTTATAGACTATTGACAGTCGCCACGGTTCCGCCATGATGTTGAACGGGACGTTAAACGAATGGGAGCCTGCCTGCATGATCTATCTCGGCGGCGTGACGCTTGGTTACTTCAACCTCTATCCGGTCGGCTTCCAGCCGAAGGACGAGCAATCCGCCGCCGATACGACGGCCGGCCGCGTGACGGAAGACAGGCTGCCGCTTGAAGGTAGCCGGCTTTCCTCCTCCCGCCGCCCGGTGCAATGGCCGCTGCACGTCTTCTTCTGAGACGGGACGCCTACAGGAAGTCATCGATGATTTCCTGGGGTCGGGCCGGGAAAGGCGAATGGATCAGGGAAGCGCGGGGCAGGCGCCGGGCTGCGCCGGCAGTCCGCCGCCGGCGATGAGGGCGGCAAGCTGGGGCCGGTCGCCGCCGGCGGTCGGCTGGATGTTGAGCGGTTCCGTCGCCGGCCACCAGTCGCCGCCCGCCCAATAGGCCCAGCCGGTCCATACCGCGCTTTCCTTGCCGATGAGCGCCGTCATGCGGGCAAGCCCGTCGAGGCAGGCCTTGTCCGCCGCGCCGCCGAACTCGCCGAGAAAGCCGCGCTTGTCATGGCGCTTCAGCCACGCGGTGAAGCGCTCCAGCGCGGCGACGGCGTCGTCCGCCCGGCTGCAGGTCTCCGCCTTGCCGGAGAAGTCGGCATCGAGATACTGGTGAACCTCGTAGGCATGGTTGTCGGCCGGGTCCATAATGCCGAGCATGACCGTGCCGTTGGCACCGCCTTCCCGTTCCTCTTCCCAGCTATGGGCGCCCGTCCAGATCGTGCCCGGCACGAGAACGAGGTTCCTTGCGCCGACAGCGCGGATCGCGGCGATCGCGGCATTGGCCGAGGCGAGCCATTGGGTGGCGGGCAGGTCGTGCGGCTCGTTCATCAGGCCGAACTGCACACCGTCGTCATCCTTGTAGTCCTCGGCGAGCCGGTGCCAGAAATCGGCGAAGGCGCTGTCGGGCACCGCGGCGGAGCCGACCTGCTTGCCGTCGAAATAGCCGTAGTTGTGCGGGTCGAGGACAACGGTCATGCCGGCGCCCCGTAGCGCCGTGACCGTCTCGGAAAGCCGCCTGCGCTCCGCCTTGTCGAAATTACGGTTCAGCCGCGGCTGCAGCCGTTCCCATTTGAAGGGGAGACGCACGGCGTTAAAACCTTTGCCGGCGAAATAGGCGATCGTTTCGGCGGAGGGATAGGTATAATCCTCGCCGAAGGTGCCGCGCCCTTCGCCGAACTCGGCGCCGGCGAGGTTCACGCCGCTGAGGCATGCCGCACCCGCCTGAACGGGAAGAACGAGGGCGATCATCGCCGCCGCCAGTCGAAAGCGCTTCGCCGCGCCCGATGAGGATTGCACGCCTGCCTCCGTTCCGGCGGGATGCCGGTTCGCTTCCGGGATATCGCACCCCGTCCCTTGGAGCCGATCAAGACGTACACGATCTTAAGGCGGCGTTAAGGCGGCTCCCCTCAGTGCGCCTCGTCCCAGTTGTGCGCCGCCCGCGCGTCCACTTTCAGCGGCACCTTCATCGAGAGCGCCGGCATGGAGGCGTTTTCCATCACGTCGACGATGACGGGGATCGCCTTCTCCACCTCGCCGTCCTCGACCTCGAAGATCAATTCGTCATGCACCTGCAGCAGCATGCGGGCGGAAAGGCCGGCGGCCGAGAGCGCCGGCTCCATCTTGATCATGGCGCGGCGGATGATGTCGGCCGCCGAGCCCTGGATGGGCGCGTTGATCGAGGCGCGTTCGTTGAAGGCGCGCACCGAGGGATTGGACGACTTGATCTCCGGATAATGTGCGCGGCGGCCGAAGATGGTTTCGACATAGCCGTTCTCGCGGGCGAAGGCCTTGGTCTGGTCCATGTAGTCCTTGATGCCCGGGAAGCGCTCGAAATATTTCTTGATGTAGTCGCCGGCCTCCGAGCGCTCGATGGAGAGCTGATTGGCCAGGCCGAAGGCCGAGATGCCGTAGATGATGCCGAAATTGATCGCCTTGGCGCGGCGGCGCACCTCCGACGGCATGCCCTCGACGGGCACGCCGAACATTTCGGAGGCCGTCATGGCGTGGATGTCGACGCCGTCGGCAAAGGCCTGTTTCAGCTGCGGGATGTCGGCGACATGGGCGAGCACGCGCAGTTCGATCTGGCTGTAGTCGGCCGAGACCAGCTTGTGGCCGGGCGTCGCGATGAAGGCGGTGCGGATCTTGCGGCCCTCCGCCGTGCGCACCGGGATGTTCTGCAGGTTCGGATCGGAGGAGGAGAGGCGGCCGGTTGTCGTGGCGGCGAGCGCATAGGACGTGTGCACGCGCTTCGTCTCGGGATGCACGAAGCCGGGCAGCGCATCCGTATAGGTGGATTTCAGCTTGGTGAGCTGGCGCCAGTCGACGATCTTGCGCGGCAGCGGAATGCCCTGGGCGGCGAGGTCTTCCAGCACCTGCGCGGAGGTCGACCACTGGCCGGTCTTCGTCTTGGAGGCGCCGGGCAGGCCCATCCTGCCGAACAGGATGTCGCCGAGCTGCTTCGGCGAGCCGATGTTGAAGCGTTCGCCGGCAAGCTCGTAGATTTCCTCCTCGAGGCCGGCGGCGCCCTGTGCGAGTTCGCCGGAAAGGCGGGACAGCACCTGGCGGTCGATGGTGATGCCGCGCTCTTCCATGCGGGCGAGCACCGGCACCAGCGGGCGCTCCAGCCGCTCGTAGACGGTGGTCATGCGGTTGGCGGCGAGCCGGGGCTTCAGGACGTGCCAGAGGCGCAGCGTCACGTCGGCGTCTTCCGCCGCATAGGCCGTGGCGCGGGAAATGTCGACCATGTCGAAGGTCTGCGCGCCCTTGCCCGAGCCGGCGACGTCCTTGTAGGAGATCGGCTTGTGGCCGAGCCAGCGCTCGGAGAGCGTGTCCATGCCGTGCGTGCCGGCGCCCGCATCGAGCGCGTAGGACATCAGCATCGTATCGTCGAAACCCTGAACGGTGATGCCGTGGCGGCGCATGACGAGATAGTCGTATTTGAGGTTCTGCGCGACCTTCAGGATAGACGGGTCCTCGAGCAGCCCCTTCAGCCGTTCCAGCGCGGCGCGGATCGGGATCTGCCCCTCGGCGAGCCCGCCGCCGAGCAGGTCGCCGACGCCGGTCTTATGGTTGAGCGGCACGTAGCAGGCGCGAATGACGGTGCCGGTCGGATCCCCGGCATTGTCGGCGATCGCCAGCGAGAAGCCGCAAAGCTCCGCCTGCATGGCGTCGAGCGAGGTCGTCTCGGTGTCGAAGCCGACGAGGCCGGTCTCGCGCGCGGCGGCGATCCAGCGGTCGAGCGCGTCGAGGTCGCGTACCGTCTCGTAGGCCGAATGGTCGATCGGCGCGGCGGAAAAGCGTTCGGCGCGGGCACGCGCGAGCGCTGCGGGCGTATCGCCGTCCGCAGCCGCGGCAGGTGGCGGTGCTGCGGTGGCCGTTTCTGCACCGGAAGGAGCCGAGGCCGTCGCGCCGTCGCCCTTGTCGAGGTCCGGACCGCGCGCCTCGGTGCCCCCTTCGACCGGAACGTCCGCCGGCTCGATCGCGCCGGCATCGCAATCGCAGGCCTCGGCGACGCGGCGTGTCAGCGTGGTGAACTCCATCGCCTTCAGGAAGGCGATCAGCCGCGGTCCGTCCTGCGGGTGCAGGATCAGGTCGTCGAGGGGCGTATCGAGCGGGGTATCCGTCTTCAGCGTGACGAGCTGGCGGGAAAGCAGCACGAGGTCGCGATTGGCGATGATGTTCTCGCGGCGCTTGGCCTGCTTGATCTCCTCGGCGCGGGCGAGCAGCGTATCGAGGTCGCCATATTCGTCGAGAAGCTGCGCGGCGGTCTTCGGGCCGATGCCGGGCACGCCGGGCACGTTGTCGGTCGAATCGCCGGTCAGCGATTGCAGGTCGATCATCTTTTCCGGCGGCACGCCCCATTTCTCGATGACCTCGGGAATGGAGATCTGCTTGTCCTTCATGCCGTCATACATCGAGACGTTCTCGGTCACGAGCTGCATGAGGTCCTTGTCGGAGGAGACGATGGTGACGCCGGCGCCGCCCGCCTCCGCAAGGCGGGCATAGGTGGCGATCAGGTCGTCGGCCTCATAACCCTCCTTCTCGATGCAGGGCAGGTTGAAGGCGCGCGTCGCGTGGCGGATCAGGCCGAACTGCGGGATCAGGTCCTCGGGCGGCGCCGTGCGGTTCGCCTTGTACTGGTCGTAGAGCTCGTTGCGGAAGGTCTTCGAGGAATAGTCGAAGATAACGGCGAAATGGGTCGGCGTCACGCCGACATCGGTGTTGCGCGCATCCTTCAGGAGCTTCCACAGCATGTTGCAGAAACCGGAGACGGCATTGACCGGCAGCCCGTCCGATTTGCGGTTGAGCGGCGGGATGGCGTGGAAGGCGCGGAAGATGAAGCCGGAGCCGTCGACGAGGAAGAGATGATCACCTTTTTTCATGGGGGGAATGGATAGCGCGGGCGGCTTTCCGCGTCCATCTTTCATTGCGGGGAAGGGGGCCTTTCGAAAGGCCGGAAAACCTCACACGAACGTTACCGATTTGTAATTTTCCACGGCCGTCGAATCCCTTGAAAAGCCACATTCGGACCCACAGATATTGGTCATCGGCACCTGATCAAAGCCGTCGTCTGGCACCCGGCCTGTCCCCCGCCGCGCCAGGCAAAGGACAAAGGCCTCATCCCCCTCTCCGGGCCTTTGTCCATCATTCGAAGAAGCCGCCGCGACACGCCTCCTGTCGTCGGCGGCTTCTCGCTTTTGGGGCGCGTTCATGTTTCGCGAATGTGCAGGAAGGCATCGCCGCACCCACCGACGTTGTCCTCAGCCCCGAGCCGAGGATCCAGGGCCGCGCCCGGAGCGTGGATGGTCGGCTTCAAGGCCGACCATGACGGAGGAGAGGCCGGCAGGACTTTCCCGGCCACTCGATGCATCGCCTGCGATCCATAGTTGTCTTCCCCCTGAAACCGGCATACCTTTCCGCCATGGAATTTGACCGGAAGGAGTCGGCAGCGTACCTCGCCAATCTCCTGGCGAAGGCGGCGTCCCGGGCTCTTCAGGCACGGGCGGACGGGACCGGCTTTGCGCCCGGCCAGTTTCCGGTCCTGCTCGAATTGTGGAGCGGCGACGGCCTCACCCAGCGCGAACTCCTCGACCGGCTCGATATCGAGCAGGCGACCATGGCCAACACGCTCGCCCGCATGCAGCGCGATGGCCTCATCTCCCGCCGGCGCCATCCGAAGGACAGGCGCGCCCAGCTCGTCTTCCTGACGAGCCGCGGCAAGGCGCTGCGCGAGACGGCGATGGCGGCGGCCTCGGCCACCGAAGACGCGCTCTTCCAGGGGTTCCGGCGTTTCGAACGGGAGCTGCTTCTGGAATATATGCGCATGGTGCTCGCCAATCTCGGCCGTGATCCGCGCCTCTGATCGTCATACGATTTGCCCTGACCGAGCCGATCGGTCTAATGTCGCGCCGAAATTCATTTGATTTGCCGCATGTTGCACCGCAAACGCGCGCCTGCACCATGTCCTGGGGGTTCATCCATGACCAACATCCTGCCCGTCCTCGATCGCGCCAGCGCCGGCATTCCGGCCAGCCTCGAACGCCTGTTCGAACTGGTGCGCATCAAGTCCATCTCCACCGACCCGGCCTTCAAGGCGGAGTGCCGCCGGGCGGCCGAGTGGCTGGTCAAGGAGCTGCGCTCGCTCGGCTTCGACGCGACGGTGCGTGACACGCCCGGCCACCCGATGGTGGTCGCCCATCACGACGGGGCAAAGCCCGATGCGCCGCATGTCCTGTTCTACGGCCACTACGACGTCCAGCCGGTCGACCCGCTGAACCTGTGGGACCACGACCCCTTCGAGCCGGCGGTGCGCGATGCGGGCAAGGGCCGGCGCGTCATCACCGGCCGCGGCACCTCCGACGACAAGGGCCAGCTCCTGACCTTCGTGGAGGCCTGCCGCGCCTACAAGGAGACGACGGGCGGCCTGCCCTGCCGGGTCACCATCCTCTTCGAAGGCGAGGAGGAGTCGGGCTCGCCCTCGCTGAAACCGTTCCTCGAGGCCAATGCCGCCGAGCTGACGGCAGACTTCGCCCTCGTCTGCGATACCAGCATGTGGGATGCCGACACGCCGGCGATTTCCGCAGGCCTGCGCGGCCTCGTCGGCGAGGAGATCGTCGTCAAGGCGGCCGACCGGGACCTGCATTCCGGCTATTTCGGCGGGGCGGCGGCAAACCCGATCCACATCCTGTCGCATATCCTCGCCGGCCTGCACGACGAGACCGGCCGCGTGACGCTCGACGGTTTCTATGACGGCGTCGAGGAAACGCCGGATGAGATCAAGGCGGCCTGGGAAAAGCTCGGCAGCTCGGCCGAAAGCTTCCTCGGCGAGATCGGCCTGTCGGTCCCCTCCGGCGAAAAGGGCCGCTCCGTGCTGGAACTCACCTGGGCGCGCCCGACCGCCGAGGTCAACGGCATCACCGGCGGCTATACGGGCGAGGGCTTCAAGACGGTGATCGCCGCCGAAGCCTCGGCAAAGGTCTCCTTCCGCCTCGTCGGCAAGCAGGATCCGGCAAGGATCCGCGATGCGTTCCGGACCTATGTGCGGGCACGCATCCCGGCGGACTGCTCGGTGACGTTCCACGCCCATGGCGGTTCGCCGGCCATCCAGCTCCCCTACGATTCCGCGCTGCTCGGCAAGGCGAAGGCCGCGCTCTCCGACGAATGGCCGAAGCCCGCCGTCGTCATCGGCATGGGCGGCTCCATCCCGATCGTCGGCGATTTCCAGAAGATGCTCGGCATGGAATCGCTGCTCGTCGGCTTTGCGCTGTCGGACGACCGCATCCATTCGCCGAACGAGAAATACGAGCTGCGCTCCTTCGAGAAGGGCATCCGCTCCTGGGTGCGCATTCTTTCGGCGCTCGCGGCGCGCTGACGCAGATGTGATGACATGGGAGGCCAGCGTTAACCGGACGGAACGGAAATGCTGGTTTCCTCAAGAACAAGGGCCGCGCGCGGACAGGCGACGACGGTCCGGGCATGGGGAAGGGTGAGGATGGCATCAGGAAGGATCGCGAGAAACCCTCGCTGCCCGGGCTATGGAGCGCCGGGCGCAGGGAGCAGGGCAGGATGAAGCGGCTGAGAAAATTCTTCTGGCCGCTCGTCAGCACCGCCGCGATCATCCTGTCGGTCTACATCCTCTACAAGGACCTTCGCGGCCTGTCGCTCGACGAATTCGTGGCGAGCCTCCATGCCATACCGGTCTCCGGCTGGCTCATGGCCTGCGGCGCGACGCTGGTCGCCTATGCTGCGCTTGCCGCCTACGACCACCTGGCACTCGAACATCTCGGCCACCGCATCTCGCTGTGGTTCATCACCCTCACCTCCTTCACCACCTACGCGCTGTCGCACAATATCGGCGCCTCGGTGTTTTCCGGCGCGCTGGTGCGTTACCGCGCCTATACGTCGAAGGGGCTCACCGGATCGGAGGTCGGCGTCCTCGTCGCCTTCTGCTCCTTCACCTTCGCGCTCGGCACGGTCATGCTGTTCGGCCTCGTCCTGGTGCTGGAGCCGGAGATCGTCGGGCGGTTCGCCGAATTCCTGCCGATCGAGGCGGCCTTTTCGACGGGCGTCTTCATCCTCGCCCTGGTGGCGCTCTATGTGGTCGGCAGCCTCGTCGGCTTCAGGCCGATCGATACGCGCTGGCTGAAGCTGGAATATCCGAAGCCCTCGCTGGTCGCCCGCCAGCTCGTCATCGCGCCGATCGAGCTGATCGGGGCGGCGGCGATCATCTATTCCGTGCTGCCGGCAGAGGGCAATCCGGGGTTCTTCGTCGTGCTCGGCATCTTCCTCGCCTCCTTCTCGGTGGCGCTGCTCTCGCACGCGCCCGGCGGCATCGGCGTCCTGGAACTCGTCTTCATCGCCGGCCTGCCGGACATGGATCCGGCCGTGGTGCTGGCGGCCCTCGCCGTCTTCCGGCTGTTCTACCTCATCATCCCCTTCATCATGGCGCTGGTGGTCATCCTCATCTTCGAACGCCAGCGTTTCCTCAGCCGGCCGGACCCCGGCGAGGACTGACGAACCGGGCGTTCGGTTCATCCTGCATTCAGTCGAATTGTTTCATGCTGTCATCCGTCTTGATCACTGTAAACCAGTGACTATCCAAGGGAGACCGACATGAAGACAACGATCAAGGGCGGCATTGCCGCTGCCATGGCCGTCGCCATGTTCGCCACGACATTCGTATCCGCACCGGCCTTTGCCATGCCGATGCCGAAGGTCGGCGCTTCTCAGGCGAGCGATGTGCAGGAGGTGCAGTGGCGCCGCGAACGCCATGAGCGTCGCGGCTGGTACGGCGGCCATCGCGGCTACCGCTATGAACGCCGCGGCTATCGCCGCCATTCGGACGGCTGGTGGTATCCGCTGGCGGCCTTCGGCGCCGGCGCCATCATCGGCGGCGCGATCGCCAACGACGGCTACGCGCGGCCGCGCTACGAGGGCATCAACCCGCGCCACGTCGAATGGTGCTATGCGCGCTATCGTTCGTACCGCGACTACGACAACACGTTCCAGCCCAACTATGGCGGCCGCCGCCAGTGCTACTCGCCTTACTATTGAGGCTGTTTCCCGGGCGGCCCGAAAGGCCGCCCGGTCCTTCCTTCAAATCTCCCTCAAACTGTCGCCGGCGCGTTCACCGCTTCTTAACGACCCCTTAAATCGCCGCATTTAAGGTTCAACGGACGGCGACGTTTTCGAGGGTGTATCCGACCGCTTATGGCAGCCAACCGCAAATCCCAGCGCATCGAACCGTCCTTCCAGGGATCGGGAGGACGCGACGACGACGATTTCCACGTCGGCGCGGGGGATCGCGTGGCGGGCGGGCGCAAGGCAGGCGGCAAGCCGGCGAAGGCCGAGCGGTCGCGCCACGGCTCGCGGCGGCGCCGGCAGGCTTCCGGCGGCGGCTTCTTCGGCCTGTTCCGCCGGCTCTTCTACTGGTGCGTCGTGCTCGGCATCTGGGGCGCCATCGGCGTCGGCGGGCTGGTGCTCTATTACGGTGCGCGCATGCCGAGCGCCACGAGCTGGTCGATCCCCGACCGACCGCCGAACCTCAAGATCCTCGCGGTCAACGGCGATATCATCGCCAATCGCGGCATCACCGGCGGCGAGGCGCTGTCGCTGGAGAACATGTCGCCCTATATCCCGCAGGCCGTCATCGCCATCGAGGACCGGCGCTTCTATTCGCATTTCGGCGTGGATCCGCTCGGCCTTGCCCGCGCCATGCTCACCAACATCACGACCGGCCGCATGGTGCAGGGCGGCTCGACGCTGACCCAGCAGCTCGCCAAGAACATGTTCCTCTCGCCGGAGCGCACGCTGGAGCGCAAGGTGCAGGAAGTGCTGCTCGCCTTCTGGCTGGAGCACAAATATTCCAAGGACCAGATCCTTGCGATGTATCTCAACCGCGTCTTCTTCGGCTCCAATTCCTACGGCGTCGAGGCCGCCTCGCGGCGCTACTTCAACAAGTCGGCGCGCGACGTGAACCTCGGCGAGGCCGCGCTCCTCGCCGGCCTCCTGAAAGCGCCCTCGCGCCTTTCGCCGGCGCGCGACCCGGAAGCGGCCGAAGCCCGCGCGCAGGTCGTGCTCGGCGCGATGCGCGAAGAAGGCTTCGTCACCGACACCGAGATCAAGACCGCCATGTCGCAGACGCCGGCGCGGGCCAAGAGCTACTGGTCCGGCGCCCAGCATTATGCCGCCGACATGGTCATGGCGCAGTTGCCGGGCATGATCGGCGACGTCACCGAAGACCTCGTCATCGACACGACGATCGACCTCGACCTGGAGAAGAAGGCCGACGAGGCCATCACCGCGCTCCTCGACAAGGAGGGCGAGAAATCCAACGCCTCGCAGGCCGCCCTCGTCTCGATCGACGGCACCGGGGCCATCCGGGCCCTCGTCGGCGGGCGGGACTATGCGGAAAGCCAGTTCGACCGCGCGTCCAAGGCCAAGCGCCAGCCGGGCTCGGCCTTCAAGCCCTTTGTCTATGCGGCGGCGCTGGAAGCCGGCCGCTCGCCGCTCTCCGTGCGCAACGACGCGCCGGTGAAGATCGGCAAATGGACGCCGGAAAACTACGACCAGAAGTATCGCGGCGAGGTGACGCTCTCCTCCGCGCTCGCCCATTCGCTGAACACCATCGCCGCCCAGCTCGTCATGGAAGTCGGGCCGGACGATGTGATCAAGCTCGCCCGCCGGCTCGGCATCGAATCGGAGTTGCAGTCGAACGCCTCCATCGCGCTCGGCACATCGGAGGTGACGCTGGTGGAGCTGACCGCCGCCTATGCCCCCTTCATGAACGGCGGCTACAAGGCGACGCCGCACATCATCCGCCGCATCTCGACGGCCGACGGCAAGGTGCTCTACGAGAACACCTACGACAACCCGCCGCGCGTGCTGGAGCCGAACATCGTCTCGATGATGAACGGCATGATGATGCGCGTCATCACCGAGGGCACCGGCAAGAACGCCCATATCCCCGGCTGGCCGGCGGCCGGCAAGTCGGGCACGACGCAATCCTTCCGCGACGCGCTCTTCGTCGGCTACACCAGCAACCTGACGACCGGCGTCTGGTTCGGCAACGACGACGGCAAGTCCATGAAGAAGGTGACGGGCGGCGGGCTCCCCGCGAAGGCCTGGAGCCAGTTCATGACCGCCGCCCACGAGGGCCTTGCGCCCTCGCCGCTCTTCGGTACGGCCGGCGGCGCAGAGCCCGCCGTGAACGCAACGGAACCGGCCCCGGAAGGCGACCAGCTCTTCGACATCATCTCCCGCACGCTGGGCACGGAGCCGAGCCGCGACGGACAGGCGATGGCGAACGAACAGACAGGCGCCGTCCCGCTCGACGACGGCCTCGTTCCACCCGCCGATGTCGGCCAGCAGGGACAGACCGGCACGCGCCGCACGACGCTTCTCGACGTGCTGTTGGGTGGCTGATTTCCCGCTTCGTTCCCTATAAAACCGCGCCGTGCTTTTGCGCGATTCGCGTCATTACCTTGACGCCCGTCAGGAAGCCCACCACATTGGCCGCCGAGAATGCTTCATCCATCACGAGAGCGCTGATTTTGCGAGCTTTGCGGCCCGGCAATGTCTTGCAGTCGTCCGGAGGGCTCCTTATATACGCCGCAAGGCAGGGCTGAGGCCCGTGCTTTCGTGAAGACCATACCATTAGGGGCTGCCAAAAGAACGCCTGAATGGGTTCCGGCAGTTCGCTTGAAGGAGAGAATGACATGGCTAAAGTAATCGGTATCGACCTCGGGACGACCAATTCCTGCGTCGCCGTCATGGATGGCAAGGACGCGAAGGTCATTGAGAATGCCGAAGGCGCGCGCACGACGCCTTCCATGGTCGCCTTCACCGAAGACGGTGAGCGGCTGACCGGCCAGCCGGCCAAGCGCCAGGCGGTCACCAACCCGGAAAACACCCTGTTCGCCGTCAAGCGCCTTATCGGCCGCCGCTACGACGACAAGCTCGTCGAGAAGGACAAGGGTCTCGTTCCCTACAAGATCGTCAAGGGCGACAATGGCGATGCCTGGGTCGACGCCCGCGGCAAGGGCTATTCCCCCTCGCAGATCTCCGCGATGATCCTTCAGAAGATGAAGGAAACCGCCGAATCCTATCTCGGTGAAACCATCACCCAGGCCGTCATCACGGTTCCGGCCTACTTCAACGACGCGCAGCGCCAGGCGACCAAGGATGCCGGCAGGATCGCGGGTCTCGAAGTGCTGCGCATCATCAACGAGCCGACCGCTGCTGCGCTCGCCTACGGCCTCGACAAGAAGGACGGCAAGACCATCGCCGTCTACGACCTTGGCGGCGGCACGTTCGATATCTCGGTGCTCGAAATCGGCGACGGCGTCTTCGAAGTGAAGTCGACCAACGGCGACACCTTCCTCGGCGGTGAAGACTTCGACATGCGCCTCGTCGAATATCTCGCGGCCGAGTTCAAGAAGGACCAGGGCATCGACCTGAAGAACGACAAGCTCGCCCTGCAGCGCCTCAAGGAAGCTGCCGAAAAGGCCAAGATCGAGCTGTCCTCCTCGCAGCAGACCGAAATCAACCTGCCGTTCATCACGGCGGATGCGACCGGTCCGAAGCACCTGACGATGAAGCTGTCGCGCGCCAAGTTCGAGAGCCTGGTCGACGATCTCGTCCAGCGCACCGTGGCGCCCTGCAAGGCGGCGCTCAAGGATGCCGGCGTCACGGCGGCCGAGATCGACGAAGTCGTTCTCGTCGGCGGCATGAGCCGCATGCCGAAGGTGCAGGAAGTCGTCAAGCAGCTGTTCGGCAAGGAGCCGCACAAGGGCGTCAACCCGGATGAAGTGGTCGCCATGGGCGCCGCCATCCAGGCCGGTGTCCTGCAGGGCGACGTCAAGGACGTCCTGCTCCTCGACGTGACCCCGCTGTCGCTGGGCATCGAAACGCTGGGCGGCGTCTTCACCCGTCTGATCGATCGCAACACGACGATCCCGACGAAGAAGAGCCAGACCTTCTCGACCGCCGAGGACAACCAGTCGGCCGTGACCATCCGCGTCAGCCAGGGCGAGCGCGAAATGGCCGCCGACAACAAGCTGCTCGGCCAGTTCGACCTCGTCGGCATTCCGCCGGCCCCGCGCGGCATGCCGCAGATCGAGGTCACCTTCGACATCGACGCCAACGGCATCGTGCAGGTCTCGGCCAAGGACAAGGGCACTGGCAAGGAGCACCAGATCCGCATCCAGGCCTCCGGCGGTCTTTCTGACGCCGACATCGAGAAGATGGTCAAGGATGCCGAAGCCAATGCCGAGGCCGACAAGAAGCGCCGTGAGGGCGTCGAGGCGAAGAACCAGGCCGAAAGCCTGATCCACTCCTCGGAGAAGTCGCTGAAGGAATACGGCGACAAGGTCACGGAAGCGGACCGCAAGGCCATCGAGGACGCGATTGCCGACCTCAAGACCGCCGTCGAAGCCTCCGAGCCCGACGCGGACGACATCAAGGCCAAGACCAACACGCTCATGGAAGTCTCCATGAAGCTCGGCCAGGCGATCTACGAGGCCCAGCAGGCCGAAGAGAACGCCTCCTCCGGCGAAGCCGGCGACAATGTCGTCGATGCGGACTACGAGGAAGTCAAGGACGACGACGACCGCAAGAAGTCGGCCTGAGGCACCAGAATTGCCGGCTGCGCGAAAGCGCGCGGCCGGCGCAGTGGATAGCGAAAAGGCGGAAGTCAGCGCGAAGGGAAAAAGACAAGATGATCACTCCCGTTCACCGCGGCGACGATGTCTTGGCTTCTCCTTCGCTCCGGCTTCCGCCTTTTCGCATGCGTGCTTTCCAGGCGCAGGCCAAGGCAAGCTTCCAGGTCCATAACAAGAAGACCGTTCCAACGAAACGGACGTGAACCCGAATGGCAAAAGCTGATTATTACGAGACGCTGGGTGTCTCCAAGACCGCCGACGAGAAGGAGCTGAAGAGCGCCTTCCGCAAGATGGCGATGAAGTATCACCCGGACAAGAATCCGGGCGATGCTTCCGCCGAGCAGAAGTTCAAGGACGTCAACGAGGCGTACGAGACGCTCAAGGACCCGCAGAAGCGCGCGGCCTATGACCGTTACGGCCATGCGGCCTTCGAGCAGGGCGGCATGGGCGGCGGCGGTTTCGGCGGCGGCGGCTTCCAGGGCGGCGGTTTCTCCGACATCTTCGAGGACATCTTCGGCGAGATGATGGGTGGCGGGCGCCAGCGGCGCTCCTCCGGCGGGCGCGAGCGCGGCGCGGACCTGCGCTACAACATGGAGATCTCGCTGGAAGAGGCCTATAGCGGCAAGACCGCGCAGATCCGCGTGCCGACGTCGATCACCTGCGACGTCTGTACCGGCACCGGCGCCAAGCCCGGCACCAGCCCGAAGACCTGCGCCACCTGCCAGGGCTCCGGCCGCGTGCGCGCCGCTCAGGGCTTCTTCTCGGTCGAGCGCACCTGCCCGACCTGCCACGGGCGCGGCCAGACGATCAGTGACCCCTGCACCAAGTGCCACGGCCACGGCCGCGTCACGGAAGAGCGCTCGCTGTCGGTCAACATTCCGGCCGGCATCGAGGACGGCACGCGCATCCGGCTTTCCGGCGAAGGCGAGGCGGGCGTGCGCGGGGGCCCGGCGGGCGACCTCTATATCTTCCTGTCGGTCAAGCCCCATGAATTCTACCAGCGCGACGGGGCGGACCTCTACTGCACCGTGCCGATCTCGATGACGACGGCGGCGCTCGGCGGCACGTTCGACGTGGCGACGCTGGATGCCACGAAATCGCGCGTCTCGGTGCCGGAAGGCACCCAGGCCGGCCGGCAGTTCCGCCTGAAGGGCAAGGGCATGCCGGTGCTGCGCTCCACGCAGGTCGGCGATCTCTACATCCAGATCCAGATCGAGACCCCGCAGAAGCTGACCAAGCGCCAGCGCGAGCTTCTCAAGGAATTCGAGGAGATCTCATCGAAGGACAACAATCCGGAATCCTCGGGCTTCTTCGCGCGGATGAAGGAATTCTTCGAAGGCTGACCGCCTTTCGCCGGACACCGGAAAGCCGGGGTGGAGACACCCCGGCTTTTTCGTGCGGTTCTGCCGCCCGATCCTTCAGCCGGCGGCCCGCAGCAGCGCCAGGCGGCCGTCGCCGTCGCGCTGCACCGTCACGCCCTCATAGCTTTCCAGCGTCGGATGCCCGGTCTCGATCGGGTGGTGGTGCGTCGCCGTCATCACCGCGACATGGGCGCCCGCGCCCTCGCCGGCGAGAATGCCCGCCGGCACGTCCTCGAAGACCAGGCAATCGGCCGGATCGAAGCCGAGGCGTTCGGCGCCGAGCTTGTAGCCGTCCGGCGCCGGCTTGCCGCGCGTCACATCGTCCGCCGTCACGATGACGGCTGGCAGCGGAATGCCGGCGGCGGCGAGGCGGCGATGGGCGAGCGCCACCGGCGCCGAGGTGACGATGCCCCAGCGGCCGGCCGGCAGGGCGGAGAGGAAGGCTATCGCGCCGGGGATCGGCACCACGCCGTCGACATCCTCGATCTCCTCGCGTTCCACCTCTCTCGCCTCGGCGACGGGATCGACGCCCGGCAGGCCGAGCCGGGTGATCGTGTCGATGCCGCGCACGCCATGCATGGTCGGCAGGAAGGTCGCCACATCCAGCCCGTGCTTCAGCGCCCAGCGCGTCCAGACGCGTTCGGTCGCCGGAATGGAATTGATGATCGTGCCGTCCATGTCGAAGAGGAAGGCGGAGAACGAACGGTCGAAGACGGGGCGGGACGAGGACAAGGCGGAGGACCTGCTGGCTGGGAGGGGAGGGCAAGGCGGGCGGTCCTTCCGCTTATCGTCTCCCGTCCGCGCAGGCAACCACCTGTGGCACTCTCCGGCTTTCTGCTGTTGCCCGATCCCTGCGAATACTCTAGCTCTCACCCCATGCCGCACAAGGTTTCCCTCTCCCGCCTCAAGCTCACGGATTTCCGCAACTATGCGGGCCTGTCGGTGCCGCTCGACGGGCGGCATGTCGTGCTGACGGGGCAGAACGGTGCCGGCAAGACCAACCTGATGGAGGCCGTCTCCCTGCTGTCGCCCGGCCGGGGCCTGCGCCGCGCGCCCTATGGCGATGTCGTGCGTGCCGGCGCCGGCGCCGGCTTTTCCATCTTCGCCACGCTCGACGGCATGATGGGCGAGGTCGATATCGGCACCGGCACGGAGGGCGGCGACGAGGGCCAGGCGCGAAAGCTGCGGCTCAACGGCACGCCCGCCCGCACCGTCGACGAACTGCTCGACCATCTGCGCGTCGTCTGGCTGACGCCCTCCATGGACGGGCTCTTCACCGGCCCCTCCGCCGACCGTCGCCGCTTCCTCGACCGGCTCGTCCTGTCGCTCGATCCCGAGCACGGCCGCCGGGCGGCGGATTTCGAGAAGGCGATGCGCGGCCGCAACCGGCTGCTCTCCGAGCCGCGTCCGGACCCTGCCTGGCTGACGGCGCTGGAAAGGCAGATGGCCGAACTCGGCATTGCCATGGCCCATGCCCGCCACGAACTCGTCGGTCTCCTCTCCGGCCTCGTGGAGGCGGCGCGCGACGACGGGCCGTTCCCCTCGGCCACCATGCGCCTCTCCGGCTTCCTCGACGGGGAATGGCAGCGCCCGGCCTATGAGATCGAGGAGATCTATCTCGCCATGCTGCAGGACGGCCGCTACCGCGATGCCGCCGCCGGCCGCACGCTGGACGGCCCGCACCGCGCCGATCTTTTGATCCGCCACCGCGAGAAGAACATGGAGGCCGAGCGCTGCTCGACGGGCGAGCAGAAGGCGCTGCTCGTCGGCCTCATCCTCGCCCATGCCGGGCTCGTCGCCAGCATGACCGGCCATGCGCCGGTGCTGCTTCTCGACGAGATCGCCGCCCATCTCGACGAGGGCCGCAGGGCCGCGCTGTTCGACCGGGTCGACGCGCTCGGCGGCCAGGCTTTCATGACCGGCACCGACCGGTCGATGTTCGACGCGCTCGGCGAGCGTGCGCAGTTCCTCACCGTCTCGCATGGAGGCATCGTGCCATGACCGATCCGCTCAGCCCCGAAGAGATCGACCGCTACCGCCGGCACATCGTGCTCGCCGAGATCGGCGGCGCAGGCCAGCAGAAGCTGAAGCAGGCGAATGTGCTGGTCGTCGGCGCCGGCGGCCTCGGCGCGCCGGTCATCCAGTATCTCGCCGCCGCCGGCATCGGCCATATCGGCGTTCTCGATGACGACACGGTCTCCCTCTCCAATCTCCAGCGCCAGGTGATCCACGACACCGCCGGCCTCGGTGCGCCGAAGATCGCAAGCGCCGAGGCCGCCGTCGCCCGGCTCAACCCGCATGTCGCCTTCACCGGCATCGCCGAGCGGCTGACGGCGGACAATGCCGCGCGCCTCCTTGCCGGCTACGACCTCCTCGTCGACGGCTCGGACAATTTCGACACGCGCTATGCGTCCGCCGATGCGGCGGAGGCCGCGCGCATTCCGCTCGTCACCGGTGCCGTCGGCCGCTTCGACGGTTCGCTGACCGTGCTGAAACCCTACGAGGCGCGGCCGGACGGCACGCTTCATCCCGGCTACCGCGATCTCTTCCCCTCCGCCCCGCCGCCCGGCGTCGTGCCGGCCTGCGCCGAGGCCGGCATCGTCGGCGCCCTGACGGGCGTCGTCGGCACGCTGATGGCGATGGAGGTGATCAAGCTCGTCACGGGCGCCGGCGAGCCGCTGGTCGGCCGGCTGCTGCTTTACGACGGGCTGGCGGCGCGATTCGAGACGCTGAAATACAGGCGGCGGAAGGGCTGATTGTATTCTCTCGGGCGTGCCTGGCCGCTCAGTCCCGCCCCGGCAGAACCCGGTCCGGCGGGCGGTGGCCGTCGAAGAAGGTGCGGATGTTGATGACCACCTTCTCGCCCATGTCGATGCGGCCTTCCAGCGTCGCCGAGCTCATATGCGGCAGGAGCACGACCTTGCCCTCGGCGGCGAGCTTCAGGAGCTTGGGGTTGACCGACGGCTCGTTCTCGAAGACGTCGAGGCCGGCGCCGGCGATCCTGCCCTCGCGCAGGCACTTGATCAGCGCCGTCTCGTCGATGATGCCGCCGCGCGCCGTGTTGACGATGTAGCTCGTCGGCTGCATCAATTCGAGCCTTCGGGCCGACAGAAGGTGATAGGTCGCCGGCGTCGAGGGGCAGTTGACCGACACGATGTCGACGCGCGCCAGCATCTGGTCGAGGCTGTCCCAATAGGTCGCTTCCAGCGCGTCTTCCGTGTCCGGGCGCACGCGGTGCCGGTTGTGGTAGTGGATGGAGAGGCCGAAGGCCTTGGCGCGGCGGGCGACGGCGGTGCCGATGCGGCCCATGCCGACGATGCCGAGGCGCTTGCCCCAGATGCGCCGGCCAAGCATCCAGGTCGGCGACCAGCCGGCCCATTCGCCCTTGCGGTCCGTCAGGATGCGCGCGCCTTCCGCAAGGCGGCGCGGCGCGGCGAGGATCAGCGCCATCGTCATGTCGGCGGTATCCTCGGTCAGCACGTTCGGCGTGTTGGTGACGGTGATGCCGCGCTTGGCGGCCGCTTCCACGTCGACATTGTCGACGCCGTTGGAGAAGCAGGCGATCAATTTGAGCTGGGGACCGGCCTGCTCGATGAGCGCGGCGTCGATCCGGTCCGTCAGCGTCGGCACCAGGACGTCGGCCGATTTGACGGCGGCGACGAGTTCGGGCTGGCTGCGCTGCGTATCGTCGATGTTCAGTTCAGCGTCGAACAGCTCGCGCATCCGGGTCTCCACGACCTCCGGCAGGCGGCGGGTGATGTAGACCTTCGGTTTTTTCTTCTGGGTCATGGGCTGTTCCGGCGTCCTGTTGACGGGTCCTTAACCAAGTTGGGCAAGGATTGCTTCATCAGGGGCATTTTCTACCAGACCCGGTCGCGAAGACAATCCGCCCTCTTCGGCGTTCCCGCGATTTGCCACTTTGCGCCGGTCCGGCAGCCTGATGCCCTCTCCAGTTTGTGCGGATCGTCCATGCGTAACCTTGTCCTGCGTTTCAGCCTTGCCGCCCTTGCGGGCATCCTCGTCTCCGTTGCCGGCGTCCAGTACGCCCATGCCCAGGCGGCCAAGGGGCCGAGCGGCCTGCCGCTGCCCCGCTTCGTCAGCCTCAAGGCGAAAAGCGTCAACCTGCGCGTCGGCCCCAGCGTCGACTATGCCGTCGCCTGGCGGTACCTCAAGTCCGGCGTTCCGGTGGAGATCATCCAGGAATACGACAACTGGCGCCGCATCCGCGATGCGGACGGCACGGAGGGCTGGGTCAACCAGGCGCTGCTCTCCGGCGAGCGCACGGCGGTGACCGCGCCGTGGATGCGTGGCAAGGGCGAGGATATCTTCGTCAACATGCGCCGCGACGCCATGTCGAACTCGTCGGTCATCGCGAAGATTCAGCCCGGCGTCGTCGTCAAGGTCGGCGAATGCAACGGCGACTGGTGCCGCGCCGAGGCGGACGGCACGGCCGGCTGGGTCTCGCAGAACGAGATCTGGGGCGCCTATCCGGGCGAAGCTTTCAAATAAGACCGGCCTTGCGGGCTTCCTCGGCCAGCGACAGCAGCGGGCGGGGCCCGACCTGCTGGATGACGAGGCCGGCGGCAAGGCTGCCGAGCCGGCCGCAATCGGAAAGCGACCGTCCGGCCGTATAGCCGTAGAGGAAGCCGGCGGCATAGAGATCGCCCGCACCCGTCGTATCGACGACGCTGGGGATGCTGATCGCATCCACCTTCGTGCGCTCGCCCTTCGACAGGATGACCGAGCCTTCCTCGCTCATCGTCACCGCCGCCAGCCGGCAATCCTGCGCAATGCGCGTCAGCGCCTCCTCGAAATCCTCGGTCTCGTAGAGCGCGAGCGCCTCCGCCTTGTTGGCGAAGACGATGTCGATCGTGCCGGAGCGCATCAGGTCGAGGAACTCGCCGCGGTAGCGGTGCACGCAGAAACTGTCCGACAGCGTCATCGACATTTCCCGGCCGTTCGCATGGGCGATGCGGGCGCAGTCGCGGATCGCGTCCTTGGCGCGCGGCGGATCCCAGAGATAGCCTTCGAAATAGGTGACCTTTGCGTCGGCGACGACGCTTTCCTCCACGTCCTCGGGGCCGAGTTCCACGCAGGCGCCGAGATAGGTGTTCATCGAACGCTCGCCGTCGGGCGTGACGAAGATCATCGAGCGGGCGGTCGGCGGCGTGCCGGCCAGCGGCTTCGTCTCGAAATGCACGCCCTGGGCGCGGATGTCGTGGATAAAAATGTCGCCGAGCTGGTCCTTCGCGACCTTGCCGAAATAGGCGGCCCTGCCGCCGAAGCTCGCGACGCCCGAGGCGGTGTTGCCAGCGCTGCCGCCGGAGGCTTCGAGCGCGGGCCCCATGCGGGAATAGAGCAGTTCCGCACGCTCCGCATCGATGAGGTTCATCGCCCCCTTGATGATGCCGTTGTCCGTGATGAAGGTCTCGTCACAGCGCGCGATGATGTCGACGATGGCATTGCCGACCGTCAGCACGTCGAATTTGGTCATGCGAAAGTTCCGTCTCCGTTGGGTGAGAGCCGGGAGTCGGTCTTAACGGTTTTTCCGGAAACTGGAAGGAAAAAAAGCCGCCTGCCGGAAACGGCGCGGCGGCTTGGATTGTTGGCGAAGTCCGCCAATCCTCTCCTTCGTCATGGTCGGGCCTGACCCGACCATCCATCCACCGGCACACCGTGGATTGTGGATCCTCGGGTCGAGCCCGAGGATGACGGAGGGCTTGGTACAGGGCGTGCCATCAACCCCGATCGCCCCGCTGCTTCCCGCAAAACCGGTCAGTCCTTGGCGCGTTCCACGTAGGAACCGTCTTCGGTCGCGATGACGACGCGCGTGCCGGCCGAGATGTGCGGCGGCACCAGCGTGCGGATGCCGTTCGACAGGATCGCCGGCTTGTAGGAGGACGAGGCCGTCTGGCCCTTGACGACCGGTTCCGTCTCGGTGATCTCGAGCGTGACGTGGCGCGGCAGGTCGATGGCGATGGCGACGCCTTCATGCACCGACAGGATGACCGTCATGCCTTCCTGGAGATAGGCCTTGAGGTCGCCGATGTCCTCGTGGGACATGGTGAGCTGGTCGTAGCTTTCCGGGTTCATGAAGTGGTAGCCGTCGCCGTCCTCGTAGAGGAAGTTGTGCTCGCGGTCTTCCACGAAGGCGCGCTCGACCTGCTCGGTCGTGCGGTAGCGTTCGGAAACCTTCACGCCGTCGGAGATGCGGCGCATGTCGACCTGGGTGACCGGCGTGCCCTTGCCCGGGTGGAAGTTCTGCGCCGTCAGCACGACATAGAGCTTGCCTTCGACCTCGAGGACGTTGCCCTTGCGGACGGAAGAGGCGATGATCTTTACCATAAGTCTTCCTTGTAACTGAATGGATCGCGGCGTAGAGGACCGCCGTGAGACGCCTTCCCCGAGTGCCGAAAATGTGTTTTCGGGGCCGCAACTACCCTATATTCCGGCAAAAGACCAGTCTGTCCGCCGGCAAGCGCGAAGAAACCTGTCACAGAGACGCCATGAGCCCGAAGCCCTCGCCCTGGTGGACGCCCGATGTCCATGCCGACCGCCGGCCGTTTCTCATCGCGCGGAACCGTATCCAGGCAGCGCTGCGCGGCTGGTTTTCGGCGCGGGATTTCATCGAGGTGGATACGGCGACCTTGCAGGTCTCGCCGGGCAACGAGGCGCATCTGCACGCCTTCGAGACCGCCGCGATCGGCCATTCCGGCGCACGGACGCCGCTCTACCTGCACACCTCGCCGGAATTCGCCTGCAAGAAGCTGCTGACGGCGGGGGAAAGGCGCATCGCCTGCTTCGCCCATGTCTATCGCAACCGCGAGCGCGGGCCGCTGCACCATCCCGAATTCACCATGCTGGAATGGTATCGCGCGGGCGAGGCCTATGACGTGCTGATGGCGGACTGCGCCGAGATCCTCGCGCTGGCCGCCGGCGTGACGGGGGCCTCGATGCTCGCCTATCGCGGCGCGACCTGCGATCCGGCGCTTCCGCCGGAGCGGCTGACGGTGGCGGATGCGTTCCGGCGCCATGCCGGCATCGACCTCCTTGCCTCGATCGAGCCGGACGGCACGACGGATCGCATGCGCCTTGCCGCATCCCTGCGGGCGGCCGGGCTGCGCGTGGCGGAAGACGACACCTGGGCCGACCTCTTCAGCCGCGTGCTGGTGGAAAAGGTCGAGCCGCAGCTCGGCTTCGGCCGGGCCACCATCCTTTGCGAATATCCGACGGCGGAGGCGGCGCTCGCCCGGCCCGCGGCGCATGACGGGCGCGTGGCCGAGCGCTTCGAGCTCTATGCCTGCGGCGTGGAACTCGCCAACGCCTTCGGCGAACTGACGGATGCGGGCGAGCAGCGCCGGCGCTTCGAGCTGGAAATGGCGGAAAAGGCCCGCGTCTATGGCGAGACCTATCCGCTCGACGAGGATTTCCTTACCGCGCTCGCCCATATGCCCGAGGCCAGCGGCATCGCGCTCGGCTTCGACCGGCTGGTCATGCTGGCAACGGGCGCCGCGCGCATCGACCAGGTGATCTGGGCGCCGGTGGCGGAGACCGCGCCATGACGGCGGCGCGCAGCCTGACGGCCGTGGCGGAGCTGGTCGAGGCCGGCCTCGTTCCCGAGGCGGAGCGGGCAGGCGCGGCGGCGGTTGCCGCGCGCTATGCCATCGCCGTCACGCCGCCGCTCGTCGCGCTGATCGACCCGGACGATCCCGATGATCCCATTGCCCGCCAGTTCGTGCCGGACGCCGCGGAACTCGCGACCCTGCCGGAGGAGCGCGCCGACCCGATCGGCGACCTCGCGCACAGCCCCGTCGAGGGCATCGTCCACCGTTATCCCGACCGCGTCCTCCTGAAGGCCGTGCATGTCTGCCCGGTCTATTGCCGCTTCTGCTTCCGCCGCGAGATGGTCGGGCCGGAAGGGCTCGGCACCCTGTCCGCCCAGGCGCTCGATGCGGCGATCGCCTATATCGCCGGCCGGCCGGAAATCTGGGAAGTCATCCTGACGGGCGGCGATCCGCTCGTGCTCTCGCCGCGGCGGCTCGGTGACATCATGAAGCGCCTTGCCGCAATCGACCATGTGAAGATCGTGCGCTTCCATAGTCGCGTGCCGGTGGTCGATCCCGGCCGCATCGACGCGGCATTGATCGATGCTCTGAAATCCTCCGGCAAGACGACCTATGTGGCGCTGCACGCCAACCATCCGCGCGAATTCACGGCCGAGGCTCGCGCCGCCGTCGCCCGCATCGTCGATGCCGGCATGGTGATGATCAGCCAGACGGTGCTCCTGAAGGGCGTCAACGACGATGCGGGGGTGCTGGCCGAGCTGATGCGCAGCTTCGTCGAGAACCGGGTCAAGCCCTATTACCTGCACCATCCCGACCTTGCGCCGGGCACCGCGCATTTCCGCCTGACGCTCGCCGAGGGCCGGGCGCTGGTCGAAAGCCTGCGCGGGCGCGTCTCCGGCCTCTGCCAGCCGGCCTATATCCTCGACATACCGGGCGGGCACGGCAAGGTGCGGGCGGATTCGACGGCGGTGGAGGAGGCGGACGACGGCTGCTTCCGCCTGCGCGATTTTCGCGGGGCCACGCATCTCTATCCGCCGCGGCCGGACGAGGCGTAACGGCGGGCGGGGCTTTTGCATCTTTGTGTGCGGCCCTGCCGGATTTTACGGAATCCCCGTTTTTGGAGGCTTGACGACGCTTTCGTCAAAATGCCCACTTTAACCGATTGATAGCGCTGCCCGACAATTGTATTTCTTTTGTCGACAAGAGGATTTTCGATGACCGTTACCGATTCCAGTTCCTTGCCCGAACGCAAACGAGGCTCCGGCGTGAAGATGGTCTACGACCTTCTGCGCGACGAGATCCTCGACCTGAAGCTCGCCCCCGGCAGCCCGGTCGACGAGGTGCAGCTTGCCGAGCGGTTCAAGATGTCGCGCACGCCGATCCGCGAGGCCCTCGTGCGGCTGGCCGGTGAGGGGCTGATCGAGACCTTGCCGAACCGCTCGACCATGGTCTCGAACATCGATTTCCTCAACCTGCACACCTTCTTCGACGCGCTGGTGCTGATGTACCGGGTGACGACGCGGCTTGCCGCACAGGCGCACCGTCCCGAGGACCTTGCCGTCATCCGAGGCTTCCACGAGGACTATGCGGCGGCGCTCACGGCGCGCGATTCCCTGAAAATGATCGCCACCAACGCCGCCTTCCACGCGGCCATCGCCGAGGCCGGCCGCAATCCCTACTTCACCAGCCTGTTCCGCCGGCTGCTCGACGAGGGGCGGCGCATCCTGCAACTCTACTACCAGTCCTACGAGGAGCAGTTCCCCCAGCGCTTCGTGGACGAGCACGCCGCGATCATCGCCGCCATCAAGGCGCGCGACCTGGAAGAGGCCGACCGGCTCGGCAAGGCCCATGCCGAGGCGATCGTCGCCCAGGTGCAGAAGCTGTTCAGCCGCAACGACAGGCTCGACATCGCGCTCTGACGCGCTTTGTATTTTTCTTGTCGACAAATAAAATGCAAGATGCTATACCCATCGTCACGAAGGGGAGCCCCCGTGCATCGGCCGGCCGACCATCCGACGAACCGCCAAAGGAGACCGACATGAAGGCCAAGATTTTTTCCGGTGTCATTCCCGCCCTGATGACCCCTTGCAAGGACGACCGCACGCCGGATTTCGACCAGCTGGTGCGCAAGGGCAAGGAACTCATCGAAAAGGGCATGTCGGCCGTCGTCTATTGCGGCTCGATGGGTGACTGGCCGCTCCTGACGGACGCGCAGCGCATGGAAGGCGTCGAGCGCCTCGTCAAGGCCGGCATCCCGGTCATCGTCGGCACCGGCGCCGTCAACACCGCCTCGGCCGTCGCCCATGCCGCCCATGCCCAGAAGGTCGGCGCGCAGGGCCTCATGGTCATCCCGCGCGTCCTTTCCCGCGGCTCGGTCGTCGCCGCCCAGAAGAACCACTTCAAGGCCATCCTGTCGGCCGCCCCGGATCTTCCGGCCGTCATCTATAACAGCCCCTATTACGGCTTCGCCACCCGCGCCGACCTGTTCTTCGCGCTGCGCGAGGACCACAAGAACCTCGTCGGCTTCAAGGAATTCGGCGGTGCGGCCGACATGCGCTATGCGGCGGAAAACATCACCAGCCGCGACGATGACGTCTCGCTGATGATCGGCGTCGATACCTGCGTCTTCACCGGCTTCGTCGATGCCGGCGCCGTCGGCGCGATCACCGGTATCGGTTGCGTCCTGCCGAAGGAAGTCCTCCACATGTGCAACCTCGCCCAGGCAGCCGCCAAGGGCGACCCGGACGCCCGCGCCCGCGCGCTGGAGCTGGAATCGGCGCTTGCCGTGCTCTCCTCCTTCGACGAAGGCCCGGACCTCGTCCTCTACTTCAAGCACATGATGGTGCTGAAGGGCGACAAGGAATACACGCTGCACTTCAACGAGACCGACGTGCTCTCCGACAGCCAGCGCGGCTATGTCGAGAGCCAGCTGAAGCTGTTCGACACCTGGTATGCCGAATGGAGCAAGCTGCCGGGCGCCGTGCAGACCTACAAGGCGTAAGCCTCCGATCACCCCTCCATGGGCATTTCACGCCGCCTGCAGCCCACGCTGCGGGCGGCGTTTCGTTTTGCATTGCCGTCGTGGTCCGATTTTGCGACTGTCGCGAAAATCGACCGTGAGGAACCGGAAATGCCCTCCCTGGACATGCTGCTTGCCTTCGCCGTGACCACGGCGATCTTCGCCTTCATTCCAGGTCCCGCCATGCTCTATGCCGCCGCCCGGACCATGGCGGGTGGTCGCGCGGCGGGCCTGATGGCGGTGCTCGGCATCCATCTGGGATCCTATGCCCATATCATCGCCGCGGCAGCAGGGCTTTCCGCCCTGTTCCATGCGGTGCCGGTCGCCTATACCGTCGTCAAGCTGCTGGGGGCCGCCTATCTCGTCTGGCTCGGCATCTCGCTTTTCCGGTCGACGGATATGCGGGAAGAGGGTGGGGACACCGTGGCGCCGAAGGGCGGGCGGCGGGCGTTCATCCAGAGCATCACCGTGGAGGTGCTCAATCCGAAGACGGCGATCTTCTTCCTTGCCTTCCTGCCGCAATTCGTCGACAGCGGCGCGAGCCTGCCGGTCTGGCTGCAGCTTGCCATTCTCGGAACGATGGTGAATCTCATCTTCACCTTCGCCGATATCGTCACCGTGCTCATGGCGGACGTCATCCTGGCGCGGCTGAAGCGGTCGAGCGGGGTGCAGGCGCTGGTGCGCCGGGCGGGCGGAACGATCCTCATCGGCCTCGGTGCCCATCTCGCCCTGCAGAAGGGCTGAAGCCGCGGCAATGTCTTGCCGCGGCGGCGGGGCAGACCCCTTTATGCGATCGCGTCCAGCCCCTTTTCCAGCAGGCGGTCGAGCTGCTCGACCTCGGTGGCCGTGAGCGTGACACCATCCGCCTCGGACGTCCTGCGCGCCACGAAGCGTCGCTGCGAGGGCAGGCGCGCGCCCTGGCCGACGATGGCCTCGAACAGCACTTCGGCGCGAGCGAAGGGATCGCCGGGGCGGCCGGCGGAGAAGGCTTCCGGTGACATCGCGATGATCAGTTCGCCGTGGAAGGGCGCAAGCGTCGTCGTGCCGAGATAGTCGAGCACTTCCGGGCTCGTCAGGTCGCCGATCATGATGCCGGCGAGCAGCTCGATCATCGTGCCGATGGCCGAACCCTTGTGGCCGCCGAAGGGCAGCATGGCGCCGGCGAGCGCCGCTTCCGGGTCGGTGGTCGGGTTGCCGTCGGCGTCTATCGCCCAGCCCTCGGGCAGTTGTTTCCCGGCGCGGCGGTGCAGCTCAATCTCGCCGCGGGCGGCGACCGAGGTGGCGAAGTCGAAGACATAGGGCGCGCTGCCCTTGCGCGGCCAGCCGAAGGCGAAGGGATTGGTGCCGAGCAGCGGCTTGTTGCCGCCGGTGGGCGCGACCGTCGCATAGCTCGGGCACATGACGAGGCCGGCAAGACCTTCCCCGGTCACGGCCTCGACCTCCGGCCAGAGGGCGGAGAAATGCGTGCAGTCGTTGATGACGAGCGCGGCAAGGCCGAGCTTGCGGGCGCGCTCGGCAAGAACCGGCACGCCGAGTTCGAAGGCCGGGTTGGCGAAGCCGCCGTCGGCATTGACCTTGACGATGGCCGAACCCTCGTTCGCGTCCAGCACCGGCACGGCGTCCGGCTTCACCTTGCCGGCCTTGACGGTGCGCAGCGCGCCCTCGATCCGGTAGATGCCGTGCGACTTGCAGGCGTCGCGCTCGCCGGCGACGATGACGCGGGCAAGCGCGCCGGCCTGCACGGCGTTGAGGCCGGCCTTGCGGAAAATCGCGTCCACCCGTTCGTGCAGGGCGGCAATCGTCAGGGTGGTGGTCTGCGTCATCTTAAGTCTCTTCCGCTTTTGCCGACCGGGGCAGGTCGGTGATTGATCATTTGCATACATAGAGTATACAAGATTTCAGCAAGTGCAATTCGCCCCGCAAGGGTCTATGTCGGGGGCGAATCCCTCTTCCCCGTGAGAAAGGTACGTCGAATGGCTTTCACTCCCAACGGTAAACATCTCGTCGCCGGGCAATGGCTCGACGGCAACGGCACCTTCACCTCCTCGCCGGCCCATGGCCCGGCGCATGACTTCGCCGTCGGCACGGTGGACCTGGTGAACAAGGCTGCGGAAGCCGCGGAGGAAGCCTTCCTCAGCTACGGCTATTCGTCGCGTGCGACGCGCGCCGCCTTCCTGCGCGCCATCGCCGACGAGATCGAGGCGCGCGCGGACGCCATCACCGAGATCGGCACGCAGGAAACCGGCCTGCCGGTCGCCCGCCTCCAGGGCGAGCGCGGCCGCACCACCGGCCAGCTCCGCCTCTTCGCCGACCATATCGAGAACGGCGACTATCTCGACCGCCGCTTCGATGCGGCCCTGCCGGACCGCCAGCCGGCGCCGCGCCCGGAGATCCGCCTCATCCAGCGGCCGATCGGCCCGGTCGCCGTTTTCGGCGCCTCCAACTTCCCGCTCGCCTTCTCGACGGCCGGCGGTGACACCGCTGCCGCGCTTGCGGCCGGTTGCCCCGTCGTCGTCAAGGGCCATTCCGCCCATCCGGGCACGGGCGAGATCGTCGCCGAGGCCGTGCTTGCCGCCATCAAGAAGACCGGCGTGCATCCGGGCGTCTTCTCGCTCATCCAGGGCGGCAACCGCCAGGTCGGCGAGGCCGTCGTGCAGCATCCGCTGATCAAGGCCGTCGGCTTCACCGGCTCGCTCGCCGGCGGCCGTGCGCTCTTCAACCTGTGCGCCGCCCGTCCCGAGCCGATCCCGTTCTTCGGCGAACTCGGCTCGGTCAACCCGATGTTCCTGCTGCCGGAAGCCGTGAAGGCCCGCGCCGAAGGCCTCGGCCAGGGCTGGGCGGGCTCGCTCACCATGGGCGCCGGCCAGTTCTGCACCAATCCGGGCATCGCCGTCGTGACGGACGGCGCGGATGCCGACCGTTTCACGGCCGCCGCCGTGGAGGCCCTCGGCAAGGTCGCCCCGCAGACCATGCTGACCGACGGCATCGCCAAGGCCTACCAGGACGGCCAGGCGCGCTTTGAAAGCCGCAACACGGTCAAGCCGCTGCTGACCACGCAGTCCACCGGCCGCAATGCCTCGCCGAACCTCTTCGAGATCTCGGGCGAGCAGTTCCTCGCCGACCATGCGCTGTCGGAAGAGGTCTTCGGCCCGCTCGGCCTTGTCGTGCGCGTCTCTTCGGTCGACGAGATGGAGGCGCTTGCTCGCAAGTTCGAAGGCCAGCTGACGGCGACCATCCACATGGATGAAGGCGACCTCGAAGACGCCAGGCGCCTGCGCCCGGTGCTGGAGCGCAAGGCCGGCCGCGTGCTGGTCAACGGCTTCCCGACCGGCGTCGAAGTGGTCGATTCCATGGTGCACGGCGGCCCGTATCCGGCCTCCACGAATTTCGGCGCGACGAGCGTCGGCACCATGTCCATCCGTCGCTTCCTGCGCCCGGTGTCCTACCAGAACATGCCGGAAGGCCTGCTGCCGGACGATTTCAACAACTGATTCAATCGCTTTGATTTTCCGGGCCGGGCTTCCGCAGGGAGGCCCGGCCCGTCGCATATTTTCTCCCCGCGGGTATATACTTTTTGTATATTAGTTGTATTTTAGGGTCGGTTTACAGTTTCGGCGCAGGACGGGCCTCCGCCGCGTGAATCGACAGACCAACCCAGGGAGAGAGTTATGAAGAAGACCTCGGTCCTCGCCTTCGGCCTCGTGGCCGCCACCGCTCTGACCAGCCCGGCCAAGGCCGACAAGCTGGACGACATCATCTCGTCGGGCACGCTGCGCTGCGCCGTCGTCCTCGACTTCCCGCCGATGGGCGCACGCGACGAGAGCAACAATCCGATCGGCTTCGACGTCGACTACTGCAACGATCTGGCCAAGGCGCTCGGCGTCACCGCCGAGATCGTCGAGACGCCCTTCCCGGAACGCATTCCGGCCCTGATGTCCGGCCGCGTCGATGTCGGCGTCGCCTCGACCTCCGACACGCTGGAGCGCGCCAAGACCGTCGGCATGACGATCCCCTACTTCGCCTTCGAAATGGCCGTCACGGCCAACGACAAGTCGGGCATCAAGTCCTTCGAGGACATGAAGGGCAAGACGGTCGGCGCCACCGCCGGCACGTTCGAGGCCATCGCGCTCGAAAAGTCGGTCAAGGAATGGGGCGGCGGCGAGTTCCGCCCGTACCAGACCCAGGCCGACGTCTTCCTGGCGCTGAGCCAGGGCCAGATCGACGCCACGGTCTCCACCTCGACGGTCGCCCAGTCCAACGTCAAGAGCGGCAAGTTCGCCGGCATCTCCGTCGTCGGCAAGGCGCCCTATGACATCGACTATGTCGCGCTCTTCACCAACCGCGAAGAATACGGCCTGATCAACTACCTGAACCTCTTCATCAACCAGCAGGTTCGCACCGGCCGTTACAAGGAACTCTACGAGAAGTGGGTCGGCGGCGAAGTGCCGGACCTGTCCGTCAGCGGCGTTTACCGCTAATCTGCCGTTTCCCGACGGCGCGGGGCATGCGTCCCGCGCCGTTCATCGTTTCCGAAGGGTGAGACGGCAATGTTCAGTTATACCTTCCATTGGAACCAGGCGCTGAAGGCGTTGCCGCAGATGCTGGACGGCGCGCTGGTCACGCTGCAGATCGCGCTTCTCTCCATGGCCATCGGCCTCGTCGTCGCGCTGGCGCTGACGCTCTTCCGGCTGTCCGGCAATCGCATCCTCGGCGGCTTCGCCACGGCCTGGGTCGAGATTGCGCGCAACACGCCGGCCCTCTTCCAGATCTACATGGCCCATTTCGGCCTCGGCAGCTTCGGCATCCACCTCAGCCCCTATACGGCGCTGCTCGTCGGCATCGCCTTCAACAATGCCGGCTATCTCGCGGAGAATTTCCGCGGTGCGCTGAAGGCGATCCCCGAGACGCAGACCCGCGCCGGCCGCTCGCTCGGCATGACGCCGCTCATGGCCTTCCGCTACATCGTCATGCCGCAGATGCTGCGCATCGCCTTCCTGCCCGCCACCAACCAGATGGTCTGGGCGATCCTGATGACCTCGCTCGGCGTCACCGTCGGCATGAACACGGATCTGGCCGGCGTCACCCAGGCGCTGAACGCGGTCTCTTTTCGCACCTTCGAATTCTTCGCGCTCGCGGCGGTCATCTACTACGTGATCGCCAAGGCCGTCACGCTCGCCGCGCGCCTCGCCGCCGCGCGCATGTTCCGCTACTGAGAGGGGTAAGCCATGTTCGATACCGCTCTCACACTTGCCGATCTCGGCTTCCTCGCGAAGGGCGCGGTGATGACGCTTGCCGTCACCGCCGTCTCCGTCCTCGCCGGCACCATCCTCGGCATCCTGTTCGGCGTGCTGCGCAACCAGCTCGGCACCTACTGGTCGCTGCCCATCACCTTCCTGCTCGACATCTTCCGCTCCGTGCCGCTGCTCATCCAGCTCGTGCTCGGCAATGCGCTGCAGTCGATCATGAAGCTCGGCTGGGCGCCGTTCACCACCTCCTGCGTGGTGCTGTCGCTCTATACGGCCGCCTATTGCACCGAGATCGTGCGCGGCGGCATCTCCGCCGTGCCCACCACCACGCGCCGCGCCGCCCGCTCGCTGGGCATGACCTGGTGGCAGGACATGCGCTATATCGTGGCGCCGCTCGCCACGCGCGTCTCGCTGCCGGCCTGGATCGGGCTGACGCTCGGCGTCATGAAGGATTCGGCCCTCGTGCTCTGGCTCGGCCTCATCGAGCTCCTGCGCGCCTCGCAGATCCTCGTCACGCGCCTGCAGGAGCCGCTGTTCATCCTTTTGATCTGCGGCGCCATCTACTTCATCATCTCCTTCCCCATCGCCCGGCTGGGCGGCTATCTCGAAAGACGGTGGTCCAATGATTGAGATCGAAAACGTCCGCAAATCCTTCGGCCAGCTGGAAGTCCTCAAGGGGATCGACCTCACCGTGGAGAAGGGCGAGGTGCTGACCATCATCGGCGGCTCGGGCTCGGGCAAGTCGACGCTGCTCACCTGCATCAACGGCCTCGAGACCATCGACGCCGGCCGCATCGTCGTCGACGGCACCGACGTCCACGCCAAGGGCACGGACCTCAACAAGCTGCGCCGCAAGCTCGGCATCGTGTTCCAGCAGTTCAACGCCTTCCCGCACCTGACGGTGCTGGAGAACGTCATGCTGGCGCCCGTCAAGGTGCTGGGCCAGTCGAAGGCGGAAGCCGAGGCCATGGCCGTCAAGCAGCTCACCCATGTCGGCCTCGCCGACAAGCTGAAGGTCTATCCGAGCCGCATGTCGGGTGGCCAGCAGCAGCGCATGGCGATCGCCCGCGCGCTTGCCATGTCGCCGGCCTATATGCTGTTCGACGAGGTGACCTCGGCGCTCGACCCGCAGCTCGTCGGCGAAGTGCTCGACACGCTGCGCATGCTGGCGTCCGAAGGCATGACGATGATCTGCGTCACGCACGAGATGAAGTTCGCCCGCGAGGTCTCCGACCGCGTCGCCTTCTTCCACAAGGGCGTCATGGCCGAGATCGCCCCGCCCGAAGAGCTGTTCGGCGCGCCCAAGGATGCCGATCTGCAAACCTTCCTCGCCGCGACGCATTGAGGCCATGATGAAGACCGAAATCGAACCCGGCGTCGTCGTCATCGGCGCCGGCGTGGTCGGCCTTTCGGCGGCCATCGCCGCCCAGGCCCGTGGCCTTGCCGTCACCGTCATCGAGCGCGAAGCGCCCGCCGCCGGCGCGTCCGCCGGCAATGCCGGTGCCTTCGCCTTCACCGATATCCTGCCGCTCGCCTCGCCCGGCATCCTGAGGAAGGCACCGAAATGGCTGCTCGACCCGCTCGGGCCGCTCAGCGTGCCGCCGTCCTATGCGTTGCGCATCGCGCCGTGGATGTTCCGGTTCTGGCGTGCCTGCGCGGCCGGCCGCGTCGCCCATTCCACCGCCGCGCAGACCGCGCTGATGGACCTTTCCAGGGCCGAGCTGGAGCCCTTCCTCGGCCAGACCGGCACGCTTGCCATGCTGCGCAAGGACGGCAACCTCCAGGTCTATGAAAGCCAGGCCGAGCTTGACGCCTCGCTGCCCGGCTGGAAGGCCCGCGAGGAACACGGCATCGCGTTCCGCCACATGGACGCCGCCGAAATGGCGCAGATCCAGCCCGGCCTTGCCCCGCGCTTCACGCACGGCACCTTCACGCCCGGCTGGTATTCCATCGCCGATCCGAAGCTCTACACGCTGGCGCTCGCCGATCATTTTCGCGCACAGGGCGGAAGGATCGAGCAGGCCGAGGTCTCAGGCCTCAGGCCCGTGGAGGGCGGCGTCGAGATCACGACGAGGGACGGCCGCACGCGCCGCGTGGAAAAGGTCGTGCTCGCCGCCGGCGCCTTCTCGCACCGCGTCGCCCGCACGCTCGGCGAAAGCATCCCGCTCGAGACGGAGCGCGGCTACAACACGACCCTGCCGCCCGGCGCCGTCGACCTCAGGACCCAGGTCACCTTCGGCGGCCACGGCTTCGTCGTCTCCCGCCTGTCGACCGGCATCCGCGTCGGCGGCGCGGTGGAGCTCGGCGGGCTGGAACTGCCGCCGAATTTCCGCCGGTCCGAGGCCATGCTGGAAAAGGCGAAAGCCTTCCTGCCCGGCCTGAAGCCGGAGGGCGGCGTGCAGTGGATGGGCTTCCGTCCCTCGCTGCCCGACAGCCTGCCGGCCATCGGCCGCGCCCGCGCGACGCCCGATGTCGTCTACGCCTTCGGCCACGGCCATCTCGGCCTCACCCAGTCCGCCGGAACGGCGCGTCTCGTCGCCGATCTCCTGACCGGCCGGCCCCCGGTGACCGACCTTGCGCCCTTCTCGCCGCAGCGCTTCTAGAACATTGTTTTTACCGCATTATCCTACGCCGAAGCGATCTCGCTTCGGCTGGAAATGCTCCCGTCAACGCCCGCGCCCCCTGAGGGCGCGGCGCCCACCTCGACGGCCGTCTGCAAGAAGCACAGGATAGCCGGCGTCGCTCCGCGCATTCCGGATGGGGCAATCAAGGCTGGTTTGAAGAGAGTATGGCGGACAGAGAGGGATTCGAACCCTCGATAGAGTTTCCCCTATACACGCGTTCCAGGCGTGCGCCTTCAACCACTCGGCCACCTGTCCGTCCGCTCGCTGCCGACGGTCAATCCGGCGCGGACCGCTTTCCTGTTTCCATTTCGGCGGGACGGCGCGATATATACCGAGGTTTGCGGCGGGATCAACCGCTTTCTGACAGATTTTTGAAGGTTGTTCGGCTTCCAGCGAAGGATTGCGCAAAGCCGGCCGTCTTCCTATCTATAGGCGGGAAGGAAGCGGAGCGGATTTGGGCTTGCGCGGGCGGTATTTGGAAGGTGCGCGATGATACGGTTCATCCTGAAGGCCATCAGCCTCGTCGCGCTCGTCGTCGCCGTCATGGCCGGCACGATCGACGCGATCCAGTCGGTCTCGGCCTCCGAGCCGGTGCTGACGCCGCTGGCCGTCGCCTGGAGCACGGCAAGCCCCGATACGATCGCGCTCGTCGCCGACGGCATCATGCGCAACCTCCATCCCTATGCCTGGGATCCGGCGGCCATGTGGGTGCTCTCGCAGCCGGCCTTTGCCGTCCTGCTCGCCGTCTCGCTGTTCTTCTGGGTGATCGCCTACCGGCGCCCGCCCGTCGCGGGCCGCTTCACCGCCTGATAGCAATTCGCCGCCATCCGTGCGGCCGGCCAGGAGGCCAGGGATGTTCCTCATCGACATGTTCAACAAGAAGACCGTCATGCCCGCCCCCGGTGCGGCCCTGCCCGGGCGTTCAGAGCCGGTCCCCACATCCGAGACCCATTTCGTCAACGGCCGGCCGTTGAAGGGACCCTATCCGGGCGGGTTCAGGACCGTGCTGCTCGGCATGGGCTGCTTCTGGGGCGCCGAACGGCTGCTCTGGAAGATCCCGGGCGTCCATGTGACGGCGGCCGGCTATTGCGGCGGCTTCACGCCCAACCCGACCTATCACGAGACGACGACGGGCCTGACCGGCCATGCCGAGGTGGTGCGCGTCGTCTACGATCCGGCCGTGGTGAGCCTCGAGGCGCTGCTGAAGGCGTTCTTCGAGGCACACGACCCGACGCAGGGCATGCGCCAGGGCAACGATATCGGCACGACCTACCGCTCGGCGATCTATATGGACGACGCCGCGGGCCTTGCGGCCGCGCGCCGCGTGCGCGACGGCTACCAGGCCGCGCTGGCGGCGGCGGGGCGCACGGACAGGATCACCACGGAGATAACCGAGGCCGGGCCGTTCTACTTCGCCGAGGACGTGCACCAGCAATATCTCGCCAAGAATCCGGGCGGCTATTGCGGCCTGCGGGGCACCGGCGTTTCCTGCGCCATCGGCTGATTTCGCAGAATTTTCAGAAAGATGCGCACCGCCGCGGAAAGGCTTTCGCGGCGGCTTCTATTTTTTACCAGTTGAAAAATTTCTGGTGAATTTTTGCCGGAGCCGTGCAAGGATGCCGCCAGCCTGACCCAAGGGAACGGGTCGGTGGCTCCGTTGCGCGCCTTTCGGGCGCCCACGCGGAAGGTCCCTATAAGATCAATAGCGAACAGGGCTGCACAATGAAAAAAACCCTTCTCACCCTTCTTGCCACGGCCGCCATGTCGGCGAGCGCGCTTGCCGCGGACATCAAGCCGGCGATCATTTACGATCTCGGCGGCAAGTTCGACAAGTCGTTCAACGAGGCAGCCTATAATGGCGCGGAAAAGTTCAAGGCCGAGACCGGCATCGAATATCGCGACTTCGAGATCGCCAACGACGCGCAGCGCGAGCAGGCGCTCCGGCGCTTCGCCAGCGACGGCAACAACCCGATCGTGATGGCCGGTTTCTCCTGGGCCGCGCAGCTTGAGAAGGTCGCGGCCGAATATCCGGACACCAAGTTCGCCATCATCGACATGGTCGTCGACAAGCCGAACGTCCGCTCGGTCGTCTTCAAGGAAGAGGAAGGCGGCTGGCTCGCCGGCATCCTCGCCGGCATGGCGTCCAAGACGAAGACCGTCTCCTTCGTCGGCGGCATGGATATCCCGCTGATCCACAAGTTCGCCTGCGGCTATATCGGCGGCGCCAAGTCGCTCGGCCCGGACATGAAGGTGCTCGAAGCCTATACGGGCACGACGCCGGACGCCTGGAACGATCCGGTCAAGGGCGGTGAGATCGCCAAGTCGCAGTTCGACCAGGGTTCCGACGTGGTCTATCACGCGGCCGGCGGCACGGGCGTGGGCGTCCTCCAGGCGGCGGTCGATGCGGGCAAGCTCGGCATCGGCGTCGATTCCAACCAGAACGGCCTGCATCCGGGCAAGGTGCTGACCTCGATGGTCAAGCGCGTCGACGTCGCCGTCTACGACGCCTTCATCACCGCCAAGAACGACACGTTCCAGCCGGGCGTCAACGTGCTCGGCCTCAAGGAGAACGGCGTCGACGTCGCCATGGACGAAAACAACGCCCCGCTCATCACGCCGGAAATGAAGGCCGCGGTCGACAAGGCCCGCGCCGACATCATCGCCGGCACGGTGAAGGTGCACGACTACATGTCGGACGAAACCTGCCCCTACTGAGCGGCAGCGACGGCCCGTTTGCCGGAAGGCGGACGGGCCGATTCCGTCTTCCCGGGCCCGCTTCAGTAATGCGGCGGGCGGGTGACGGCCGGGGCTTCCAGGGAGCCCTCTTCCAGCGCGAGGAACCGTTCCGTCAGCCGGTCCAGCTTCGTCCGCAGCTGTTCGACCACCCGCCATTGCTCGGCGAGCTGGTCGGAAAGCTCCTCGATCGTGTTGGCCTGATGGGCGACATGTTCCTCCAGGCGGGCGAGACGATCGGCCTCGTCGGGGCGGTCGGGCGTGGTCATGGCTTTCCTCCTCGGTGAAATACCGGGCGGCAGGAGCTATAGCGGCAGAGGACCGGCCCCGCAATCGGACTGGACAAGGGCGGCGGAAGCAACAAGACTAAGACCGGTCGGCCGAGAGGCCCGTCGGCCCCAAATCCCCGTAAGAGTGGATCGTCATGAGCGAATTGGCAATCGAACTGAAGGGCATCGACAAGAGCTTCGGCCTCGTCCACGCCAACCGGAACATCAACCTGAAGGTCCGCAAAGGCACCATTCACGGCATTATCGGCGAAAACGGCGCCGGCAAATCCACCCTCATGTCCATCCTCTACGGCTTTTACCAGGCCGATCGCGGCGATATCCTCGTCGACGGCCGGAAGGTCAGTATCCGCGATCCGAATGCGGCGATCGCGGCCGGCATCGGCATGGTGCACCAGCATTTCATGCTGGTGGAGAACTTCACCGTGCTGGAAAACATCATGCTCGGCGCGGAAGAGAGCCAGATCCTCAATGCCGGCATCACCAAGGCGCGCGCCGAACTGAAGCGGCTGGAAAAGGAATATGCGCTGGAGGTCGATCCGGACGCCGTGATCGAGGAGCTGCCGGTCGGCATCCAGCAGCGCGTGGAAATCCTGAAGGCGCTCTACCGCAAGGCCGATATCCTTATCCTCGACGAGCCGACGGGCGTCCTCACCCCGGCCGAGGCCGATCACCTTTTCCGCATCCTCGAGCAGCTGAAGGCCGAGGGCAAGACGGTGCTGCTCATCACCCACAAGCTGCGCGAGATCATGGCGATCACCGACGAGGTCTCCGTCATGCGCCGCGGCGAGATGGTGGCGACGCGCACGACGAAGGACACCTCGGTGGAGGAGCTGGCCGAGCTGATGGTCGGCCGCCGCGTGCTGCTGCGCGTCGAGAAGGGCGAGGCGAAGCCTGCCGACGTCAAGCTCTCGGTGAAGAACCTCACCGTGCGCGACGGCCGCGGCGTGACCATGGTCGACGACGTCTCCTTCGATATCCGCGCCGGCGAGATCGTCGGCATTGCCGGGGTTGCCGGCAACGGCCAGTCGGAACTGCTGGAGGCGATCTCCGGCATCCACCGCGCCAAATCCGGCACGGTGCTGCTGAACGGCAAGCCGATCGACGTCACCGGCCATGCCGACCCGGCGGATCTGCGCCGGCGGGGCCTTGCCCATGTGCCGGAGGACCGGCACCATGTCGGCCTCGTTTTGAAATTCGAGGAAAGCGAGAACGCCATCCTCGGCTATCACGACGATCCGAAATACCGCAAAGGCATGCTGCTCGACATCGACGCCATCCGCGCCGATGCGGAGGAGAAGATCGCCGCCTATGACATCCGCCCGCCGAACCCGCGGCTGAAGACCGCCAATTTCTCCGGCGGCAACCAGCAGAAGATCGTGCTGGCGCGCGAGATGGAGCGCGGGCCGGATGTGCTGGTCATCGGCCAGCCGACGCGCGGCGTCGATGTCGGCGCCATCGAGTTCATCCACAAGCGCATCATCGAGATGCGCGATCAGGGCAAGGCGGTGCTGCTCGTCTCGGTCGAGCTCGACGAGATCCGCGCGCTGTCCGACCGCATCCTGGTGATGTTCGCCGGCCGCGTCGTCGGCGAGCGCACGCCCGATGCCACCGAAGGAGAACTCGGCCTGTTGATGGCCGGGGTGGAAGGCCGGAAGGAGGCCGCGGAATGAGTGCCCCGCACGCGAAACTGCCCGGTTGGGCCGAATACGGCCTGATCCCGCTCGTCAATCTCGCCGTCGCCTTCCTGATTTCCGGCCTCGTCGTGCTCATCGTCGGCGAGAGCCCGCTGGAAGCCGCCTACCACATGATCAACGGCGCCTTCGGCCGCGGCGAATATATCGGCTTCACGCTCTACTACACCACGACCTTCATCTTCACCGGCCTTGCCGTGGCCGTCGCCTTCCATTGCGGCCTGTTCAACATCGGCGGCGAGGGGCAGGCCTATATCGGCGGCATTGGCGTGGCGCTCGCCTGCCTCGCTTTCGACCACACGCTGCCCTGGTATCTCGTCTTCCCGATCGCCATCCTCGGCGCCGCCTTCTTCGGTGCGCTCTGGGCGCTGATCCCCGGCTGGCTGCTGGCCAGGCGCGGCAGCCATATCGTCATCACGACGATCATGTTCAACTTCATCGCAGCCAGCCTGATGAACTACCTGCTCAACAAGGTGTTCAAGCCGCTCGGCTCCATGTCGCTGGAAACGCGCACTTTCGATGCCGGCGGCCAGCTGCCCAAGCTCGACTGGCTGATGTCGATCTTCGGCCTTTCCGTCGGCACGGCGCCGTTCAACATCTCCTTCCTGCTGGCGCTTCTTGCCGCCTTCGGCGTCTGGGTGCTGATCTGGCGCACGCGGCTCGGCTACGAGATGCGCACCATGGGCCACAGCCCCGCCGCCGCGCGCTATGCCGGCATCAAGGAGGCGAAGATCATCGTCATCACCATGATGATCTCGGGCGGGCTGGCCGGCATGATGGCGCTGAACCCGATCATGGGCGAGCAGTTCCGCATGCAGCTCGATTTCGTGCAAGGCGCGGGCTTCGTCGGCATCGCCGTGGCGCTGATGGGCCGGTCGCATCCGGCGGGCATCATTCCCGCCGCGCTGCTCTTCGGCATGCTCTACCAGGGCGGGGCGGAAATCTCCTTCGAGATGCCCTCCATCTCGCGTGACATGATCGTCATCATCCAGGGCCTCGTCATCCTGTTTGCCGGCGCGCTCGAGCACATGTTCCGCCCCGCCATCACGCGGGTCGTCCTCGGGCTTTCGCCGAAAACCCGCGACGTCGCGGCCACCAAGGGAGCCTGATCCATGGATTTCTTTCAGGTCTTCATCGAACTGGCCCAGTCGACCGTCCGCGTCTCGACGCCGCTGATCCTCGCCGCGCTTGCCGGCCTCTTCACCGAGCGGGCCGGCATCTTCGACATCGGCCTCGAGGGCAAGATGCTGGGCGCGGCCTTCGCGGCCGGCTGCATCGCCTATATCACCCAGTCGGTGACGATGGGGCTTCTTGCCGCCGTGCTCGTCTCGGTCCTCCTCTCGCTGGTGCACGGCTATGCCTCGATCACCCAGCGCGGCAGCCAGATCGTCTCGGGCGTCGCCATCAACTTCGTCGTCGCCGGCTCCACCGTCATCCTCGGCGAGGCCTGGTTCCGCCAGGGCGGGCGCACGCCGGCGCTGACGGAGGACGGCCGCTTCGGGCGGATCACGCTGCCGTTCGCCGATGCGGTACGCGAAGTGCCGATCCTCGGCCAGATCTATTCGGGCCTGCTCTCCGGCCATTCGCCGCTGACCTATCTCGCCTTCCTGATGGTGCCGGCAAGCTGGTGGATCCTCTATCGCACGCGCTTCGGCCTGCGCCTTCGCGCCGTCGGCGAGAATCCCGGTGCAGTCGATACGGCCGGCATCTCCGTCATCTGGCTGCGCTACCGCGCCGTCATCTGCTGCGGCATCCTGTGCGGCGTCGCCGGCGCCTATCTCTCGCTCTCCGCCAATGCCGGCTTCACCAAGGGCATGACGGCGGGCAAGGGCTATATCGCGCTCGCCGCCCTCATCTTCGCCAAGTGGCGGCCGAAGAACATCCTCTTCGCCTGCCTGCTCTTCGGCTTCCTCGATGCCTTCGCCATCCGCTACCAGGGTTACGCCTTCCCGCTGATCGGCAAGGTGCCGGTACAGTTCATGCAGGCGCTGCCCTATATCCTGACCGTGATCCTGCTTGCAGGCTTCATCGGCAAGGCCATTCCGCCGAAGGCCGGCGGCGTGCCCTACGTCAAGGAGCGCTAAAGACATGTCCCATGACCTCTTCGAGGCGGCGCGCGCCGCGATGGCCTTCGCGCATGCGCCCTATTCGAAATTCCCCGTCGGCGCGGCGATCCGCGCCGAGGACGGCAAGATCTATGCCGGCGCCAATATCGAGAACCTGTCCTTCCCCCAGGGCTGGTGTGCCGAGCCGACCGCGATCAGCCACATGATCATGGCCGGCAACAAGAAAATCGTCGAAATGGCCGTCATCGCCGAAAAGCTGCCGCTCTGCCCGCCCTGCGGCGGCTGCCGGCAAAAGATCGCGGAATTCGCCACCGCCAGGACACCGATCTATCTCTGTGACGAGACGGGTGTGAAGAAGACCATGACCATGGACGAGCTTCTGCCGCACGGCTTTGCGACGGATGTGATCGGATGAGCGCGGAAACGACAGAGCTCCTTCGCGCGCGCCTTGGCGGCGTGCTGCCGCGCACCGGCATCGTGCTCGGCTCGGGCCTCGGCGCGCTCGTCGAGGCCGTCGAGAATCCGCTGCGCATACCCTATGCGGACCTGCCGAGTTTTCCCGTCGGTTCCGTCTCCGGCCATGCCGGCGAAATGGTCATCGGCACGCTCGGCGGCGTACCGGTCATCATGCTCTCCGGCCGCGTGCACTATTACGAACGTGGCGACGCCAACGCCATGCGCCCGCCCATCGAGGTGCTGAAGGGGCTCGGCGTCTCGTCGCTCATCCTCACCAATTCAGCGGGATCGCTGCGCGAGGACATGCCGCCCGGCTCGGTGATGCGCATTTCCGACCACATCAATTTCTCGGGCGCCAATCCGCTGATCGGCATCGAGAGCGACGACCGCTTCGTCGGCATGACCAGTGCCTACGACGCGGCGCTTGCCGCGCGCATGGAGAGGGCGGCCGGCAAACTCGGCATCCCGCTGTCCTCCGGCGTCTATATGTGGTTCTCCGGCCCGAATTTCGAAACGCCGGCGGAGATCCGCATGGCGCGCGTCCTCGGCGCCGATGCCGTCGGCATGTCGACCGTGCCGGAAGTGCTGATCGCCCGCCATCTCGGTCTCAGGGTCGCCGCCGCCTCGGTCATCACCAATTTCGGTGCCGGCATGACGGGCGGCGAACTCAGCCACCACGAAACCAAGGACATGGCCCCGATCGGCGGGAAGCGGCTCGCCGCGATCCTTGCCGAAATGATCGCGGGCGGAGACGAAGACCATGCATGAGGACAGCATCAAGGCAACCGCGCAGAAGGCGCTCTCGCTGCTCGACCTGACCGACCTCACCGACACCTGCGATGCCGCCGCCATCGAAACGCTCTGCGCCCAGGCGCAGACGCGGTTCGGAAACACGGCCGCCATCTGCATCTGGCCGCGCTTCGTGGCTGAGGCGCGCGGCATCCTCGGCGCTGGCCATGCGGTGAAGATCGCAACCGTCGTCAACTTCCCCTCCGGCGACCTTGCAGTTGCCGATGTGCTGGCGGAGACGCAGCAGGCGATCGCCGACGGCACTGACGAGATCGACCTCGTCATCCCCTATCGCGCGTTCCTTGCCGGCAACGCGGCAGCGGTGAGCGGGATGGTGGCGGCGGTCAAGGCCGCCTGCACGCCGCCCGTGCGCCTCAAGACCATCCTGGAAACCGGCGAGATCAAGGACGCGGCGCTCATCCGCAAGGCGTCGGACCTCGCTATTGCTGCCGGCAGCGACTTCATCAAGACCTCGACCGGCAAGGTCTCCGTCAATGCGACCCTGCCGGCCGCCGAGATCATGCTGACGGCGATCAGGCACAGCGGCAAGCCGGTCGGCTTCAAGCCGGCGGGCGGCGTGCGCACGGTGGCGGATGCCGGCGAGTATCTGGCGCTCGCCGCCTCGATCCTCGGCGAAGGCTGGGCGACGCCGCAAACCTTCCGCTTTGGTGCCTCCGGCCTTCTCGGCGATATCCTCTCCGTGCTCGGCGGCCAGTCCGCGCCGCCGCCGCCCGCGAGCTACTAGCATGCTCCCGCAGGAGACGATCCGCCGCAAGCGGAACGGCGAGCCGCTCACCGCCGGGGAGATCGCCCGGTTCGTCGCCGGCCTCACGGATGGCAGCGTCTCGGAAGGGCAGGTGGCGGCCTTCGCCATGGCGGTCTGGTTCAACGGCATGGCGCGCGAGGAGACCGTGGCGCTGACGCTCGCCATGCGCGATTCGGGCGATGTGCTCGACTGGTCGGATATCGACCGGCCGGTCGCCGACAAGCATTCGACCGGCGGGGTGGGCGACAATGTCTCCCTCATGCTGGCGCCGATCGCGGCGGCCTGCGGGCTGGCCGTGCCGATGATCTCCGGCCGCGGGCTCGGCCATACCGGCGGCACGCTCGACAAGCTGGAATCGATCCCCGGCTACACGATCATGCCCACGGCCGAGCGCTTCCGCCGCACGGTGCGCGAGGTCGGCTGCGCCATCATCGGCCAGACGGCGGATCTCGCACCGGCCGACAAGCGCCTCTATGCCATCCGCGACGTCACGGCGACGGTCGATTCGGTGCCGCTGATCACCGCCTCCATCCTCTCCAAGAAGCTTGCCGCCGGCCTCCGGTCGCTGGTGCTCGACGTGAAGGTCGGCAACGGCGCCTTCATGGCGGATGCGGGCGAGGCGGAGACGCTGGCCCGCTCGCTGGTCGCGGTGGCGAACGGGGCCGGGGTCACCACCGCCGCCCTCATCACCGATATGAACCAGCCGCTCGCCGATGCTGCCGGCAATGCCGTCGAGATCGCCAACTGCATCGCATTCCTGAAGGGCGAGAAGACCGGGACGCGCCTGGAGCGCATCGTCCTCGCCTTCGCGGCGGAAATGCTGGTCCTGTCGGGACTGGACAAGGACATCGCCGCGGCCGAAGGCCGGGCCGCCATGGCCCTTTCCAGCGGCGCGGCGGCCGAGACGTTCGGGCGCATGGTGCAGGCGCTCGGTGGCCCGGCCGACCTTCTGGAGCGGCCGGAGGCCTATCTTGCGCCGGCCCCCGTCATCCGGCCGGTCATCGCGCCGCATTCCGGTTACCTTGCCGCCTGTGACACGCGCGGGCTGGGCCTTGCCGTCATCGAACTCGGCGGCGGGCGCAGCCGCCCGGACGAGGGGATCGACCATCGCGTCGGTTTTGACCGGCTGCCGCCGCTCGGCACAAAGGTGGAAAAGGGCGAGGAGATCGGCCGCGTGCATGCGGCGGATGCGGAGCGTGCGGCGCAGGGCGCGGCGCGGCTCGCCGGGCTCTACCGGATCGCGCCGGAGGCGCCGTTGCCCTCGCCGGATATCCTGACCCGCATCAGCGGGTGAGGTGCATCCGGCCGTCCTCGACGCGGTAGGACGACAGTCCCTTCAGGAAGCTCATGCCGATCAGCGTGCCGGACAGCGCCCTGTCCTCCAGCACCATGGCGCCGACATTCTCCAGGCGCACCGGGCCGATCTCGACGCGGTCGAGCTTGACATAGGCGGCGCGCGCCTTGCCGTTCGCCGTATCGACGGCATAGCGGAAGTTGAGGTCGGCCTTGTCGATGCCGAGGCGCTGCGCCGTCGAGATGTTGATGGCGACCATGCTGGCGCCGGTATCGACAAGGCCCTCTTCCTTGCGGCCGTTGATGGCGAAGAGACCGGTGAAGTGGCCGTTCGGATCGGCGCTGATGACGGCGCTGCGATTGCCGGTGTAGCGCGCCGCGCCCGTACCGGTCTCCAGGGCTGCCTTCTCCACCTTCGCCTCGGGCACTTTGGCGGTCGCGTCGAGATAGCGCGTCGCGACGCCGGGCACGAAGGCTGCGGCCGCGACGACGGAACCGACGAGAAAGACGAGGCTGCGAACGAACATGGGACGGTCTCCGGAAGGATCTGTCCCGAAATAGCACGCATCCGGCTAATGGACGGCAAAAGGGGCGCCCGACGGCGCTCCTCTCCACGATCTTCGATCGGTGTGGTTAAAGCTGGGTTAAATGCTTTTGCGAGCACCCTTGCCCCCCCGCTCAAGTCATTCTCGGGCTTAACCCGAGGATCCATGCGGCGGGTGTGGCGTGGATGGTCGGGTCAAGCCCGACCATGACGGAGGAGAGGGTAGAGACCCTGTCCGGTCAGCCAGTCACTTCGTGCCGTACATACGGTCGCCGGCATCGCCGAGGCCGGGCACGATATAGCCCTTCTCGTTGAGCTGGCGGTCGATGGAGGCGGTGTAGACCGGCACGTCCGGATGGTGCGCGCGGAAGCTCTTGATGCCCTCGGGCGCTGCGAGCAGGCAGAGGAAGCGGATGTTCGTCGCCCCGCGGCTCTTCAGCGTGTCGATGGCGGCAATCGCCGAATTGCCCGTCGCCAGCATCGGATCGACGACGATGACGAGGCGCTCGTCGATGCTGTCGGGCGCCTTGAAGAAATATTCGACCGCCTCCAGCGTCTCGTGGTCGCGGTAGACGCCGATATGGGAGACGCGGGCGGAGGGCACAAGCTCCAGCATGCCTTCGAGCAGGCCGTTGCCGGCGCGCAGGATCGAGGCGAAGACCAGCTTCTTGCCTTCGAGGACGGGCGCGTCGATCTCTTCCAGCGGCGTCTCGATGCGCTGCGTGGTCAATTCCAGGTCGCGCGTGACCTCGTAGCAAAGCAGGGTGGAGATCTCGCGCAGCAGGCGGCGGAAACTCCCCGTTGAGGTTTCCTTCTTGCGCATGATGGTCAGCTTGTGCTGCACGAGCGGGTGATCGATGACTGTGACGCCGTCCATGGCCAACCTTCCGAAAACGAGTAAACGCCTCTTTTTCCACGGAACGGCGCATGGCCGCAAGAGTGGAGCGCGCCCGGCCGGCAACATCCCCAGCCGGCTTTACCCTCAAAGCTGCGAAAGCAGCCGTTCGCGCGTCGGTTCGTCGACGAAGGCGGCCTCGATCGCGGTCCGCGTCATGCCGAGCAGCGCCTCGTCGCTGAAGCCCATGACGGAGGAGGCGATCTCGTATTCCCGGGCGAGCGAGGTGTGGAAGAACGGCGGGTCGTCGGAATTGAGCGTAACGCGGACGCCGGCTTCGTGAAGGGCGCGCAGCGGGTGATGCTCGAAGTCCGGGAACACTTTCAACGCCACGTTCGAGCCGGGGCAGACTTCCAGGACCACGCCCTCGTCGGCCAGCCGCCTTACAAGGTCGCCATCCTCGATGGCGCGCACGCCGTGGCTGATGCGTGTCGGCCGGACATGGTCGAGCGCGTCGCGCACGCTGAAGGCGCCCGAAAGCTCGCCGGCATGGATGGTGATGCCGAGGCCGGCATCGCGGGCGATGTCGAAGGCGCGCGCGAAATCGGCGACGCGGTGCATGCGCTCCTCGCCGGCAAGGTTGAAGCCGGTGATCAGCGGATGCGGCCGGCGGGCGGCATATTCGGCCGCCTTCACCACCCGTTCCGGGCCGAAATGGCGGATGCCGACGATGAGGAGGCGCGTCTCGATGCCTGTCCTCGCTTTGGCCCGCTCGGCGCCTTCTGCAAGGCCGCCTATATAGGCATCGGCGCCGATGCCGACGGCGTCCCCCTGGTCGGGCGAGACGATCAGCTCGCTGTAGATCGCGCCGGCCTCGGCGATCCCGGTGAGGTAGGTCTCTGCGAGGAGGGCATAGTCCTCCTGCGTGCGGAAGAGGTTGGCCGTCGCGTCGTAGCTCGCGACGAAGCTGGTGAAATCCTGCCAGGCATATGCGCCGTCGCGGATGAAGGCGGAGGTGTCGATGCCGTAGCGCTGCGCCTGGGAAAGGGCGAGGGAAGGCGGGGTCGCACCCTCGATATGGCAGTGCAGCTCGGCCTTGGGCAGGTGTCTGGTCACAGAAAGCTCCTTCCGTGCGGGCCGGGTGCTATGCCGAGATGGCGGGCGATGCTTTCGCCGATATCGGCGAAACTGCTGCGGGTTTCGAGAAGGCGCGAGCGCAGGCCCGGGCCGAAGCTCATGATCGGCACGCGCTCGCGCGTGTGGTCGGTGCCGCGCCAGGTCGGGTCGCAGCCGTGGTCGGCGGTGAGGATGACGATGTCGCCCTGCTTCAGCTTGCGGTCCACCTCCGGCAGGCGCCGGTCGAAGGCTTCCAGCGCGGCGGCGTAACCCGCGACGTCGCGGCGATGGCCGTAGAGCATGTCGAAATCGACGAAATTGGTGAAGACGAGATCGCCGTCCGCCGCCTCGTCCATGACGCGGAGCGTGGCGTCGAACAGCGCCATGTTGCCGTTCGCCTTGGTCAGCCGGCCGATGCCCTGGTGGGCGAAGATGTCGCCGATCTTGCCGACGGCATGCACGGTGCGGCCGGCCTGCGTCAGCCGATCGAGCAGGGTCGGCTCCGGCGGCGGCACGGAATAGTCGCGACGGTTGCCGGTGCGCTCGAAGGTCTCCGGCGTATCGCCGACGAAGGGCCGCGCGATGACCCGGCCGATGCGCCCGCCCGGCCGCTCGTCGAGGATCTTCCGCACCGTTTCGCAGAAGGCGAGCAGCCGGTCGAGGCCGAAGACGCGCTCGTGCGCGGCGACCTGGAAGACGGAATCGGAGGAGGTGTAGCAGATCGGCTTGCCGCTGCGGATATGGTCGAGGCCGTGGCGGGCGATGATCTCGGTGCCGGAGGCATGGCAGTTGCCGAGGATGCCCGGCACCTTGCCGGCGCTGCAAATGGCCTCGACGAGTTCCGGCTCGAAGGCGTCGCCCTCCGTCGGGAAATAGCCCCAGTCGAAGGTGACGGGCGTGCCGGCGATCTCCCAGTGGCCGGAGGGTGTGTCCTTGCCGTTGGAGACCTCGCTGGCCGCGCCGTGATAGCCGAAGACGCGCTGCGGCACGTCCATGCCCTGCGGGAAGCGGCCCGTTGCGGCGCGGGCAGCGTGCAGCAGGCCGAGCGCCGACATATTGGGAAGCGTCAGCGGCCCCTGGCGCAGGCCCGGCCGGTCGGCAGCCCCGGCGGCGCAGAATTCGGCGATATGGCCGAGCGTATCGGCACCGAGGTCGCCGAAGGCGGCGGCATCCGGCCCACCGCCGATGCCGAAGGAATCGAGAACGAAGAGAAAGGCTCGCGCCATGGATCACCTGCCGTCTGTCCGCCCCCGGCTCGCAGGGCGGACCGGAGGAACTGCGAGACATGACACGGGCCTTGCAGCGGGTTCAAGCGAAATCGGCCGGACGCGGGAGAAGGGCTCAGCAGTCGGCGCAGTCGATCTTCTTGCCGACGCGCAGGCGGAAATAGCTCGTGCGGCCGAGCGTGATCTTGTTGAGGTTTGAATCAAGGTTCGGCGCGAGCAGCAGGATCGAATAGGGCACCGACAGTTCCGTCCGCACGATGAAGGTTTCCATGTCCTCCATGTCGCTCGGCAGGTCCACCGTGTTGCCCTTGACATAGGGGGCATTCCCGCCCTGATCGCGCGACCAGGCGACCGTCGCCTTGCCGTCGGCGGCGACGGAGACGCCGGTGATCTTCAGCGTGTATTCGCTGCCGAGGGGGAACGGCGCGACGATCTTGGCGACGACGTCCTTCATCGTGTCGAGCGTCGCCTTGCTGGTCGCGTTGCTCTGCGTCAGGAGGTCGGAGACGGTGGCCGACGCGCGGCTGACCTTGCGCGAAGCGGTAATGGCGACGGTGATCTCGAAGGCGCTGACATAGGCCATCATCAGGAGCGGTGCGACGATGGCGAATTCGATGGCGCCGACGCCGCGCCGATCCTCGATGAAGCGGCGCAGCCGCAGCAGGATGCCGCTTGCCGCGGCCCGCCGCCCGTGCGTACCGGAAAGGACCTTGCGCATCACGGATAGTCCTCGTTCTGGACGACGGCCGTTGCGATCATCAGGTAGTTCTGCCGGGAGCCGTCGGCCGCGCGGATGTTGGAGACATAGGGGCGGACGAGGTCCGTCACGATGTCCCAGCGATAGTAGGCCCGCACGATATTGATGGTCCGCTTGCCGCCGGGCGCGATCGTGAAGGAACTGGTGTCGAGGTCGCTGCCGACGAGCGGGATGGTCTTCGGGATATCCGAGAACTTGGCGAAGCTCCTGACGTCGAGATACAGCTTGTTGGGCGTCTTCACCTCGTCCGCCGAGCAGGGCATCAGGATGGAGATCTCGCTGCAGAACGCCGTGCGGAATTCCTCCTGCGTGACGTTGGAGCGGATCTCGCCGGTCCTGATCCGGCGTGCCATGGTTTCCGTGGCATTGGCAAGAAGCTGCTCTGCGGAAAAGGCGACGAAGGTTTCCAGCGAGGCGAAGACGATCATGAAGAAGGGGAAGCTGAGAAGCGCGATCTCGATGGCCGTCGCGCCGTCGCGCCGGGCAAGGAAGCGGCCGAAAAGGCCCTTCATCGGCCTCCGGCGGGCTGGTGCGTCATGATCGAGCGGCATCGCGATCCGTTCCCAAGTGCTGGCCCAATTGCTGGCCCAAGTGCTGGACACGGGCAAGGATAGGCCGTGGAACGTTTATATTTCGTATGCGCGGAGCGGAAGAGTTGAACGGTTTCCCGCATTCGGACGCCCGAAGCGGGACGTGGGCCTCAGCCGCCGTTCTTGTTGCGCGCGACGTGCTCTTCGCAATTGGGCGTGCAGGAGAGCACGGAACGGTCCGTCTGCCGGAAGACGCGCACCGTGTTGCCCTCGTCGATCGATACGAGGATGCGCTCGTCGACGATGGCATTGCCGTCCGCGTCGAGGAGGACGAGGTTGGTGGTGCCGAAATTGCGGCCGGTCAGCACGATGGTCTGGGCATCGGCGACGGTCGCATCGGCGACGTCGGCATTGCCGATGATCACCTTGCTGACGGGACGGTCGAGCTTGAGCACGCGCGCGTGGTCCATATAGACGCGCATCAGCGGCTCGTCGGCGAGGACGGAAGACGCCGTCGCCGCCACGACAAGCGCGGCCGTCACAAGCTTTGCGGCTCCAGCAGCGAATATCCCGTCGCGTCCCATAAACAGTCATCCCAGTGATAAAACACCGACAGCATCGCCGCAAATGGTGAACGAAGATTTAAGCCACTCGCTAACCTTGTAGATTTATCCGGGATCCGGACAGGGCCCATCGCCCCTCCGGTCGGCCGAAAACGGGAGAAATGCCTGTTTGCCCGGCTTTTAACCGAATGGTGACCATAAAACCCGCAAGCCTTTGGCAGGGTTTCGTTAACCGGATTCCTTAAGGTGATGGAAATGGCTTGCCTGTAGGTTGCAGCCATCCGAACAACGGAAACAGTTGGCGGACGTGCTGAACCAACAATCGTGGAGCTAGGAGAATACCATGACCAAGATTTTCGCTCGCCTTATGAAGGACGAATCGGGCGCCACCGCCATCGAATACGGCCTGATCGCCGCCCTGATTTCCGTTGCCCTCATCACCGGCGCTACCGCCCTTGGTAACTCGCTGGACAATACGTTCACCAAGTTGGGTGCCAAGCTGGACACCACGGTCAAGGACGTCAAATAACAGCTGTCGAGAGACCATCCTCTCGCTGGAAAGCCGCCCTGGAGGCGGCTTTCTGTTTTGACCGGTTATCCTTTCCGAAACAGATCGGGCGCATCATGCGCCGAAAGGAGGGCATCATGACCCAGGCCATCATCTTCGTGGTTTTCCCGCTCTGCCTTGCGCTGGCGGCCTGCTCCGATTTCCTGACGATGCTCATCCCCAACCGGGTCTCGGCGATCCTCCTTGCCGCCTTCGTCGTCGTGGCGCCGCTGGCCGGCCTCGACCTCACGCAGATCGCCATGCATCTTGCCGCCGGCCTTCTCGTCTTCGCCGTCTGTTTCTCGCTCTTCGCCCTCAATGTCATGGGCGGGGGCGATGCCAAGCTCCTGACCGCCAGCGCGGTCTGGTTCGGCATGAGCTTCTCGCTGGTCGAATATCTGGTCTATGTCTCCTTCGTCGGCGGGCTGCTGACCTTCGCGATCCTCGCCCTGCGCGCCAACACGAACCTGATCCTCGCATCGGGCCTGCCGGTTCCCGATCACCTGCTCAAGGCGAAGAAGGTGCCCTATGGTATCGCGATCGGGATCGGCGCCTTCCTTGCCTATCCGTCCTCGCCGCTGATGCTCGCCGCGCTCGGTTGAGGCGCCCGCTCTCCCTTTGTTTCGCGATCCCCGGTTGAAAGACCGGGCTTAATGCTTGTCCGGGGCCTTGTGCCGTTAGTCTTGCGTTAACCATGCGCGTAAGGCGCTTATTAACCATAATTACACCATTGCCGGTCAATGTGGGCGGATAGAACAGTCCGCAGCCCCAGGGAAACCACATGAGACCGGCGCGAATCATCATTCTGGCAGTGGCCGTCGTTTCGGCCGGCGTCGCGGGGCTTCTGGCCCTGAAGGTCGCCGGCGGCCGCGGCGCGCCCGTCCAGACCGAAGCGGTCGTCGAGCGCGAGCCCACCGTCAACGTGCTGGTCGCCAAGGAAAGCCTGCCGGTCGGCGCGCGGCTCAATCCGGAGACGATAACCTGGGCCGCCTGGCCGGAGGGCTCGGTCGTCGAGGGCTTCATCACCGACCAGAGCCGGCCGGACGCCATGGAGAGCCTCAACGGCGCCATCGCCCGCATGCCGATCTTCAACGGCGAGCCGATCCGCCAGGAGAAGATCGCCGATTCCAGCAACCGCATCATGTCGTCGCTGCTGCCCTCGGGCAAGCGGGCGGTCGCCACGGAGATCTCGGTCGCCACCGGCGCCGGCGGCTTCATCCTGCCGAACGACCGCGTCGACGTCATCATGGTGCGCAAGAGCCAGGAAGGCTCCTCCTACCTGACCGAGACCGTGCTGTCGAACGTGCGCGTGCTCGCCATCGACCAGCAGATCCAGGAGAACGAGGACGGTTCGAAATCCGCCGTCGGCACCACCGCGACGCTGGAACTGACGCCCGACCAGACCAAGGTGATCGCCGTCGCCCAGCAGATGGCCGAGCGCCTGTCGCTGGCGCTGCGCAGTATCGCGGACGCCCAGGAGGCCGATACCGGCGCGGCCGACTACCTTCTCAGCGGCGGCGACGGCATGCCGGTCATCCAGGTGATCAAGACCGGTGAAATCGTGAACGGCGGCTCGCCCGCAGCCCAGAAGTGACCAGGAGCTGACCCCGTGTTTGGAATCACAAGGACTTTTCGGGCTTCCGTCGCCGGCGGGCTGAGCTTCTGCCTGGCGCTTTCCGGCCTGCCCGAAGCCGCGCTCAACGGCGCGCCGGCGCTCACCGCCGAGGCGGCGACCGCCTCCGTCATCCGCATCAACGACGCCGGCCCCGGCGCCCGCAAGGCGGTCAAGCTCGGCCTCAACAAGGCGATCGTGGTGGACCTGCCGACCGATGCGCACGACATCCTCGTCGCCGATCCGGGCAAGGCGGACGCGGTCACCCGCACCTCGCGGCGTATCTACCTCTTCGGCAAGGACGTGGGCCAGACCAACATCTTCATCTTCGGGCCGGGCGGCGAGGAGATCGTCAGCATCGACCTGACCGTCGAGCGCGACATCGACGGGCTGCAGGCGAACCTGCGCCGCTTCATTCCCGACTCGGATATCCAGGTCGAGATCATGTCGGACAACATCGTGCTGAGCGGCACCGTGCGCACCCCGCAGGATTCCAAGCGCGCCGAGGAAATCGCTGGGATCTTCCTGAAGGGCGGCGAGGCGACGACCCGCAACATCACGGCCCAGGGCAACAACGGCGACGCGGCGATCTTCGGCGAAGTGCGCCAGCGCTCCGAAGTGGTCAACATGCTCAAGATCGACGGCGAGGACCAGGTGACGCTGAAGATCACCGTGGCGGAGGTCAGCCGCCAGGTGCTGAAGCAACTCGGCTTCAACGGCTCCGCGCAGGGGTCGAATGCAGGCATCTCCTTCCGCAACCCGACCAATCTCGGCGGGGCTGCGGACTGGGTCTCCAACGGCGTCGCCTCCGGCACGATCGGCGGCCTCGCCCTTGCCAGCAGCATGAGCGCCATGGAACAGGCCGGCGTGATGCGGACCCTCGCCGAACCCAGCCTGACGGCGATTTCCGGCGAGGAGGCCCGCTTCTATGTCGGCGGCGACTTCCGCCTTCCGACCGAGCAGACGATCGACGCCGGTGACAACGGGGAAACGCCGACGGTCACCCGCAGTATTTCCCAGGTCGAATACGGTATCCGGCTGAATTTCCGCCCGGTCGTGCTGTCGCCCGGCCGCATCAGCCTGCGCGTCGAGACCGAGGTCTCCGAGCCGACCTTCGAAGGCTCGGCCACCTATGGCGGCGCATCCACCATTCCGGGCATGACGGTGCTCGGCATCCGCCGCCGCGAGGCCACGACGAGCGTCGAACTGCCGTCGGGCGGCTCGATCGTCATCGCCGGTCTCGTCAAGGACGATATCCGCCAGGCCGTCTCCGGCCTGCCGGGTCTCTCGAAGATCCCGATCTTCGGCACGCTGTTCCGCTCCAAGGACTTCGTGCGCAACGAGACGGAAATGGTCATCATCGCCACGCCCTATCTCGTGCGGCCCGTCGCGCGCACCGCGCTCCAGCGTCCGGACGACAATTTCAACGCGACCAACGATGCGGCGAGCTTCTTCCTCGGCAAGGTGAACAAGATCTACGGCCGCAAGGAAGACGCCATGCCGGCGGGCAATTACCACGGCTCCATCGGCTTCATCTACAAGTGACGGGACGGGACATGCGCGACACGACCAGCAAGACTTGGCTTTCCGCAAGGAACCGCACCATGCACCGGCCCCTGCCGACACGCGCCGCGCTTGCGGCAACCCTTATCCTGTCTGCCGCCCTCATTGCCGGTTGCGGTGCGCGTCCGGACCGGTCCGCCACGGCGTCGATCCCGGACGACTACCGCACGCGTCACCCGATCGTGCTGTCGGAAACCGCGCAGACGATGGACATTCCCGTCGCCACCGGCGACCGGGCGCTGACCATGGCGATGCGCGACAATATCCGCGGCTTTGCCTCCGACCATGCCGCCAAGTCGCGCGGTGCCGTGCAGATCATGCTGCCGATGGGTTCGGCCAATGCCGCGACGGCGGACCGCTTGCGCAAGGACATCCGCGCGACGCTGACGGCGGCGGGGGTGAAGCGCGACCAGTTGATCGAGACGCGCTACGACGCCAGCGGCTACGGCGCCAATGCGCCGGTCCGCCTCGCCTTCTTCGCCATCACCGCGCAGACGGGTCCATGTGGCCAATGGCCTGAAGACCTCGTCGTCAACACGATGGAAAACAAGAACTACCAGAACTTCGGCTGCGCATCGCAGGCCAACCTTGCCGCCCAGATCGCCAATCCGATGGATCTGGTGCAGCCGCGCGGCATGACCGAGATCGATGCCGCACGGCGCTCCGCCGTGATCGACGACTACCGCGACATCGGCCAGCCGCCGCTCTGACCGGCGGCCGGGGCCAGGCACATATCCATCCGGTCCGCCGGACACCAGGAACGGGCATGACGATGAGCACAGTAGACTACACCATCGAGCGCACGGGCGCAGGCGAGGCCGAAGAGACGGTCCGGTCCGCCGAACTGGACGGCGTGCGTTCGCTGCCGCGCATCTCGGTCCACGCCTTCTGCGAGAGCGAGGCCATGCTGCGCACCATGGAACGCTGCGGCCAGGACCGACGCATGGCCAAGGTGAGCCTCCGGGTCTCCAGCGCCAGCATCGCGGCGGCGGCCAGCATGTTCGCCTCGGCGCCGACGCCGAACCTCCTGATCCTGGAGACCTCGACGGAGCCGCGCGGCATCATGGACGAGCTCGCCCCGCTCGCCGAGGTCTGCGACCCCAGTACCAAGGTCATCATCGTCGGCAGCTACAACGACATCCCGCTCTACCGCGACCTCATCCGCAACGGCATTTCCGAATACATGGTCGGCCCCGTCGGCATGGCCGACGTCCTCAACGCCATGTCGACGATCTTCGTCGATCCCGATGCCGAGCCGCTCGGCCGCACCATCGCCTTCATCGGCGCCAAGGGCGGCGCGGGCTCCTCGACGATCGCGCACAATTGCGCCTTCGACATTTCGAGTCTCTTCCAGACGGAGGTGATCCTCGCCGATCTCGACCTGCCCTACGGCACGGCCAATATCGATTTCGACCAGGACCCGCCGCAGGGCATTTCCGAGGCGATCTACGCGCCGGACCGGCTCGACGAGGTGTTCCTCGACCGCCTGCTGACGAAATGCTCGGAGCGCCTGTCGCTGCTTGCCGCCCCTTCCATGCTCGACCGCGCCTACGACCTGGAGCGCGGCGCCTTGCAGCCGATCGTCGAGGTTCTGCAGCGCAGCGCCCCGGTCACCGTGCTCGACGTGCCGCATGCCTGGTCGGAATGGACGCGCGCACTGCTGTCGGAGGTTGACGAGCTGGTGATCACCGCGGTGCCGGACCTTGCCAGCCTGCGCAACACCAAGAACATGCTCGACGCCTTGAAGAAGCTTCGGCCGAACGACAAGCCGCCGCACCTGATCCTCAACCAGGTCGGCCTGCCGAAGCGGCCGGAGATCGCACCGGACGATTTCTGCGAACCGCTCGGCGTCCAGCCGGTCGCGGTCATCCCCTTCGATGCGCAGCTCTTCGGCACCGCCGCCAACAGCGGCCGCATGATCGCCGAGATGGACCGCAAGTCGCCGACGGCGGAGACCTTCTCGCAGATCGCCCATCTCGTGACGGGCCGCGCGACGATCAAGAAACCCAAGAAGGCGGGCCTCGGCAATCTGCTCGGCCTCATCGGCAGGAAATAGGCCCAACGGGGGCGCAACAGACTGGATGAAGTGGCATGTTCGGCAAACGCGGCAATGAAGGTTTCGGCAAGAGCGGCGGGGCGGGCCAGGCGGCCCAGATCACGCCGGCTTCCGTCACGACCGTGACGGCGGAGCGTCCGGTCGTGGCCGCGCCGCCGCAACCCGTCTTCGAGCCGGCTCCCGCTCCGGCCCCTGCGCCGGCTGCGACCGCCCGCCGCCGCACGCCGCGCACCGAAGACTATTACGACACGAAGAGCCAGGTCTTCTCCGCCCTCATCGACACCATCGACCTGTCGCAGCTCGCCAAGCTCGATACCGAGAGCGCGCGCGAGGAAATCCGCGATATCGTCAACGATATCATCACGATCAAGAACTTCGCCATGTCGATCTCCGAGCAGGAGGAACTGCTCGACGACATCTGCAACGACGTTCTGGGCTATGGTCCGCTGGAGCCGCTCCTGGCGCGCGACGACATCGCCGACATCATGGTGAACGGCGCGGGCAAGACCTATATCGAAGTCGCCGGCAAGGTACAGGAATCGGAGATCCGCTTCCGCGACAACGCCCAGCTCCTGTCGATCTGCCAGCGTATCGTCAGCCAGGTCGGCCGGCGCGTCGACGAATCGAGCCCGATCTGCGACGCGCGCCTGCCGGACGGCTCGCGCGTCAACGTCATCGCCCCGCCGCTCGCCATCGACGGCACCGCGCTCACCATCCGCAAGTTCAAGAAGGACAAGCTGACCCTCGACCAGCTCGTCCGCTTCGGCTCGATCACGCCGGAGGGCGCGACGCTGCTCCAGATCATCGGCCGGGTGCGCTGCAACCTCGTCATCTCCGGCGGCACCGGCTCGGGCAAGACGACGCTGCTCAACTGCCTGACGAACTATATCGACCGCGACGAGCGCGTCATCACCTGCGAGGATTCGGCCGAACTCCAGCTCCAGCAGCCCCATGTGGTGCGTCTCGAGACCCGCCCGCCGAACATCGAGGGCGAGGGCGAGATCACTATGCGCGACCTCATCAAGAACTGCCTGCGCATGCGGCCCGAGCGCATCATCGTCGGCGAAGTGCGCGGACCGGAGGTGTTCGACCTACTCCAGGCCATGAACACCGGCCACGACGGCTCGATGGGCACGATCCACGCCAACACGCCGCGCGAATGCCTTTCCCGTATGGAATCGATGATCGCCATGGGCGGTTATACGCTGCCCGCCAAGACGGTGCGCGAGATCATCGCCGGCTCCATCGACGTCATCATCCAGGCCTCGCGCCTGCGCGACGGCTCGCGCCGCATCACCCACATCACCGAGGTGGTGGGCATGGAAGGCGACGTCATCGTCACCCAGGACCTGATGCGCTTCGACATCCAGGGCGAGGACGCCAACGGGCGCCTGATCGGCAAGCATTCCGGCACCGGCATCGGCAAGCCGCACTTCTGGGATCGAGCCCGCTATTTCAACGAGGACAAGCGCCTGGCGGCGACGCTCGACGCGATGGAAAAGCCGTAAGGGGCAGGGATGTTCGGACTGGATATCACCATCGTCGCGATCTTCGCTCTGGCGGCCCTTTCCACCGCGGGCCTCGCCTATGGCGTGCTCTTCTCGCGCATCGAGGCGGCGAAGAAGACGGAAAGCCGCATGCGCCGCGTCCAGGCCGCCGAGACCGACCAGGGCAAGGCCAAGGCCGCGCGCGACCGCATGCAGGAACTGTCCAAGCGCCGCAAGTCCGTGCAGGATTCGCTGAAGGACCTGGAGAAGAAACAGCAGGAACAGACCAAGCGCATCGCCACCACCTTGAAGGCCAGGCTGGTCCAGGGCGGGCTTTCGATCACCATCACGCAGTTCCACCTCCTGAGCGTCGCTGCCGGCATCTTCGTCTTCCTGCTCGCTCTTCTTGCCGGCTCCGGCCTGCTCGTCAGCCTCGGCGCCGCCTTCATCGCCGGTGCCGGCCTGCCGCGCTGGGTGGTCGGCTACCTCGTCAAGCGGCGGCTGAACAGATTCCTCGAGGAATTCCCCAATTCGCTCGACGTGATGACGCGCTCGATCAAGTCCGGCCTGCCGCTGACCGACGCGCTGCGCCTGATCGCCGCCGAGGGCCAGGAGCCGGTGCGCACCGAATTCCGCCGGCTGGTCGAGGCGCAGCAGGTCGGCCTCAGCGTGCCGGAAGCCTGCGCGCGCATGTTCACCAACATCCCGCTGCAGGAAGTCAATTTCTTCGCCATCGTCATCGCGATCCAGAGCCAGGCCGGCGGCAACCTGTCCGAAGCGCTCGGCAACCTGTCGCGGGTCCTGCGCGAGCGGCGCAAGATGAAGGCCAAGGTGAACGCGCTGTCGATGGAGGCGAAGGCCTCGGCCGCCATCATCGGCGCGCTGCCGTTCATCGTCGCCTTCCTCGTCTACCTCACCTCGCCGGACTACATCATGATCCTGTTCCAGGATCCGCGGGGCCATCTCATCATGGGCGTCTCCGCCGTCTGGATGTCCATCGGCATCCTGGTGATGCGCAACATGATCAACTTCGACATCTGAGGGGGCAGGGGCATGTCCGGACTCGTCACCACCCTTACCGACCCGGCCGTGCTGCTGCCGGCCTTCGTGATGATCGCGGTGCTCGCGACCTTCTACACGCTCGCCGCCCCCTATCTCGACCGCGGCGATCTCGACAAGCGCATGAAGTCCGTGGCGCTGGAGCGCGAGCAGATGCGCGCGCGCGAACGCGCCCGCCTGAATGCGGAAGCCTCCCAGAGCAAGGCGTCGCTTCGCGCCCAGAACAATACCTCCGTGCGCCAGGTCGTCGAGCGGCTGAACCTGCGCGAGGCGCTGGTCGACGCCAACACGATGAACCGGCTCCGCCAGGCCGGCTACCGCTCGCAGAACGCGCTCAACATCTTCCTCTTCGCGCGCTTCGTGCTGCCCTTCGTCTTCGGCGCCGTCGGCGCCTTCTACATCTTCTTCCTCGGTTATCTCGGCGACAAGCCGCTGGCGATGCGCATCCTGGCGACGGTCGTCATCGCCTATATCGGCTTCTACGCGCCGAACATCTTCGTCTCCAACCGCGTGTCGAAGCGCCAGCTTTCGATCAAGCGCGCCTGGCCGGATGCACTCGACCTGATGCTGATCTGCGTCGAATCCGGTATTTCCATCGAGGTCGCCTTCAAGCGCGTGGCCGACGAGATCGCCATGGCCTCGCCGGAACTGGCCGAGGAACTGGTGCTGACCACCGCGGAACTCTCGTTCCTCCAGGAGCGCCGCGCGGCCTATGAGAACCTCGGCACGCGCGTCGGCCTGGAGACGGTGAAATCCGTGACGCAGGCGCTCATCCAGGCCGAACGCTACGGCACGCCGCTCGCCCAGGCGCTGCGCGTCCTGGCCCAGGAGTGCCGCGACCAGCGCATGAACGAGGCGGAGAAGAAGGCCGCCGCCCTGCCGCCGAAGCTGACCGTGCCGATGATCCTGTTCTTCCTGCCGGTGCTCGTCGCCGTCATCCTCGGCCCCGCCGGCATCCAGGTCTCCGACCGCTTCTGACGGTTAACCGCAGCCCGAATAAAAAACGCCCCGGGCGAGGATATCGGCCGGGGCGAGGTCGTGCTTGGGAGCTGTGTCCAAAGCCGTTTCAACAGAATTGTGCGGCGGTTTTGCGTCCGCGGGCGCCTTTTGCAAGAATCAGTTGGTGTTGCCGCTGTCGTCGGCCGCCAGTTTCTTCCATGCGTTCTGCTGGGTCATCATCGCGCGCAGATAGGCGACGTTCGCCTCGGCCTGCTCGGAAGTCAGCTCGCGGCGGGCAATCGTCTCCGCCTCCTGGAAACGGCCCTGCAGGCCGACGGCCAGCGCCAGGTTCTGGCGCACGCCGCTGTCGGCGTTAGGCTGCGAGGCCGCGGAACGCAGATAGGTCTCGGCGGTCTTCAGGTCCTTCGCCAGGAGATAGGACATGCCGAGATTGGACAGGACGGAAGGCTCGTTCGGGTTGATGTCGAGCGCCTCGCGGTAGCGTCCGCGCGCCTCGCCGGCGCGGCCGAGCTGGTCGAGGATCGCGCCCTCGGCCGATTTCAGCCGCCAGTCCGGCCGGTCCGGCGTCTGCGCGCGCAGGATCGTGTTCAGCGCCTGTTCGAGCTGGCCGGCGGCGGCCTGCGCCTTGCCGTACGCGGCCAGCACGTCGCGATCGCGCGGATTGTTGATGGCGACCTGCTGCATGACGGCGAGCGCCTGGTCGTTGCGCCCGTTCATGCGCAGCACATTGGCATAGTTCATGCCGACCGTGCGGTCCTTCGGGTTCTTCTCGTAAGCCTTGCCGATCGTCTCGGCGGCGCCGCGCAGCTCCGTCGCATTCATCTCGGCAACCGGCTTCGACATTTTCGGGATGGAGCCGGTCGTGAGGTTGCTCTTGCCCGCGCATCCCGCCACCGCGGAGGCGAGGAGGAGAAGGGCCGCGCCTCTCAGCAGCCCGGAACGGATTGACAAGCGTGTCGGCGAAGCGGCCATGATAAGTCCCCGAAGCGATTTCCGCAGGTCGCGGCGGTCAGGAATCACGCCGCAATCTCCGCTCCAGCAATAATCTGTTAACCCTAACAGAGTGTTAATCGCCTGATTCTCAAGCCCTGCCCAAAGGTTTCGCCATGGCCCCCTTCCAGTTCATCGACCGGCCCTCTCCCTTCAACACGAAGAACGGCAAGACGCTGCCGATCTTTGCGATCACGCCGGCCCATATCGAGACCGGCTCGATCGACCCGATCGCGCTCGACTGGGCGAAGAAGGCCGGTTTCAAGGCGGAAGCGGGGGCGCTCCTGATGGTGCCGACGGCGGACGGCCATCTCGGCGGGGCGCTCTTCGGCCTCGGCAGGAACCCGTCCGACGCGCCCTTCCTGACGGGCAAGCTCGCCCGCGCCCTGCCGGCCGGCGACTGGCATATCGAGACCGCCCCGCTGACGGCCAACCGCCTGGCGCTCGGCTATGGTCTCGGCAGCTACCGTTTCGAGCGCTACAAGGCCTCCGCTTCGGAAGCGCCGACCCTGCTCATCCCGAGCGATGCCGACGCCACCGATATCAAGCGCCAACTCGCCGGGGTCTTCCTTGCTCGCGACCTCATCAACACGCCGACCAACGACATGGGCCCGGATGCGCTGGAGGACGCCTTTCGCGCGCTGGGGGAACACTACAAGGCGAAGGTTTCCGTCATCACCGGCGATGACCTGCTGAAGGAGAATTTCCCGCTCATCCACACGGTCGGCCGCGCCTCCGCGCAGGCGCCGCGCCTGCTTGAACTCACCTGGGGCAAGAAGGGCCACAAGCGCGTGACGCTGGTCGGCAAGGGCGTCTGCTTCGATACCGGCGGCCTCGACATCAAGCCGGCCGCCTCCATGCTGCTGATGAAGAAGGACATGGGCGGCGCGGCAAACGTCATGGGCCTCGCGCTGATGATCATGGACGCCAAGCTGAAGGTGGATTTGCGCGTGCTGCTGCCCGTCGTCGAGAACTCGATCTCGGCCAATGCCTTCCGCCCCGGCGACATCTACCGGAGCCGCAAGGGCCTCACCGTGCAGATCGACAACACCGACGCCGAGGGCCGGCTGATCCTTGCCGACGCGCTTGCCTATGCCGACGAGGCGGAGGCCGACCTCATCGTCGACATGGCGACGCTGACGGGCGCCGCCCGCGTCGCGCTCGGCCCGGACCTGCCGCCCTTCTTCACCGACGACGAGGACCTTGCGCACGACCTCACCGAGGCGAGCCTGACGGTGGACGATCCGATGTGGCGCATGCCGCTCTACATGGGCTACGACAAGGACGTCTCCGCCCGCATCGCCGACCTCACCAACGCGCCGTCCGGCGGCATGGCGGGCTCCATCACCGCGGCGCTGTTCCTCAAGCGCTTCGTTACCCGCAACAAGCGCTGGGCGCATTTCGACATCTACGGCTGGGCGCAGGCCGAGCGGCCGCATTCGCCTGTCGGCGGCGAGGCGCAGGCGATCCGCGCGCTCTACCACCACCTGCGCAAGGCGACCGCCTGAGCGCCGGCTTTCCTTCCGGGAAACGATACGGTATCGTAACGAAAATGCCGCCGCACCCGGAGACGCCGTGCCGCTAGATCTGACCCCATCGCAGGCGCTCGGCCTCTGGCACGAGGTGACGCTGCAGCAGGTCCACGAGGACGGGCGCGACCTGACATTGCGCCAGCTCGCGATCCTCCTGGAGATCTATCTCGTGCCTCCGCCGCACACGGTGCGGGGGCTGGCTGCAAAGCTCGGGGTCACCAAGCCGGTGATCACACGCGCGCTCGACACGATGGGCGAGCAGGGCCTCGTCACCCGCATGCGCGACGACCGCGATCGCCGCAACGTCATCATCAAGCGCACCGTGGACGGCGCGCTCTATCTCGAACGGCTCGGCGATCTCATCATCGCCCGGGGCCGCGCGCAAAACCCCTGAACAGGCACCACGAGGCCAGATCCATGAACGCCCTTCCCGACCGCCGCCTCAACGCCTTCCGCCCTGATCTCGCCGAGGAGGCCCTGCGCGGCACCGTTCCGGCGGCGCACTATGTCACGGGCACGCCCGCCTTCGTGGGACAGCCCGTCGCCGCGCTGCGCCCGCGGCCGGACGCCGCCGCCGGCATCGACACGGAACTCCTCTTCGGCGAGGGCGTGCGCGTGCTCGACCGGGCCGAGGGCTGGGCCTGGGTGAAATCCGATTTCGACGGCTATGTCGGCTACCTGCCGGAGGCGGCGCTGGAAGCGGACGCGCCTGCCGCGACCCATGTCGTCGCCGTGCCGCGCACCTTCGCCTATTCCGGCCCGGACCTGCGCACGCCCGCAGCCTTTGCTCTGTCGATCGGTAGCCGGATAACGGTCGTCGGCGAGAGCGAGACGCGCGGCACCCGCTACCTGACGCTTACCGGCGGCCAGTCGGTTGTCGCCGGCCATTGCCTTGCGATCGGGCAGAAGGCGGGCGACGATTATGTCGCCATCGCCGCGCGGTTCCTCGAAACGCCCTATCTGTGGGGTGGCCGCTCAGGCTTCGGGCTCGATTGCTCGGCCCTGGTGCAGCTTTCGATGATGATGACCGGCCGCACCGCGTCGCGCGACAGCGACATGCAGGCCGCCGGCCTCGGCACGCCGATCGAGCGCGCCGCGCTTCGGCGCGGCGACCTCGTCTTCTGGAAGGGCCATGTCGCGATCATGGAGGACGAGGCGACCATCCTCCATGCCAACGGCCACACGATGAGCGTGGCGCGCGAGGGGCTGGACGCGGCCATCGAGCGTATCGGCTGGCTCTACGCGCAGCCGACCGGCTATCGCCGCCCCTGACGAAATCGGCGGGGTTCAGTAGCCCGCGCTGCGGTCGACCAGATGCTCCAGCGGCTCGCCGCTTTCGAGCCGTTCGATCTGTGCCGCGACGTGGCGGAAGAGCGCGGCGACATCCGATGCCGCCGAGGCATGCGGCGTCATGAACACCGTGTCCATCCCCCAGAACGGGCTTTCGAGCGGCAGCGGCTCCTGCTCGAAGACGTCCAGCGAGGTGCCGTGCAGCGTGCCGTCGTTGAGGGAGGCGACGATATCGGCCTCCACCTGGCTGCCGCCGCGACCGGCATTGATGAAGACCGGTGCGCCGAACGGGCCCTTGCGGCTGAGGCGGGTGAAGAGACCGGTATTGTAGATGCCCCTCGTCTCCGGCGTCAGCGGCAGCAGGCCGACGAGGATGTCGGTCCTGCCGAGGAAGGCATCGAGCCCGCTTTCATCGAAAACCTCGAAGCCCTCGACCTTGCGCCCGCTCTTCGACCAGCCGATGACGTTGAAGCCGAGCGCCTTCAGCTTCCGGGCCGAATCCTGCCCGAGCACGCCGAAGCCCATGATGCCGACGGTGAAATCCTTCGCCTGCGGCTGGGCGAGTTCCCGCCAGATGCGCTTTTCCCGCTGCGCCTCGTAGGCCTGGTGCTGGCGCAGGTGCAGCAGGCACTGCATGACCACCCACTCGCTCATGCGCGTCGTCAGCGTCTCGTCGACGAAGCGCACCAGCGGCACGTCGGGCAGGCCCGGCAGCGTCAGCACATGATCGACGCCCGCGCCGCCGGAAAACACCACCTTCAGGTCCTTCGCCCGCGAGAAGAGGTCGGCGCCCGGCTTCCAGACCACGGCATAGTCGATGCCGGAGAGGTCGCGGTTGCGGTTTGCCGGATGCAGGAGGTTGATCACCTCCCGGTCCGCAAAGGCGCCCTTCAGCGCGGCGGCGACCTGCTCCTGGTCGAATTTCAGATCGATGATGACAGGGCTTTTGGGCTGCATGCTGGTTCCTGCTACTGACGGATGGTCTCGCTGCGGGTCGCTTCGAGATTGAAGGCGGCGGCCATCAGCGCCCTGGTATAGGCTTCGCCCGGCCGCTCGATGATCTCCTTCGCCGGCCCCTTCTCCACCACCTGCCCGCTGCGCATGACGATGATATCGTTGGCCAGCGCCCGCACGACCTTGAGGTCGTGGCTGATGAAGAGATAGGCGAGATTGTGCTTTGCCTGCAGGTCGCGCAAAAGGTCCACCACCTGCGCCTGCACGCTCATGTCGAGCGCCGAGGTCGGCTCGTCGAGCATGACGAATTCCGGCTTCAGCACCATGGCGCGGGCGATCGCGACGCGCTGGCGCTGGCCGCCGGAAAATTCATGCGGGTAGCGCCAGCGGGTGGCCGGGTCGAGGCCGGTCTCTTCCAGCGCGGCGGCGACGCGGCGGTCGCGTTCGGCCTCGGAAAGCGACGGCTCGTGGACCTTCAGCCCCTCCGCGACGATATCGGCGACCGACATACGCGGCGAGAGCGAGCCATAGGGGTCCTGGAAGACGATCTGCATGCGCCGGCGCAGGGGCCGCATCTCGCCGAAGGAATGGCCGGCGATATCCTGTCCGACAAAGGCGATGCGGCCCTTCGAGGCAATGAGCCGCGTCAGCGCGAGGCCGAGCGTCGTCTTGCCGGAACCGGATTCGCCGACGACGCCGAGCGTGTGGCCGGCGCGCAGCTTCAGGTCGATGCCGTCGACGGCCTTCACATGATCGACGACGCGGCGCAGGAACCCGGCCTTGATCGGGAACCAGACCTTGACGTCCTCCGCCTCGATAACGACGGGCTGGCTGTCGTCGCCCGGGCGCGGCTCGCCCTTCGGCTCGGCGGCGAGCAGGTGGCGGGTATAGGCGTGCTGCGGATTGGAGAAGATCTCCTCGACCGGGCCGGTCTCGACGATCCTGCCCTTGGTCATCACGCAGACCCGGTCGGCGAATTTTCGCACGATGCCGAGGTCGTGGGTGATGAAGAGCATGGACATGCCGTGCTCTTCCTTCAGCGTCTTCAGGAGTTCGAGGATCTGCGCCTGCACGGTGACGTCGAGCGCGGTGGTCGGCTCGTCGGCGATGAGCAGCTCCGGACGGTTGGCGAGCGCCATGGCGATCATCACGCGCTGGCGCTGGCCGCCGGAAAGCTCGTGCGGATAGGCAGCGAGGCGCTTTTCCGGCTCGCGGATGCCGACCTGGTTCAGGAGTTCGAGGATTTTCGCGCGGGCCGCGGCGCCCTCGATCCCCTGGTGCAATTCCAGGATCTCGCCGATCTGCCGCTCGATGGAGTGCAGCGGATTGAGCGAGGTCATCGGCTCCTGGAAGATCATCGTGATGTCGTTGCCGCGCACGTCGCGCAGCGCGGCATCGTCGGCCGTGAGGAGGTCCTTGCCCTTGAAACGGATCTCGCCCGAGGGGTGGCTTGCGGCGGGATAGGGCAGCAGCTTCAGGATCGAGTTCGCCGTGACGGACTTGCCGGAGCCGGATTCGCCGACCAGTGCCACGACTTCCCCGCGACGGATGTCGAAGGAGACGCGGTCGACGGCGAGCGCGGTGTTGCCGCCCTGATGGAAGGCGACGGAGAGGTCGCGGACGGACAGGAGGGTTTCGGGAGCGCTCACCGGAAGGTCTTCCTCGGATCGAAGGCGTCACGCGTCGCTTCGCCGACGAAGATCAGCAGCGACAGCATGAGGGACATGACGACGAAGGCGGTGAGGCCGAGCCACGGCGCCTGGAGATTGTTCTTGCCCTGCGCGACCAGTTCGCCGAGCGACGGGGAACCCGGCGGCATGCCGAAACCGAGGAAATCCAGCGAGGTCAGCGTGGTGATCGAGCCCGACAGGATGAAGGGCAGGAAGGTCAGCGTCGCCACCATGGCGTTGGGCAGGAGGTGCCGGTACATGATCGTCGCATTGCCGACGCCGAGCGCCCGCGCCGCCCTGACATATTCGAAGTTTCGCGCGCGTAAAAATTCGGCGCGCACCACGCCGACGAAGCCGACCCAGGAAAACAGCAGCATGATGCCGAGCAGGATCCAGAAGCCGGGCGGCAGGATGGCGGCGATGATGAGCAGGATGTAGAGCACCGGCATCGAGGACCAGATCTCGATGAAGCGCTGCATCAGAAGGTCCGTCCAGCCGCCGAAATAGCCCTGCACGGCGCCGGCCGTCACGCCGACGATCGCCGAGGCGATGGTGAGCGCGAGGCCGAACAGCACGGAGATGCGGAAGCCGTAGATGACGCGGGCGAGCACGTCGCGCGCCTGGTCGTCGGTGCCGAGCCAGTTGAGGTTGGCGAGCGTGCAGTTCGGGTCCGCCGCCCCGCCCGGATAGCCGGCGCAACGCTCCTCGCCGGCCATCAGCCAGAAGGGTTTCGTCGGCGCGGAATGCGGGATGTTGGAGTTCGTCGTGTTGTAGGAATAGCGGATCGGCGGCCAGACCATCCAGCCATTGGCCGTAATCTCCTCCTGGATGAAATCCGAGCGGTAGTCGGTTTCGGCCAGGAAGCCGCCGAACTTCTCCTCCGGATAATCGATGAGGACGGGAGCGAGGATCTCGCCCTTGTAGGAGACGAGGATCGGCCGGTCGTTGGCGATGAACTCGGCGAACAGGCTGAGGACGAAGATGACGAGGAAGATCCACAGCGACCAGTAGCCGCGGCGGTTCGCCTTGAAATTCTCCCAGCGGCGCAGGTTCGTCGGGTTCAACAGGCCCTTCTTCGGCGGGGCGACAGGCGTCGCATCCGTCACGGCGCTCATCACACGTCCCTCCGCTCGAAATCGATGCGCGGATCGACCCAGGTATAGATGAGGTCTGAGATGAGGCTGACGACGAGGCCCATCAGCGAGAAGATGAACAGTGTCGCGAAGACGATGGGATAGTCGCGCCGGACGATGGAATCGTAGCCGAGGCGGCCGAGGCCATCGAGCGAGAAGATATATTCGATGAGCAGCGAACCGGTGAAGAAGGCCGAGATGAAGGCGCCCGGAAAGCCCGCGATGATGATCAGCATGGCGTTGCGGAAGACGTGACGGTAGAGCACCTGCCGCTCGGTGAGGCCCTTGGCGCGGGCCGTGGTGACGTATTGTTTCTTGATCTCGTCGATGAACGAGTTCTTCGTGAGCAGCGTCGTCGTGGCGAAGGCGGACAGGAGGAGCGTGATCAGCGGCAGCGTCATGTGCCACATGTAGTCGAGCGGCTTCTGCCACCAAGCGAGACTGTCGAAATTGTCCGAGACGATGCCGCGCAGCGGGAACCAGTCGAGGAACGAGCCGCCGGCGAAGAGCACGATCAGCAGGATGCCGAACAGGAAGCTCGGCACGGCGTATCCGACGATGATGATGCCGGAGGTCCAGACGTCGAAGGCCGAGCCGTCAGACACCGCCTTCTTGATGCCGAGCGGAATGGAAATGGCGTAGGAGAAGATGAGGATCCACACGCCGAGCGAGATGGAGACCGGCATCTTCTGGGCGATGAGGTCGATGACGGAGGTGTTGCGGAAGAAGCTCTCGCCGAAATCGAAGCGCAGATAGTTGCTCATCATGGTGAAGAAGCGCTCGAGCGGCGGCTTGTCGAAGCCGAACTGCTTTTCCAGCTTGGCGATGAATTCCGGATCGAGGCCGCGCGCGCCGCGATAGGCGCTGTCCTGACCGGCATCCTGTACTATGCTGCCGCCGCCGGACAGGCGGTCGCCGGAACCCTGGCTGGTGAGGTCGGAAATGACCTGCTCGACCGGACCGCCGGGGGCGAACTGCACGATTGCGAAGGAAATCGCCATGATGCCGAAGATCGTCGGGATCATCAGCAGGATGCGTCGGAGGATATAGGCGCCCATCAGCGGTTACCCGCTGCTGCCGGTTGCCGGTCTTCTTTTCTTGGCGCAGTCCCGTCGGTCAAGCCCAACCCTTCCGTTCTGCCGCCGCTGTCCGCGGCGGTGATTCGTCATCGCTATATGGAGCCGAGGACGCCGCACGGCGCAAGCCCCGGCTCATTTCGCGGCATTCTTCGACCACCAGACATCGGGGAAACCGAGGCCGTAATAGGGCAGTTCGGCGGGGCGGGCGAGGTGGTTCCAGTAGGCGATGCGCTGGGCCTTGGCGTAGAACAGCGGCACGACATAGTGATGGGCGAGCAGCACGCGGTCGAGCGCCCTGGTGGTCGCCACCAGTTCCTCGCGGTCCGATGCGAAGACGATCCTGCGGATCAGCTCGTCGATCGCCGGATCGGCGATGCCGGCATAGTTCTTCGATCCCTGCAGGTCGACGGCGGCGGAGCCCCAATAGTCGCTCTGCTCGTTGCCGGGCACGAGCGATTGCGCCCAGATGCCGTAGATCATGTCGTAGTCGAAGCTGCGGATGCGGTTGGTATATTGCGAGGCATCGACGGTGCGCATGCGCGCATCGATGCCGATCTTCTTCACGCTGGCGACGAAGGGGGCGACCGTGCGCTCGAAGGAGGGATTGGACAGGAGGATCTCGAAGCCGAAGGGCTCGCCGGTCTTCACGTTCACCAGCTTGCTGCCCTTCAGTTCGTAGCCGGCCTCCTTGAACAGCGCGACCGCCTTGCGCAGGTTCTCGCGCACCTTCTGGGGGTCGCCGTTGACGGGGTTGGTATAGGGCGTGGTGAAGACGGCGGCGGGGACCTTGTCCTTCAGCTCCTCCAGGATCTCCTTCTCGCGGCCTTCCGGCAGGCCGGAAGAGGCAAGCTCGGTGTTCCAGAAATAGCTGTCGACGCGCTGGTAGGCGTTGTAGGCGAGGGTCCGGTTGAGGTCCTCGAAGTCGAAGGCGTAGTTCAGCGCCTCGCGCACCCGCTGGTCCTTGAACTTGTCCCGCCGCAGGTTCGGCACGAAGGCCTGCATGATGCCCACGGCGCGCAGCGGGTTCTCGATCTCCTCGCGCACCACGCGCCCGTCCTTCACGGCCGGGAAGTCATAGGCCGTCGCCCAGTGGCTGGCGCTGTTGTCCTGGACATAGTCGACATTGCCGGCGCGGAAGGCCTCGAATTCGACGTTCCTGTCGCCGAAGAACGTGTAGGTGATGGTGCGGAAATTGTGCTGGCCGACATTCACGTTGAGGTCCTTGCCCCAATAGTCGTCACGCAGTTCGAAGCGGATGGAGCCCCCCGCCTGGAAGGAGGCGATCCTGTACGGCCCGGAGCCCATCACCGGTTCCAGCGTCGTGCGGCCGATGTCGCGCTTGTTGCCCTTGGCGTCCGTGCCTTCCCACCAGTGCTTCGGCACGATGGGGAACTGGCCGAGGATGTTCGGCAATTCGCGGTTGTTCTTCTCGTCGAAGCGGAAGGTGACGTCGCGCTCGCCGGTCTTTTCCGCCGAGATCACATGGCGGTAATAGTTGGAAAGCAGCGGATTGTGCTCCTTCGATTTGTCGAAGGAGAAGATCACGTCTTCGGGCGTCACCGGCTGGCCGTCCGCCCATTTCGCCTCCGGGCGCAGGCGGAAGGTCGCGGAGGAAAAGTCGTCGGGATAGGAGACGGCTTCGGCGAGCAGGCCATAGGAGGCGGTGATCTCGTCGTCGGCGGATTTCAGCAGCGTGTCGAAGACGAGGGTGGCGACGCCGGTCGCCGCCTCGCCCTTGGAGAGAACGGGATTGAACGTGTCGAACGTGCCGGTTTCGGACATTTTCAGTTCGCCGCCCTTCGGCGCGTCGGCATTGACATAGTCGAAGCGTTCGAAGCCGTTCGGGCGCTTCAATTCGCCGATCGTCGAGATGCCGGTGCGCCAGACGGGCTCCTTCGCCTCCTGGGCCCTTGCAGCGGCCGTGGTGGCCAGCGACAGGGCGAGGGCGATGGTGAACACGATTTTCCCGGAGGCTGCCTGCATGCCGAAATACCTTTCGTTTGGTTCGCCGAAGCGTGAACCAGAGAATAGGCAAAATCCGGGCAATTGACAGGCCTGCCATGAAAGCGGCGGTTTTTGGCCGGCCTATTCCGGGCGACGATTCACCTCCGCGAAAGGATGATCCTTTACCTTTCGTCAGCGATTGCGATTTTCAGACCGGACGATGCCTTTGCCTTCCACCCTTTCCCGCCTGACCACCTGCCTCCTTGCCGCCGGCCTTGCGCTGACCGCGCTCACAGGCCCGCTTGCCGCCGAGGAGCGGCCGGCCAAGGAACTGTTCGGCGCCAAGCGCCTGCCGGCCAAGATGGCGGCAAGCCCCTACGGTTCCTACGCCAAGGGCTGCATCGCCGGCGCCGTGGCGATCCCGACGGACGGCCCGTCCTGGCAGGCCATGCGCCTTTCGCGCAACCGGCGCTGGGGGCATCCGGACATGATCGCACTCATCGAACAGTTTTCGCAGGACGCGCGGACGCTCGGCTGGCCGGGCCTGCTGCTCGGTGACATTTCCCAGCCGCGCGGCGGGCCGATGCTGTCGGGCCATGCCTCGCACCAGGTCGGGCTCGATGCCGATATCTGGTTCACGCCCATGCCGGACCACAGGATGTCCGCCGAAGAGCGTGAGAAGCTGCCCTTCACCTCCATGCTCGACAAGAGCAAGTTCCTGACGGTCGATTCGCGCCGCTGGACCGCCACCCATGCCCGCCTCGTCATGAAGGCGGCGAGCTACCCGCAGGTCGAGCGCGTCTTCGTCAACCCGGCCATCAAGAAGAAGCTGTGCGAGACCTGGCAGGGCGATCGTTCGCTGCTCGGCAAGGTGCGGCCGATCTACGGCCATGACGAGCACTTCCACATCCGCATCAAGTGCCCGGAAGGCGCGGCCGGCTGCAAGCCGCAGGCCCGCGTGCCGGCCGGCGACGGCTGCGACAAGTCGCTTGCCTGGTGGTTCACCAAGGAGCCCTGGGCAAAGCCCAAGCCGAAGAAGGACGCCAAGCCGGTCAAGCCCTGGTATCTCAAGATGTCGGACCTGCCGAAGGCTTGCGGCACGGTGCTCGCCGGCGCTTCGCCCGCCTCCGAGCAGGCGGTGACTTACCAGGGCAATGGCGGCGTTTCCTCCACCGCACTTGCCTTTTCCGGCGGCGGCGAGAGTGCGGGGCGCACGATCGAATCGGTGATCGCCGCCGACACGATGCTGCCCGCCATCGTGCCGATCCCCATCCCGCGGCCGTTCCAGTAAGGCGCGATAGCCTTCGGCAGCCGGATGAGGGGCATGTCAGGCCGGGGCTTTTCAAGCCCTCGCCCCTTTTGTATAAGGCGTTCAAATCGATTTAAAGCCGTAAGGAACGCCCATGTCGCGCCAGAAATGCATCGCGCTCATCGCGCATGACGAGAAGAAGGACGACATGGCGGCCTTTGCGCTGCAGTATGAAAAGGCGCTGGCGCAGGCAAGAATCGTGGCGACCGGCACGACGGGCGGCAGGGTGCTGGAGGCGTGTCCCGGCCTCGACGTCACCCGCCTCAAGAGCGGCCCGCTCGGCGGCGACCAGCAGATCGGCGCGCTGATCGCGACGGGCGAGGTCGACCTCCTCGTCTTCTTCGTCGATCCGCTCACCCCCATGCCGCATGACGTGGACGTCAAGGCGTTGATGCGGCTTGCCATCGTCTACGACATTCCGATGGCGCTGAACCGCGCGACGGCCGAACATCTGCTCGACTTTGACGGCGAATGACGGCACGTTCACCGGAAACGACCTCCACGCGAAATGAACGGGACAGCCTGATGGTACGGCCGAACGACAGCGACACGAATTTTCCCTTTCCCATCCTGATCGGCGATATCGGCGGCACCAATGCGCGCTTCGCGCTGCTGGTCGATGCCTTCGCCGAGCCGAAACAGTTCCCGATCGTCCAGACCGCCGATTTCAAGAATATCGACGATGCGCTCCAGCAATGCATCCTCGACACGACGTCGGTGCAGCCGCGTTCGGCGATCCTGGCGCTCGCCGGCCCCATCGAGGGCGACGAGGTGCCGCTGACCAATTGCCCCTGGGTGGTGCGCCCGCGCGACATGATCGCCAATCTCGGCTTCGACGAGGTGCTGCTCGTCAACGATTTCGAGGCGCAGGCGCTTGCCGTCGCCTCGCTCGGCGAGGGCGACCGCGAGAAGATCGGCCCCGGCACGGAGCGCCACGCCGCCTCGCGTACTGTGCTCGGGCCGGGCACGGGGCTCGGTGTCGCCGGCCTCGTCTATGCGCGCCATAGCTGGATCCCGGTTCCCGGCGAGGGTGGCCATGTGGATGTCGGCCCGCGCAGCGAGCGCGACTACCAGATCTGGCCCTTCCTGGAGCCGATCGAGGGCCGCATTTCCGCCGAGCAGCTCCTGTGCGGCCGCGGCATCATGAACATCTACCACGCCGTTTCGGCGGCCGACGGCGTCGATGCGCCGCTCGAAACCCCGGCGGACGTGACCGCGCGGGCGCTGGCGCAGGAGGACCGCGCGGCGATCGAGACCGTCTCGCTGTTTTCCACCTATCTCGGCCGCGTCGCCGGCGACATGGCGATGATCTTCATGGCCAAGGGCGGGGTGTTCCTGGCCGGCGGCATCTCGCAGAAGATCCTCCCCGCCCTGCGCGGGCCGGAATTCCGCGCCGCCTTCGAGGACAAGGCGCCGCACGGCGCGCTTTTGAAGACGATCCCGACCTATGTGGTCACCCATCCGGTCGCGGCCCTTGCCGGCCTTGCCGCCTTCGCCCGCATGCCGGACCGCTTTGGTGTTGCAACCGAGGGACGCCACTGGAAAAGGTGACGCTTCCGCCGGCGCTTCGCCGCCCCGCGGACTCGCCAAAGACGGGCCGAGCCCCTATAGAGCGGGGCCAGCGCGGCACATCCTCCCGGTGCCGCAGGATCGTGCAGGAAAGTCAGTTTATTGGCCGATAAGAGTCGAACCGAGCGCCCACATGTCAGCTCCGACACCGTCGCCACCGTGCTCAAGCGCATCATCGCCGAAAACGGCCGCGAGCACGTCCGCGGCTATGTCCTGGCCATCCTTTGCCTCGCCATCGTCGCCGGCACGACGGGCTTCACGGCCTGGATCATGGAATCCGTGGTCAACGAGGCCTTCGCCAACAAGCGCGCCGACCTCGTCGCCCTCATCTGCGGCTCGATCTTCATTGCCTTCGTGCTGCGCGGCTTCGCCACCTATTACCAGGCCGTCATCCTGTCGAAGATCGGCAACAACATCGTGGCGCGTTACCAGCGCCGGCTCTATTCGCACCTGATGGCGCTCAGCGTCGGCTATTTCAACGAATCGCGCTCGGCCTATCTCGCCGCCCAGATCAGCCAGAACGTTACCGGCATCCGCGACGTGCTGAACATGACGGTGACGTCGGTCGCGCGCGACTTCCTGACGCTGGTCGCCCTCATCGGCGTGATGATCTCCAAGGACTGGCTGCTGACGCTGATCGTCTTCGTCGTCGCCCCGCCGCTGCTCATCGGCCTGCGCTATGTGTCGCGGCGGCTGCGCAGCGCCACGCGCGAATCCGTCGAGCTCAACAGCCATGTGCTCGGCGCCATGCAGGAGACGATCCAGGGCATCGCCATCGTCAAGGCCTTCACCATGGAGGCGCAATTGAGGACCAAGGTCGAGGGCATCATCGATCGGGCCGAAAGCCGCTCGAACCGCATCGCGCGGCTGACCGAGCGCACGGCGCCGATGACCGAGACCTTCGCCGGCGCGGCGATCGCCGGTGTGCTCGCCTATGCCGCCTATCGCTCGATCTACGGCGGCGTACTGCCCGGCGCGTTCTTCTCCTTCGTCACGGCGCTGCTGATGGCCTACGATCCGGCAAAGCGCCTCGCCCGGCTGCAGGTCTCGCTGGAGCGCGCCGTCGTCAATGCCCGCATGATCTACGAGGTCCTCGACCTGAAGCCGCGCCAGGCCGACCGGCCGGATGCCAAGCCGCTTGCCGTTTCCAGCGCGACGATCACCTTCAGGGGCGTCCGCTTCGGCTATTCGGAAAACGAGGCGATCCTCAAGGACGTGACCTTCACCGCCGAGGGCGGCCGCACGACCGCGCTCGTCGGGCCGTCGGGCGCCGGCAAGTCGACGGTCGTCAACCTCGTTCCGCGCTTCTACGACCCGCAGGAGGGCGAGATCCTCATCGACGGGCAGGACATCGCCCATGTGACGAAACAGTCGCTGCGCAACGCCATCGCCTATGTTTCCCAGCAGCCCTATCTCTTCGAGGGCACGATCCGCGACAATATCCGCTACGGCCGCCCCGATGCGACGGATGGCGAGATCGAGGAAGCGGCGCGCCACGCCTATGCGCACGATTTCATCCTTGCCCAGCCGCTCGGCTACGACACGCCCGTCGGCGAGAACGGTGTGACGCTGTCCGGCGGCCAGCGCCAGCGACTGTCGATCGCCCGTGCGCTGGTGCGAAACGCGCCGATCCTCCTGCTCGACGAGGCGACCTCGGCGCTCGACACGGAATCCGAGCAGGCCGTGCAGAAGGCGCTGGACGAGGCGATGAGCGGGCGCACCGTCGTCGTCATCGCGCACCGGCTCTCCACCATCGTGCGGGCCGACAAGATCATCGTGATGCAGGCCGGCACGGTCGCCGAGGAGGGTACGCACGAGGCGCTTGCGAGCCGCAAGAACGGCCTCTACGCTCGCCTCAACAGCCTCCAGGCCCCCGCCGGCAGCACGGGGAAATAGGGCGCTCCAGCGCGGGCGACCTCGTGAGAAGACAGGAAATCGGGGCGCGCCAGCGCTCCGGCAGAAGGGACGGAAGATGAGCGGCAATGCAATGAAGCTGGTCGTCGTGGGCGCGGCGGGCCGCATGGGCCAGACGCTGATCCGCACGATCCACGCGATCGAGGGCGCACAGGTCTTCGCGGCGGTCGAGCGGGAGGGCTCGCCCTTCATCGGCCACGATGCGGGGGAACTCGCCGGCCTCGGGCCGATCGGCGTTCCCGTCACCGACAAGCCGCTCGAAGCCTTCGTCGCGGCGGAGGGCGTCCTGGATTTCACGGCGCCCGCCGCGTCGATCGAATTTGCCGGCCTCGCCGCGCAGGCGCGCATCGTGCATGTCGTCGGCACCACCGGCTGCTCGCCGGCCGACGACGAGAAGATCAAGGCCGCCGCCCGCCATGCCCGCATCGTCAAGTCCGGCAATATGAGCCTCGGCGTCAACCTGCTCGGCGTGCTCACCGAGACCGCCGCCCGCGCGCTCGGTCCGAAGGACTGGGACATCGAGGTGCTGGAAATGCACCACAAGCACAAGGTCGACGCGCCCTCCGGCACGGCGCTGCTGCTGGGCGATGCCGCCGCCAGGGGCCGCGGCATCTCGCTTTCCGACCATTCGGTACGCGTGCGCGACGGCCATACCGGCCCGCGCGCCGCCGGCACGATCGGTTTTGCCACGCTGCGCGGCGGCTCGGTTATCGGCGAGCATTCGGTGATGCTGGCCGGCGAGGGCGAGATCGTGACCCTGTCGCACAGCGCGACGGACCGCTCGATCTTCGCGCGCGGTGCCGTGCAGGCGGCGCTGTGGGCGCGCGATAAGAAACCCGGCCTCTATTCCATGCTCGACGTGCTCGGGCTCAATTGATTTCAAACCTCGGGAGACAATCTATGAGCGGAACCCTCGTCCTCGTTCGCCACGGCCAGAGCGAATGGAACTTGAAAAACCTCTTCACCGGCTGGCGTGATCCGGACCTGACGGAACTCGGCGTCGAGGAGGCCAAGACCGGCGGCAAGGCGATCGCCGAGACCGGCATCAAGTTCGATGTCGCCTTCACCTCCGACCTTTCGCGCGCCCAGAAGACGCTGTCGCTCATTCTCGACGAGATCGGTCAGCAGGGTCTGGAGACGATCCGCGATCAGGCGCTGAACGAGCGCGACTACGGCGACCTCTCGGGCCTCAACAAGGACGATGCCCGTGCCAAGTGGGGCGAGGAGCAGGTGCATATCTGGCGCCGTTCCTACGACGTGCCGCCGCCGGGCGGCGAGAGCCTGCGCGACACCGGCGCCCGCGTCTGGCCCTACTATCTGACGGAAATCCTGCCGCGCGTGCTGCGCGGCGAAAAGGTGCTCGTCGCCGCTCACGGCAATTCGCTGCGCTCGCTGGTGATGGTGCTCGACAAGCTTTCCAAGGAAGAGATCCTCAAGCTCAACCTCGCCACCGGCGTGCCGATGGTCTACGTGCTGAACGCGGATTCGACGGTGAAGTCGAAGGATGTGCTCGGGGACATGTCGGGCGCGCACTGAGCGCTGCGGTGAGGGCGAGAGGCCGTTGCCCTTGCTCCTGCTTCGGATATCCCACCCGCTGCCCTCCCGTTCGTCATGGTCGGGCTTGACCCGACCATCCATCCACGCGCACGTCGGGTTGGTGGATCCTCGGGTCAAGCCCGAGGATGACGGAGGAGAAAGGGTGCTTTCAAAGATAAGGCCGGCGTTTCCGCCGGCCTTTCCGTTTTCAGGCCTTGCCCGACTCCCAGCCCAGCATCGCGCGCTTGCGCGTCAGGCCCCAGTGGTAGCCCGTCAGCGCCCCGCTCTTGCCGAGCGCCCGGTGGCAAGGCACGACGAAGGAGATGGGGTTGCGGCCGACGGCGGCGCCGACGGCGCGCGAGGCGGTCGGCTGGCCGAGCTTTTCGGCGATCGACGAATAAGTGACCGCGCAGCCCATCGGAATGCGCAAGAGCGCCTCCCAGACGCGGACCTGGAAATCCGATCCGATCAGAACCACGCGCAGCGGCGCCTTCGGGTCCCAGCGCTTCGGGTCGAAGATGCGTTCCGCATAGGGGGCAGTCGCCTCTCGGTCTTCTACATAATGCGCGTTCGGCCAGCGCGAGGACATGTCTTCGAAGGCGTCCATGCCGTCCGTCTCGTCGGTGAAGGCAAGGCCCGCCAGGCCGCGGTCGGTGATCATGACGAGCGCCCCGCCGAAGGGGGAAGGGTGCAGGCCGTAGCGGATCGTCAGGCCCGCGCCGCGCGCCTTCCATTCGCCGGGCGACATCGCCTCGTGCGTGACGAAGAGGTCGTGCAGGCGGCCGGGGCCGGAAAGGCCCACCTCGAAGCTCGTCTCGAGCAGCGGCAGTTCCTCCTGGCGCAGCAGCCGCTTGGCATGGTCGAGCGTCACCGCCTGCAGGAAGGCTTTCGGCGAAAGGCCGGCCCAGCGGGTGAAGGTCTTCTGCAACTGCGTCGGCGACTGGTCGAGCCGGTCGGCGATTTCGTCCAGGCCCGGCTGCTCGCGGTAGTCCTCGGTGATGAGCTCGATGACCCGGCGCACGGTCGTATAGTCGTCGCCCGCGGGCGTGATGTCGGTCTTCAGGGTTGCGGCAATGTTCATCGTTCTTCTCCTGTGCCGCCAGAAAAGCACGGCGCCGGCCAGCCCGCCACCCGATTCCTGCCGGCGTCCTGGAGTATTTCCGGCGAACTCCGGTTCACCGGAAATACTCCAGATTCTTGATTTTACCGCATTATCCGACGCCGAAGCGATCTCGCTTCGGCTGGAAATGTTCTAGTAACCGCGTTTCACGCGGGCGAGCGCGCCGGAAAAGGCCGAGGCGAAACGCTCGCGGTCGTCGAGCGGCAGGAAGGTGCCGACATCCGTCTGACGGCCGTTGCCGCGCACATGCATGGCGGTGATGCCGATCTTCGCCTTGCGCGAGACGAGGAAGCGCGCCCAGAACGGGTTGAAGACATGCTCGGTCTCGCGGCCGGCCGGGCTGATCTTGCGGATCGAGATGTTGGTGCGTGAGAGCGACACCACCTCGCGCGCCTTCGCCGCCCGGTTGTTCAGCCAGAAGGCGCCGAACAGCACGAGGAAATCGAGGCCGAAGAACAGGACGACCGGCCAGGCGCCGGAGATCATGAAGACGGCCATGTGGGCGAAGCTGAGCGCGCCCGCGATGATGAAGAAGATGCGGTGGCCGTTCTGGCCGAGCGACCGGTAGGGGTGCAGTTCGGCGGAGAAGACCGGCAGGTCGTTCATCGTGATGTCGGCGTTGCCTTGCGTCATGGGGCATGACTATAAGCAAGTCGCGCAAGACTGTGTAGCGGTTTTGCGGCGACGACAGGCCCTTGCGGAAGCATCATGGAAAACGGAACGGTCAAGAAGAAAGCAGCGCCGCGGCGCAAGGCGCCGGCGCGGCCGAAGAGCCTCTATTCGCAGGATACGCTGAAGGAGATCTTCCGCCGCTTCTCCGTCCAGCGGCCGGAGCCGAAGGGCGAGCTGGAGCACGTCAATCCCTTCACGCTCGTCGTGGCCGTGGCGCTTTCCGCCCAGGCGACGGATGCGGGCGTCAACAAGGCGACGCGCGCGCTCTTCAAGGTAGCCGATACGCCGGAGAAGATGCTCGCCCTCGGCGAGGAGAAGGTGCGCGACTATATCAAGACCATCGGGCTCTTCCGCAACAAGGCGAAGAACGTCATCGCGCTCAGCCGGATGCTCGTGGAAAAATTCGGCAGCGAGGTGCCGCGCACGCGCGAGGAGCTGGTCCTCTTGCCCGGCGTCGGCCGCAAGACGGCGAATGTGGTGCTGTCCATGGCTTTCGGTGAGGCGACGATGGCGGTCGACACGCATATCTTCCGCATCGCCAATCGTCTCCGCCTGGCGCCGGGAAAAACGCCCGACGAGGTGGAGGACAAGCTGATACGCCTCATCCCGGACGAATATCTCTACCACGCGCACCATTGGCTGATCCTGCACGGGCGGTACTGTTGCAAGGCGCGCCGGCCGGAATGCGAGCACTGCGTCATCGCCGACCTCTGTCTTTCGCCGGAAAAGACCTGCGACGTGCCGGCCCCCTTGGTGGAGCTGCCGCCGCAGCTCTTCGGCCCTACGCCCTGACGAGCCCGTCCAGCAGCCCGGCGATCGCCGCCGCATAGGCCTTTCGGTCCGCGCCGGCCTCGATGGCGATCGCCGCGCGGTCGAAGGCGGCCGACAGGAGGTCGGTCAGCGCTTGAAGCCCTGCGACGTCCGCATCCTTACCGATCAGGGCGGAGAGCCCGGCTTTGAGCGTGCCCTCGGCATTGTCCCGGTCGATCGCAGCGGCGCTCTCGAAGCCGAGGACGGCGGGGGCCTCGAGCAGCAGAAGGCGCGTGCGGCCGGGCGTCGCCATGGCATCGAAATAGGCGGAAGCGCCGGCCAGCAGCGCCTCGCGCGGCGAGGCGGCGGGCCGCGAGGCCGTCTCGATATGGGCGGCGACGGCCTCCGCCTCGCGCTCCAGCGTCGCGCGGAACAGCGCCTTCTTGTCCTCGAAGTGGTGGTAGAGCGCGCCGCGCGTCACACCCGCCTCCGCCACGATGTCGGGCGTCGCCGTCTCCGCATAGCCCTTCTCAACGAAAAGCCGGCGCGCCGCCTCGATCAGGGCGAGACGCGTCGCTTCCGTGCGTTCCTTGTTGCTGCGTGCCATTTTCCGCCTTTGCATACAAACAGAATGTATGTTAATTGATAGAAACATGCAGACTGTATGTTTGATCCGGGGGCAAATCCAGCGAAACCTGCGCGGTGGATCGCCCTCACGACAGAAAAGGAGAAGCCCGATGAAGACGACCAGCTATTATCCGGTGATCATGACCGACGACGTGGCGGGCACCGCCGCCTTCTACGAGAGGCACTTCCGCTTCGAAGCCCTCTTCACCAGCGACTGGTACATCCATCTCCAGTCCAGCGAGGACGAGAAGGTGACGCTCGCCGTGCTCGACGGCAGCCACGAGACGATCCCGGCTGTGGGCCGCGGCAAGGTCTCCGGCCTGCTCCTGAACTTCGAGGTGGAGGATGTCGACACGGTCTACGACGCGGTGCGCGCCGCCGGCCTGCCGATCCTGCTTGCGATCCGCGACGAGGATTTCGGCCAGCGCCATTTCATCACCGCCGATCCGAACGGCGTGCTGATCGACGTGATCAAGCCCATTCCGCCCAAGGGCGACTATGCGGCCATGTACGACGCGTCAGCCCTGCCGCAGTGAGAAGCCGGGATCCCTGCCGCTCAGCGCCTTGTGGAGATGCACCATGAGGCCGGCGGCAAAGAGCGGCGTCAGGAGGTTGACGATCGGGATCGCCAGGAACGCGGCGATCACGAGGCCGGCGATCAGCACCGTCGAGGCGTGCTTGGCCCGAAACAGGCGCGCCTCGGCCGGCGGGCGGTGGCGCATCGCCGCGAATTCGAAGAACTCCCGGCCGAGCAGGTAGCCGTTCACCAGGAAGAAGGCGATGAGGTTGATGCCGGGAATGAACAGCAGGAGAAGCGCGAAAAGATTGCCGAGGACGACGATGCCGAGGAATTTTATCGAGCCGGCGATCGCCTGGCCGAGCGGCAGCGCCTGCCCGGGTGATTGCGCGGGATAATCGCGCTTCTCGATCACCTCGGCGACGTCGTCGAGGAAGAAGCCGGCGATGATCGCCGTTACCGGCGCAAGCAGGAGGGCAAGCCCGAGCGCGAGGCCGATGCTGGCAAGGATGCCGAAGACGAAGGTGAGCCAGCCCGCCCACTCCGGCAGATCGGGCATCATCAGCCCCTGCAGGAAAGGCCAGGCGAAGGCGATGAAGGTTTCCCGAAGGCCGAACCACAGGACGACGAGCGCGAGCACCGTGAGCCCTATGACCTTCCAGAACACGCCGCGCGTCTCCGGGGCAAAGAGATTGGCGAGCGAAAGGCGGGTGGCGGCAAGGATCATCGAAAACTCCTGTTCGCTCCCGCATGTAGGATGTGGAAAAGCGGCCGGCAAGGCAGGAGGTCGGAACCCTCCATTAAGCCGGCGTTAAACGACGGCTCCTAAACTTTTGCGCACCCGCACGAAAAGCCGGGCCGCCGAAGACAATCAGGGAACAGTCATGCGTAATGTCCGGATCAGCAGGCTTCTGCCCGCGCTCTTCCTCCTCATGGTCGTGCTGGGCGGGCTGCAAGGCGCCGTCGCCTTCCGCTCCCTCTCGGCGATGACCGGCCATATCGAGCGCATCGGCGCCGAGCGCATGCCCGAGATGAGCCGTATCCTGCAGCTCAGCCATGCCTTCTCCGAGCTCAACGCGACCTATTCGGAGCACCTGCTCTCGATGGATCCCGACGAGATCGGCCGCATCGAGGCGCGCATCAAGGAGCGTGCCGACGCCTTTGCCGGCATGGTCGACAGCTATGGCGCGGCCAATAGCGGCAATGCCGGCGCAGCTGCGGAAATCGACGGCATCAAGGCGACGCTGAAGACCTATCTCGACGATTCCGCCAAACTCATCCAGTTCTCCGCCATCGCCGCCAAGGGCCCCGCGCTGGAGGTCTACAAGGGGCCGATGCAGGCGAGCGCCGATGCGATAACCGCGTCGCTGAACGACCTCGTCGCCAGCACCCGGAAGGTGACGGACGAGACGATCCTCTCGGCCCGCGCCGAGGAAGGTTCGGCCTTCGCGCTCACCTGGGCGTCGCTTGCCATCTCCATGGGCCTGGCGATCGCCGCGATCTTCCTCGTCAACCGCCGCGTCGTCAGGCCGCTCAACGGCCTTGCCGGCGCGATGAAGAAACTGGCAGCGGGCGACAGCGCCGGCGCCATCCCCCATGCCGACCGCAAGGACGAGATCGGCGAGATGGCCGGCACCGTTGCCGTCTTCCGCGACAATGCCGCCGAGCGCCAGCGCCTGGAACGCCAGGGCGACGACGATCGCCGCCGGGCAGAGGGCGAGCGCCAGGCGCGCGAGGCCGAGCGCACCCGTGACAGCGGCCGCGTGCAGGAAGCCGTCGCCAGCCTTGCCGACGGGCTCGGCAGGCTTGCGAGCGGCGACATGACCTGCCGCATCGAAAAACCCTTCGACGGCGATCTCGACCGGCTGCGCGAGGATTTCAACGCGTCCGTCTCGCGCCTCGGCGATGCGCTGCGCGAGGTCGGCGAGAACGCCCGCGCGATCGACGCCGGCGCCAGCCAGATCCGTGCCGCGGCCGACGATCTTTCGCGCCGCACCGAGCAGCAGGCCGCTTCCGTCGAGGAAACCGCCGCGGCGCTCGAACAGATCACCACCACCGTGAAGGATTCCACCCGGCGGGCGGAAGAGGCGGGCGAACTTGTCGCGCGCACCCGCTCGGGCGCGGAAAAATCCGGCGACATCGTGCGTCGCGCCGTCTCGGCCATGCAGGAGATCGAGAAGTCCTCCAGCGAGATCACCAGCATCATCGGCGTCATCGACGAGATCGCCTTCCAGACCAACCTTCTCGCGCTGAATGCCGGCGTCGAGGCGGCGCGGGCCGGCGAGGCGGGCAAGGGCTTCGCCGTCGTGGCACAGGAAGTACGCGAGCTTGCCCAGCGCTCGGCCCAGGCCGCCAAGGAGATCAAGGCGCTGATCACCACCTCGGGCGAGCAGGTGCGCTCCGGCGTCTCCCTCGTCGGCGACACGGGCCGCGCGCTGCAGGCGATCGTCACCGAGGTGCAGGAGATCAACGGCCACGTCCAGGCGATCGTCGAGGCGGCGCGCGAACAGTCGACCGGCCTGCAGGAGATCAACACCGCCGTCAACACGATGGACCAGGGCACGCAGAAGAACGCGGCCATGGTGGAGGAAACGACCGCGGCGAGCCACGGCCTTGCCTCCGAGGTGCAGGCGCTCAACGCGTTGATAGGCCGCTTCAATGTCGGCGGCAGCGCCGCGGCGGGCCGGACGGTGCACGCCCCGCACCTGCATGTCGTGCCGTCCTCCATCCCGGCGCCGCCCCCGGCCGCGCCGCCCGCTGCCCCCGCCACGGCGCCGAAGCTCGCCCGCAAGTCGCCCGGCCAGTGGAACGTCAAGCCGGCCAACAGCATCTCCCGTCCCGTCGCCTCGCCGGCCCTCGCGCTCGGCGAGAAGCTGGCCGGCGCCCTCGGCGTGCGGCAGGACACGGGGAACGACGGGGACTGGGAAGAATTCTGACGCCGCAGACCCCGCTGCCCGCTTCCAGCGAGGCGCGGCTCTCCGCGTGGGGAAGGGTTGCCGGACGAAGACGCTCGCCGATTCCCTTTGACGGGCAGCGAAAACAAGGCTAGTCATAAAGTCATCCGATGACTTTATGACTAGTAACGTGCACGCCCTCAGCAAGACCAATCTCGCCGATACCGCCGTGGAGGCGATCCGCAACGACATCCTGGCGCGCCGCTGGGCGGTGGGCGAGAAGCTGCCGAACGAGGCGACGCTTTCGGCCATGCTCTCCGTCAGCCGCGGCACGGTGCGCGAGGCGGTGCGCGTCCTCGCCTCGCAGGGCTATCTCGAAACCCGGCAGGGCTCCGGCACCTATGTGCTTTCGACGGCCGATACCGCGCGCCCGCTCGGCATGGCCCGCCGCGCGGGGCTGCGCGACCAGTTCGAGGCGCGCCTGGCGCTGGATGCGGAGGCGGCAAGGCTTGCGGCGCTGCGCCATACGCCGGCCATGATCGCCGGGCTGCGGGCCCTGCTGGCCGCCCGCGGCCACCACGAGAAGGGCGATACGGCGGATTTCGTTGCCCGCGACTTCGCCTTTCATCAGGCCGTGATCGCCGCCTCGCGGAATGCGGTGCTGATCGGCATGTACGATTTCTTCTCGACGCTGATTGCCGAAACCATCGACGCGACGCTCGGCCAGGACCTGCCGGAACCCGACATGGCCGCCCATGTCGCCATCGTCGATGCCATCGAGAGCGGCGATCCGGACGCCGCCGATGCCGCCGTCCGCCGCTTCATGGCGCCGGTCCTTTCCGCCCTCGACCGGTTGCTGATGTCATGACCCACCTTGCCGAAACCGATCCCGGCTCGATCGACCTGATCGACGCCGAAGCCGACAGCGTGCCGGCGCCCGTGCCGCACCGGCCGAAGGCCGCCGTCGCGCGCGTCCTGCTCGGCGCCAGCCTCGTGCTCATCGCCTTCAACCTGCGGCCGGTCTTCTCCAGCGCCTCGGCGCTGCTGCCGGAAATCCGCGGCACGCTCGGCCTTTCGGCCACCGGCGCCAGCCTGCTGACGACGCTGCCCGTCGTCTGCCTCGGCCTGTTCTCGCCGCTGGCGCCGCGCCTTGCCCAGCGCCTCGGCACGGAGCGCACGCTGCTCCTCGTCGTCTTCCTCCTGGCGCTCGGCACGGCGCTGCGCGGCCTCTCCTCCATCCCGCTGCTCTTCCTCGGCACGGCGCTTGCCGGCGCCTGCATCGCGGTCGGAAACGTGCTGCTGCCCGGCCTCGTCAAGCGCGATTTTCCCGACAAGGCGGCGCTGATGACCGGCTGCTATACGATGGCCCTTTGCGCGGGCGCGGCGAGCGCCGCCGGCCTGACGCTGCCGATCGAGCATGCGCTGGGCGGCTCGCTCGGCGGGGCGCTCGCCATCTGGGCGCTGCCGGCGCTGGTCGTCGGCCTGCTATGGCTGCCGCAGGTGCTGGCGACGCGCCGGCAGGCCAAGCGCACCGGCTTCCGGGTCGAAGGCCTGTGGCGCGACAGGCTGGCCTGGCAGGTCACGCTCTTCATGGGCCTGCAATCGGCGCTCGCCTATTGCGTCTTCGGCTGGCTGGTGCCGATCCTGCGCGAGCGCGGGCTCGACGGCGTCACCGCCGGGGCCATCGTCTCCGTCTCCGTCATGGTGCAGGCCGCATCCTGCCTCGTCGCGCCGCACATCGCCGTGCGCGGCAAGGACCAGCGGCTGATCAATGTCGTGCTCTGCGGCTTCGCCGTCGTCGCCCTTCTTGGCCTGCTCTTCGCGCCGCTTTCCACCGTCTGGATCTGGGCGGTGCTGCAAGGCATCGGGCAGGGCGGCTTGATCGCGGTGGCGCTCACCGTCATCGTTCTGCGCACGCGCGATCCGCATGTGGCGGCGCATCTGTCCGGCATGGCGCAATGCGTCGGCTACCTGCTCGCCGCCATCGGCCCGCTGGTCGTCGGCCTCATCCGCGGCTGGACCGGCAGCTTCGCCTGGAGCGCCGTGCTCTTCGTGCTGCTCGGCCTTGGCGCGGCGGTCAACGGCTGGTTCGCCGGCCGGGCGCTCTATGTCAATGCGCGCACGGTGGAAACGTCTGACTGAGGCGCGGGACTCACGGTGCCGGCCTCCGTCACGATCAGGTCCATCGGAATGTCGTGCAACTGCGGATAGATCGTCCGAAGGCGCGCCGCGCTGTAGCCGAGGCCGATGACGCGCGGCCGTGCCGGCATGGCCGCCAGCGTCCGGTCGAAGAAACCGCCGCCATAGCCGAGCCGGTAGCCGGCGGCATCGAAGCCGACGACCGGGGAGAGCACGATATCGGGCAGGACAAGGTTGCGCTCGGCCGGTATCGGGATGTTCCAGACACCGCGCGACAACGGATCGCCCGCCTGCCAGAGATGGAATTCCAGCGGCCGTCCCTTTTCGACGACGACGGGCAGCGCCGTGCGCCCGCCGCGCCTTGCGACCTCCGCCAGCAGCGGCCGCAGGTCCGGCTCGCCGCGGAAGGGCCAGTAGGCGCTGACGACACGCTCCTTAACATCGCCGATCTCGGCGAGGATGCCGGCGGCGATCGCCTCGCCCTGGCGTGCCCGCGTCTCGGCCGGCACGGCGAGGCGCTCGGCGATCAGGCGTTCGCGCTCGTTTCTGCGCCAGCGGTCGACATCCGTCCAGGCCTGCCGGTCGAGCGGGCCGGGCAGGCCCATATAGGCGGGATCGACCTCGTGCATGAAGCAGGCCGGCGAGGCGAAGGTGGCGGGAATGTCGTCATCGGCCTCCATCGTGTCCTCCTTTCGAACGCGGTACGGCGCGGCTGCGGGCGATCAGCAGCCCGAAAGGCCGGCCTCAAGCCCGGCGAGCAGGTCGTCGACATGCTCGAGCCCGACGGAAAGCCTGAGCAGCCCGTCGCCAATGCCGGCCCTGCTGCGCGCCTCCGCGCCCATGTCGACATGGGTCATGGTGGCGGGGTGGGCGACGAGGCTTTCGACGCCGCCGAGCGATTCGGCGAAGGTAAAGCAGCGCACACCCTTCACGAAGCTGCGCACGGCCGGAACGCCGCCGGCAAGCTCGAAGCTCATCATCGCGCCGAACCCCTGCTGCTGGCGGGCGGCGAGCGCATGGTCCGGATGGTCGGCAAGGCCCGGATAGTGCACGCGGGAAACGGCGGGATGCGCGCAGAGCCGCTCGGCAATCGCCATGGCGTTGCGCTCCTGCCCGGCCATGCGGGCAAAGAGGGTCCGCAGCCCGCGCAGCGTCAGCCACGAATCGAAGGGCGCGGCCGTCGCGCCGGTAACGTTGGCCCAGTGCTTCAGGCCGCGCGCCTCCTCCGCATCGGCGGCGATCACCGCCCCGGCGATGACGTCCGAATGGCCGTTGAGGAATTTCGTCGTCGAATGCAGCACATAGTCGGCGCCGAGCGACAGCGGCTTCTGCAAGGCGGGCGATAGAAAGGTATTGTCGACGGCGACGCGCGCGCCGGCTGCTTTCGCCAACGTGGAAAGGGCGGTTATGTCCACCACGCGCATCAGCGGGTTGCTCGGGGTCTCGATCAGCACGAGGGCCGGACGGTCCCGTAGCGCCGCCTCGAAGGTCGCAAGATCCGACTGGTCCACCAGCCGCAGCGCGATCTGGCCGAGCGCGGCGCGCGCCTTGAGAAGGCGCATCGTGCCGCCGTAGCAGTCGTGCGGCGCAAGGACCAGGCTGTTGGCCGCGAGCCGTCCGACGAGAAGGTCGACCGCCGCCATGCCGCTGGGCGTCATCACCGCGCCGGCCCCGCCTTCCAGCCTTGTAATCGCATCCGCCAGGAGATCGCGCGTCGGATTGCCGACGCGGCCGTAATCATAGGCGCCCGGCGTGTCGAAACCGGCGAATTCGTAGGTGGTGGACAGATAGAGCGGCGGCGCCACCGCGCCGAAGGCGGTGTCGCTCGCCACGCCATGCGCCGCGGCAACGGTTTCCGGTTGAACTTCGATTGCCGTTCGCTCGGACATCGATGCCTGCTCCTCATGTTACGAGACGAAAATGGCCGGCTTGCCGGTCCCTGACAAATGAATTCTCTTGCGGCCAGGCTGCAAGTTTCTTGCAGTCATTACCGGAAGGGCGAGGCGGCTAGAGGCCGTTCTCCAGCACGTCGGCAAGCACGGCCGCATGGTTGAACTCCCGGTCGCGCGCGCCGTAAAGCAGCGTGACTGTGCCGGCGGCGACGCGTTCGCGCAGGTCTTCCAGCGCCGGATTGCCTTGCAGTTCCTCCCGGTAGCGCGCCTGGAATTCCGGCCAGCGCTCCGGCTTGTGGTCGAACCACTTGCGCAGCGTCGAGGACGGCGCCACGTCCTTCATCCAGAGGTCGAAGCCGGCCTTCTCTCTGGACAGGCCGCGCGGCCAGAGCCGGTCGACGAGGATGCGCGTCCCGTCCGCCGGGCCGGGGTCGTCATAGAGGCGCTTGATCTCCACCGGCATGGGCTTTTCCTCCCTGTCCACCGCTGATCGTACATTTGAGATCAGAAAGCAGGCCGTCCTTCAAGCCGTAGACCCAGCCGTGGATGGAAACGTTGCGGCCGGCCTGCCAGGCCGCCTGGAGGGTGGGGGTGCGGGCGAGCCGCTCCACCTGCGCGGCGACCGAGGCCTCGCAGAGCCGGTCGAGGTCCGCATCGCCCCAGGGCGCGCATTCCCGGCATTCGAAGCGGCGGTCCGCCACGTCGCGCACCGGCTGCAGCCAATGGTCGATGAGGCCGAAGCGCTCGCCGCTGACGGCGGCGCGAATGCCGCCGCAGCCGTAATGCCCGCAGATGATGATGTGCTTCACGCCGAGCTGGTGCACGGCATATTCGACCACGGACAGCATGTTGAGGTCCGCCGGATGGATGAGATTGGCGACATTGCGGTGCACGAAGACCTCGCCCGGCTCCAGCCCGGCGATCACATTGGCCGGCACGCGGCTGTCGGAACAGCCGATCCACAGATAGTCGGGCTGCTGCAGGTTGGCGAGGCGGTCGAAATAGTCGGCCTTCTCGGCCTTGCGCTCGGCGGACCAGATTTTGTTCCTGGCGAAAAGGTCCTCGATCATGACAGGGCTCCGGCTTGTGGGGGATGATGCGTTTTCCGCCCGAACCTGGCTTCTGTCAAACCGGCAGACCGTCGCAGGGGCGGCGTTCCGCCGCGCCAGGGCGGCCCCGCTTGACTTTGCCCGCGCCCTCAAGCCATCATGGACCATGACCACGACGCAATCCATCGCCCGGTTCCTGAAACGGTTGTTTCCTCTCGCAGGACATTAGCCCCCCGGCTCGGTCGCGTCGCGCCCCGGCCGTGGGGCAATAGCGGTTTCGTCTTTTTACGCAAACCGTCTTGGAAAGCGCGACAGTTCCCAGATCTTCGATTTTCCGCGTGCCCTCCGGGCCGCCCAGACCCCGCGTCGTGAGGTTTCCATGACTGCCAAGACCAAGGCCATCCGGCCGCCCGCCATCACCATCGCCCGCTCCGAGCACGCGCGGCTGTCGAACCTTGCCGACATGCTGGCCGAGCGCGATCCGCATGCCGCCGAACAGCTTGCCGCCGAACTCGACCGTGCGAAGGTCGTCGACGATGCCCGCGTGGCGCCCGGCATCATGCGCATGGGCTCGCTTGCCGAGTTCCGCATCGACGACGAGCCGCCGCAGACCGCCGAACTCGTCTTCCCGAAGGATGCCGATATCTCCCGCCAGCGCATCTCCGTGCTGACGCCGGTCGGCGCCGCCCTGCTCGGTCTTTCGGCCGGCCAGTCGATCGAATGGGCGGCACGGGACGGCAAGGTGCGGCGCCTCAGCGTCATCGCCGTGCATCCGGCGGTGCCGGATGCGGCCAAGGCCTCCTGAGGGGCCTGCCGTGAAATTCCTGTCCTTCTTCCAGTCCGGGCGCATCGGAGGTTGCCTCGTCGCAGGATCGTGACCCCCTGTGCCGCGATGCGGCCAGGGGGCTTCTCCACCATGGGTTTTCAGGCCGCGCTTTGCGCGCGGGCAGGATGGAGAACGGCTATGGGACGCGATCCCGCTATGCTCACGGCAAGAGACGGATATGTACTGGAAAAGCTGCTGCGCGACTGGCCGCCGCTGACGGAGGAATGGCTGGTGCTGCTGAAGCGCAAGCTGGCGGGCGGGTGCCTGCCGGCGGGAAGCCCCATCCCCGCCGACCTCGCGACGATCGATGCGCGCGTGACGTTCCGCTGCGAGAGCGGGCTCGTCGACAGCCGCACGCTCTGCCTTCCGGGCAGCTATGCGGCGGGGAGCGCCTTCCTGCCGGTCACGACCTTCTATGGCCTTGCCCTGCTCGGCCTGCGCGAAGGCCAGGCGATGGCCTTCGACCGGCCGGAGGGCCGGCGCGACTGGATCGTCCTGGAAAAGGTGCTGTTCCAGCCGATGGCCGCAGGCCCCGCGTCGGCAGGGGCCGCGCGCTCGCCCTTCCGGGTCGTCGCCGGCGGGCTTGCCGGGCGCAGGTTCGCCGCGGCAAACGAAAACGGCCCCGGACAGGGTCCGGGGCCGTCGGCTGCCTGAGGCTTGAGAACGGGCGATCAGATCACGCCCTGCGCGCGCATGGCTTCGGCCACGCGCGTAAAGCCGGCAATGTTGGCGCCGAGCACGTAGTTGCCCTTGGCGCCGTATTCTTCCGCCGTCTCGGCGCAGCGGTCATGGATGCCCTGCATGATCTGGCCGAGCCGCTCGCGGGCCGTCTCGAAGCTCCAGCTGTCGCGGCTGGCATTCTGCTGCATTTCCAGGGCGGAGGTGGCCACGCCCCCGGCATTGGCCGCCTTGCCGGGACCGAACAGTACGCCCGCCTCCTGGAAGGTCCGCACGGCCTCCGGCGTCGAGGGCATGTTGGCGCCCTCGGCGACGGCGATGACGCCGTTCTTGACCAGCGTCTTGGCGTCCTTGCCGGAAAGCTCGTTCTGCGTGGCGCAAGGCAGCGCCACGTCGCAGGGCACGTCCCAGATCGAGCCCTTGCCGGCCGGGATGAAGTGCACGCCGGCTGCCTTGGCGCGAGCATATTCCGACATGCGCTCGCGGCGTACTTCCTTGATCTCCTTGACGAGCGCAAGGTCGATACCCTCCTCGTCGAGGATGTAGCCGCTGCTGTCCGAGCAGGCGACGACCTTGGCGCCGTACTTGATGGCCTGTTCCATGGCGTAGATCGCCACATTGCCCGAACCGGAGACGGTGACCCGCTTGCCCTCGAAATCGGTGCCCTTGGTGGAGAGCATGGCGCGGGTGAAATAGACCGCGCCATAGCCGGTCGCTTCCTTGCGCACCAGCGAGCCGCCGTAGCTCAGGCCCTTGCCGGTGAAAACGCCGGCCTCGAAGCGGTTGGTCAGGCGCTTGTACTGGCCGAACATCCAGCCGATCTCGCGGCCGCTGACGCCGATATCGCCGGCCGGCACGTCGGTGTACTCGCCGAGATGGCGGTAGAGTTCCGTCATGAAGGACTGGCAGAAGCGCATGATCTCGCCGTCGGAGCGGCCCTTCGGGTCGAAGTCCGATCCGCCCTTGCCGCCGCCGATCGGCAGGCCCGTCAGCGCGTTCTTGAAGGTCTGCTCGAAGCCGAGGAACTTGATGATGCCGAGATTGACGGAGGGGTGGAAGCGCAGGCCCCCCTTGTACGGGCCCAGCGCCGAGTTGAACTGCACGCGGAAGCCGCGGTTGATCTGCACCTGGCCCTTGTCGTCGACCCACGGCACGCGGAAGATGATCTGGCGTTCCGGCTCGCAGATGCGCTCGATCAGCGCGTCCGCCAGGTAGCCGGGATGTTTGGAGACGACGAGCCCGAGGCTTTCCAGCACCTCGCGCACGGCCTGGTGGAATTCGGGTTCGGCAGGATTGCGCTGCAGCACCTGGGCAAGGATCGGTTCAAGCTTCTCGTCGACGGTTGCCATGGGGCACTCCTTTCGTCTCGGTCTCACATCTCTTGGAAGGGCCGCCGGCCTGGTGCCGGCGGGCTCGGGTGACATCGCTCGGCCATGGTCAGATACCTTGCCCATGGCCGCCCATCAGGGCCGAGGGGCCGGTCTGGGAGAGGCTTTTGGCGAGCGTGGCCAGAAGATCGGTCTGGGAAATGATGCCCACCGCGCGGTGCTCGTCGTCGACGACGACGACGGCGTGGATGGAACCGTCGGTCAGCCGCGGCAGGAGGCCGATGGCGGGATCGGCCGGGCGGGCGGTCGCCGCCTCTGAGACGGGAAGGTGCGCGTTCGGCGTCATGGCGGCAAGTTCCCGCAAGCCCACGGTGCCGAGAAGGCGCCTGTCGGCGTCGAGCACGGGAAGCGTGCGGATGTCATGGTCGAGCAGGAGGTTTCGGGCTTCGTCGGCCGTGGCAGTGCGCTCCACCGTCACCACGTCGCGGGACATGATGTCGGCCGCGGTGAGGTCGCCGCGCTGGCGCAGCAGGGCCTGCAGTTCGACCTGGCGCAGCAGCGCATCGAGGTCGGCGCGGCTGATGTCCAGCGTCTCGTTGAGGCTGGCAATGGCGGTGTCGATGTCCTCGGTGTTGAAGCCGACGCGGAAGGCCGCCGGCTGGTCGGCGGTCTTGTGCGGGTTGACCGGCGCGACCGCCTGGCGATGCGGATACTGCCGCCCTGCCAGCCGGTGGAAGATCATGCCGAGCGCCACGAGGATCAGCGAGTTGATCGCGACCGGCACCAGCGGGAACCAGAAGCCCGCCCGGCTGACCGCCGCCCCGCCGATGACGGCGGTCAGCGCAGCCGCCCCGCCGGGGGGATGCAGCGAGCGGGTCAACGACATGACGAGGATCGACAGGGCCACCGCAAGGCCGATGGCGATGGCGGGGTCGGTGACCAGCGTGGTGACGGTGACGCCGACAAGGGCCGAAAGCGTGTTGCCGCCGACGATCGACCAGGGCTGGGCGAGGGGACTGGCGGGCACGGCGAAAAGCAGCACCGCCGAAGCGCCGACGGGCGCGACGATCAGCGGCAGATGGGGATCCTGGCCCAGGAAGAAGCCGCAGACGAGGCCGGTGAGGCAGATGCCGATCAGGGCTCCCACGCAGCCGATCAGGCGCTCCTTGAGCGTGGCGCCGGCCAGAATGGGCGCAAACAGCCGAAATTTGGACGGAGTGCCCGTTTTATGGGCATCGTGTTGAGGCGGGGCCACGATGATCCTGATCGTAAAAAGGCAGATGATTATTTTGCAGGCTTATGTGCCTATCGAGCCCCTGACGCAAGAGCGCAAGGACAAGATTCTGCTTTGCCGGGGAGGAGGACGCAACGGTCGCACGCGGGCAACAAAAAAGCCCGGCGGAGCCGGGCTTTTTTGACACATTCCGGATTGAACCGGAGCGGGAATTTGGTGCCCAGAAGAGGACTCGAACCTCCACACCCTTTCGAGTACCAGCACCTGAAGCTGGCGCGTCTACCAATTCCGCCATCTGGGCGACGGAGAGCCATGTAGAAGGACCGCCTGCCGGTGTCAACAGGCTTTTTGAAGTTTTTGCAACAGCTTGGCAAAAAACATCTTTTCCACGAAAGCGCGCGGCGGGTTTTCGGGCACGGCAAATGTTCAGCGGCTCGCGGCGAAGGCGCGGATCCGGTCCAGCCCGGCCGCAAGCAGCCGCGCGGCGGCGGCCTCGCTCCCGGCTTCCACATAGCAGCGCATTTCCGGCGCGTTGCCGGAGGGGCGGAAATGGATGATGTTGCCGTCCTCCAGCGCGACGCGCAGCCCGTCGATGTCGCTCACCTTCGCCGGCACGCCGATCGGCGCCAGGAAGGCGGAAAGCGGGCCTGCGCCCGAGCGCAGTTCCGCCATCAGCGCGGCGCTGGTCTCCACCGGCATGTTCTCCAGCCGGTCGCTGGCCGCGGCGGGCAGGGCGAAGCCGGCGGCGATTTCGGACAGCGGCCGGCTTTGCGCCGCCGCGAGCACCAGAACCGCGAGCACCGGCAGCAGGCTGTCGCGGGTGGGCAGGGCGACCAGCGCGTGGCCGTTCACGGTGAAGGGCGTCGCCGTCAGCGTGCCGCCATTGGCTTCGAAGCCGGCGACGGCCGTTTCGCCGGCGGCGACGGCCTCGTTCATGGCGGCGATCACGAAGGGAGAGCCCACCCGGGTGCGCAGCACCGTGCCGGACACGGCGGCCTCGATGCCCGAATTGGAGGTGACGGGCGTCGCGATCGCACTCGCGCCGAGGAAGCGGCTGGCGATGAGGCCGATGAGGTCACCGCGCAGCGGCGTTCCGGTCTCGTCGGTGACGAGCGGGCGGTCGCCGTCGCCGTCGGCGGAGACGATGGCGGCAAGCCCGTTCTGCACGGCCCAGCCCTTGAGGAGGGCGATCGTTTCGGCGGAAACGGCCTCGGTATCGACGGGGATGAAGTCTTCCGACCGGCCGAGCGCGACGATGTCCGCGCCGTAGTGGGCGAGCACCGAGACGAAGAGGTCGCGCGCCACCGTCGAGTGCTGGTAGACGCCGATGCGAAGGCCGGCCAGCGCCTGCTCGGGCAGCAGCGCGCGGTTGCGGGCGGTGTAGAGCGCCATGGCGGCGTCGTGGAGGTCGTCGGCGGTTTCCTGCGCGGCGTCGAAGGCGAGGCCCTCGGCACGGATCGCGGCGGCGGCGGCGGTGATGGCGGCCTCGTCCGCCTTGTCGATCTCGCCGTCCGGCCGGTAGAACTTGATGCCGTTGCGGTCGGCCGGAATGTGCGACCCCGTCACCATCAGGCAGGCCGCCTTGCGGCAAAGGCCGAGCAGCGCCAGCGCCGGCGTCGGCAGCGCGCCGCAATCGCGCGGGGAAAGGCCGGCCTTGCCGAGCGCGGCGATGGCGATGGCGGCGATCGCCGGGCTGGAGGCGCGGAAATCACGGCCGATCAGGATCTCGTCACCCTGCCTGGCGATGCCGGCGGCGAGCAGGTGGCGGGCGAAGGCGGTGGCGTAAAGTGCGGTGGCCGGCCCTTCGAGATCCACGGACAGGCCGCGCAGGCCGCTGGTTCCGAATTTCAGGCTCATGCAGTCACCTCATGTCTCTTTCGGTCCGATCCTGTGAAGGACGCGACATGAATAAAACAAAATGCGTGAACGTAATGCAAAGCAGGGACGTGACAGGGAAAAATCCCGCCAGAACAGTGAGGATCACATGTCGAAGTTTCGAAATCTCGTTTTCGGTTGCGCGATGGGGATAGCCTCCGCGATCGCGCCCATGGGTGCCGCCCAGGCCGTTCCGCTCGCCGTGCCGGACATGAAGGTAGACACGAAAAGCGACGTCACGAAGGCGCAGGTGGAGTTCTGCTACGGCTATGGCTGCGACCGCCGTTACTATCGCCGCCACCATCGCCCGAACTACAGCTATGAGCGGCGCTATTATCGCCCGCGCTACGAGCGGCCGCGCCACTATGGCGGGCGCCGGGCGCATGTGAACTGGTGCGCCAACCGCTACCGCACCTACGACCCCTACACCAACCGCTACCATGCCGGCGGCGGTGTCTATCGCCTGTGCTATTCGCCCTATCGATAGGCGCGACAAGACGCGTTTGGCGCACGGCGGGCCTCGGCCCGCCGTTTTCGTTTCAGCCCTGGCCGCCGTCAGCGGTGCGGTCGACGTGGCCGAGGTCGCGGCCTGGCTCGATGATGTCGCGCACGCGCTGCTTCAATTCCTTCGGTCCGGGAAAGCCGCCGTCGCGCTTGCGCTCCCAGACCAGCGCCGCGCCGACGCGGATCTCGAAATTCCCGCCCGTGCCGGGAATGAGCGCCACCTCGCCGAGCCCGTCGGAAAAGGTCGAAAGCAGTTCCTGCGCCATCCAGCCGGCGCGCAGCAGCCAGTTGCACTGGGTACAGTAGAGAATGGAAACGCGCGGCTTTTCCCCGGTCATGGTCACCTCCTGAGCGATGGCGAAAGCATATAGCAGCCGCGCCCTCTTGGCACGCGCCCGCTCGCGGCCTCCTCACAGAAATGTCAACTCAATTCATCAGGTTTTGTTGGCGGACATCTTGTCGCAACCCGATTCCTGGAGGAGACGTGGTGCACTGCAACATACCCATAGGAGATTCCATGACAGAGCTTGCGGGCAACCGCCCCCGACTCATCATCCCCTCGCTCGGCGGCCTCTATGCCGCGCTCGGCGAAAGCGCGGAAACGATCCTGCGTGTCGCTGCCGGCGCGCTGCTCGTCACGCACGGCTACGGCAAGATCCTCAACCCCTTCGGCGCCAGCGGCATGGTCGAGAGCCTCGGTTTCTATCCCGGCGCCTTCTGGTCGCCGCTTCTTGCCGCCACCGAATTCTTCGGCGGCATCCTGGTGACGATCGGCCTCTTCACACGCCCGGCCGCCTTCGCGGCGATGATCGTGCTCGCCGTCACGGTCTATTTCCACGGCATCGTGCAGGCCGAGGGCCTGATGGGCGCGGAAAAGTCCATTCTGTGGGCACTGATCATGTTCTACTTCGCGGTCCGCGGCGCGAACGGCCATTCGGTCGACGCCAGGCTCGGCCGTCAGTTCTGATATGCATCCCCGGCCGGCCGCGGCGTCTGCCGCAGCCGGTCCCTGACATGTGCGACCAGCGTCTCGGCATCATGGGGTTTCATGAGGACGGGGATGACCTCGAAGCCCTCGACGCCGTCGCGATGGATGTCGCCGACGGTCGTGAAGAGCAGCGGCACGCCGTTCGCCACCAGGCGTTCGACGCGCTCCCTGATCTGATCGGCATCGAGCGGCACGTCGAGCAGGCAGAGATCGACATCGGCCAAGAGCGCCGTCTCCCACTGGTCGAGCTGTTCCGGCCGCAGCAGGGTCGTCCGGCAGTTCAATGCCGCCTTGATCAGGTATTCCGCGTCGAGCGCTATCAGGAATTCGCGTTCGGCAATCAAGATGTGCGGAAGTGAATGGTCCATGGCGCCGCACTCCTCGTCCATGTGGAACCGCCGGATATGGAGGCGGTTCGGGAGGCGGACTGTGGGGCCGGCCCCCGGACATGTCATTTAAAAAAGACATAGCGTGCCTGCGATGGAACAACCGTGCCCGCGCGGCGTTTTCCGGGCCAGTCCGCGGGAGCCGGGCAGGAACGGGACAGGCGGGGCATGATGGCGGATGGTGCGGCGGTCAATCAGAAAGCCAGGTGGCGCACGCCCTGTCAGCAATGTCCCCTGCGCAGCCTTTCGACCTTCCGGGATTTTTCGGCGCGGGAACTGGAGTTCGTCTCGCAGTTCAAGAGCGGCGAGCTTTCCAGCGAACGCGGCGCGACGATCCTCGTGGAAGGCATGCACAGCGCCCATCTCTTCACGGTTCTGTCGGGCTGGGCCTTCCGCTACAAGCTTCTGCCGGACGGCCGCCGGCAGATCATGAACTATGTGCTGCCCGGCGATCTCATCGGCCTGCAAGGCAGCCTGATGGGCGAGATGGACCATTCCGTCGAAGCATTGACGCCGGTGACGCTCTGCGTCTTCGAGCGCTCCAAGCTGGAGCGGCTGTTCGAACGCCACGCCTCGCTCGCCTATGACCTCACCTGGATCGCCGCGCATGAGGAGCGTATCCTCGACGAGCACCTGCTCTCCATCGGCCGGCGCTCGGCGCTGGAGCGCACGGCCTATCTCCTCTCCTTCATCCACCAGCGCGCCCGTTCGGCGGGCGTCAATGGCGGGCGGCGTGTCATTCCCATCACGCAGCAGCATGTCGCCGATACGCTCGGCCTCTCGCTCGTCCACACCAACAAGACCTTGCGCAAGCTTGCCGACCGCAAGCTGATGCGCTGGCAGGACAAGGGCTGCGAAATCCTAGACGCAGATGGCCTTCAGGCGCTTGCCGGCTGGGAAGGGCTGAAGGAAGGAGCGCGCCCCTTCATCTGATCCTCCTTGCCGACGCAAAGCCGCCTGCGCATTCCCGCCGAATTGCTCAGGCGACGTCCCAGTGCAGCGGGAACATCGGGTCGAACACCGTCACCGGCCCTGCACCCGTGTCGATCTTCGCCGGGAAGGCGACGGGCTCGGCGCGCTTGACCAGGCGGATTGTCTCCGCGTTGGCCGGCAGGCCGTACCAGGCGGGACCGTTCAGCGAGGCGAAGGCTTCGAGCCTGTCGAGGGCACCCTCCTCCTCGAAGACGTGGGCAAGGCAGCTCATCGTGTTGATCGAGGTATAGATGCCGGCGCAGCCACAGGCGCATTCCTTCAGCGGATCGACATGCGGCGCGGAATCGGTGCCGAGGAAGAAGCGCTGGTCGCCGGAGGTCGCGGCAGCGCGCAGCGCCAGCCGGTGCTCCTCGCGCTTGGCGACGGGCAGGCAATAGTAATGCGGCTTGATGCCGCCGACGAGAATGGCGTTGCGGTTGATGATGAGGTGATGCGTGGTGATCGAGCCGGCCAGGTTCGCCCTGGCGGACTTGATATAGTCGACCCCGTTCCTCGTCGTCACATGCTCCATGGTCACGCGCAGTTCCGGCAGGCGGGTGCGCAGCGGGTCGAGCACCGTCTCGATGAACACCGCCTCGCGGTCGAAGATGTCGACCTCGGGCGTCGTCACCTCGCCGTGCACGCAAAGCGTCAGGCCGATCTTCGCCATGCGTTCCAGCACGGGCATCGCCTTGTCCATGTCGCGCACGCCGCCGTGCGAATTGGTCGTCGCGCCGGCGGGGTAGAGTTTCACGGCGCGGATCAGGCCGCTCGCATAGCCGGCCTCCACGTCGTCGGGGTCGGTGTGCTCGGTGAGGTACAGCGTCATCAGCGGCTCGAACCGTTCGCCCTCGGGAAGGGCCGCGAGGATACGGTCGCGATAGGCGCTCGCATCCGCGGTGGTGACGACCGGCGGCACGAGGTTCGGCATGATGATCGCGCGGGCGAAGTGCCGGCTGGTATCGCCGATCACGCCCTCCAGCATGGCCCCGTCGCGCAGGTGCAGATGCCAGTCGTCCGGCCGGCGGATGGTGAGTTCTGTGGTCATCGGCGTTGCTCCCCGTCTGTGCGGGCTGCGATAGCATCCGCGGGGCGGAAGGACAATCGCCTCAGAAGATGTCGATGGTGAGGTCGGCGGGCCGGGAATTCTCCAGAATGCGTTTTCCGTTCGGCAGGTCGTTGCCGTAGAGCTTCCAGTGGATCTGGTCCTCCGGCAGCGCATAGCCCATCCAGCGCTGGCGAAGCCGCTCTTCCAGCACCTGGTAGGGCGGGCCGACGAAGATGGTGAAGTCGAAGACGCCGGCCAGCCGGTCCCAGGGCGCATCCTTGAAGAGCAGGTAATTGCCTTCGGCGAGGATGAAGCGGGTCTCATGCGGGATGGCGCGGGCAGCATTGACGGCGAGTTCCCGCGACCGGTCGAAGACCGGCACGAGGACTTCGCCGTCGCCGCGTTTCAGCGCCGTGACGATATCGATGAAGCCGCGGCCGTCGAAGGATTCCGGCACGCCCTTGCGCTGGAGGAGCCCCCGCGCGGCGAGAATGCCGTTGTCCATGTGGAAACCGTCCATCGGCAGGATTTCGGCCGTCTCGCCACGGGCGATCAGGCCGTCCCTCAGCACCTCGGCCAGCGTCGACTTGCCGGCGGCCGGCGGGCCGGCGAGACCCACGAGGAAACGGCGCGCGTCCCCGGCGCGCCGCTGGATTGCATCGACGATCGTAGCGGGTGCGATCATGCCGCCATCGCCTCCGCAGGCAGCTTGGCGCCGGTCATGAAGGCGACGGCGTCGGACATGGTGTAGTCCTTCGGGTTGATGACCGTCAGCCGCCGGCCGAGCCGGTGGATGTGGATGCGGTCCGCCACCTCGAAGACATGCGGCATGTTGTGCGAGATGAGCACGATCGGAATGCCGCGCCGGCGCACGTCGAGGATGAGTTCCAGGACGCGCCGGCTCTCCTTGACGCCGAGCGCTGCCGTCGGCTCGTCGAGGATGATGACCTTCGAGCCGAAGGCGGCGGCGCGCGCCACCGCGACGCCCTGGCGCTGGCCGCCCGAGAGCGTCTCCACCGCCTGGTTGATGTTCTGGATCGTCATCAGCCCGAGTTCGGAGAGCTTGTCGCGGGCGAATTTCTCCATTGCCGAACGGTCGAGCTTTCGGAACACGCTGCCCATGACGCCCGGTTTGCGGATCTCGCGGCCGAGGAACATGTTGTCGGCGATCGACAGGGCCGGGGAGAGCGCGAGGTTCTGGTAGACGGTCTCGATGCCGGCCTTCTGCGCCTCGATCGGCGAACGGAAGTTGATCGGCTTGCCTTCCAGGCGGATCTCGCCTTCGTCCGGCGAGATGGCGCCGGAGATCGCCTTGATCATCGAGGACTTGCCCGCGCCGTTGTCGCCGATCACGGCGAGGATCTCGCCGGGATAGAGGTCGAAGTCCGCATGGTCGAGGGCGGTGACGCGGCCGTAGCGCTTGACGAGACCTCTTGCCGTAAGAATGGGCGCGGTGAGAATGGGTTCGGGAGCCATCAGCCTGCTACCTTTCTGATCCACTGGTCGATTGCGACCGCCGAGATGATGAGGACGCCGATCAGGAGATAGGTCCATTGCGGGTCCGTGCCGATGAGGCGAAGGCCGAGCGAGAAGACGCCGACGATCAGCGCGCCGAAGATCATGCCGAGGATCGAGCCGCGCCCGCCGAACAGCGAGAGGCCGCCGATCACCACGGCGGTGATCGATTCGATATTGGCGAACTGGCCGGCGGTGGGCGAGACCGAGCCGATACGGCCGATGAGCGCCCAGCCGGCGAGCGCGCAGATGAGGCCGGACAGCGTATAGACCGAGACCAGCATGCGCTTGACGTTGACGCCGGCAAGCTCGGCTGCGTCCGGGTCGTCGCCGACCGCATAGACATGGCGGCCCCAGGCGGTGTGGTTCAGCACGTACCAGAGCAGAGCGACGAGCAGCACCATGGCGATGACGCCGTAGGTGAAGACCGCGCTGCCGAGCTTGATATTGTTGCCGAAGAACTGGAGGAGCGGTGCCTGCGAGGAGATGTCCTGCGAGCGGATCGTCTCGTTGGCCGAATAGAGGAAGTTCGAGGCGAGGATGATCTGCCACATGCCGAGCGTGACGATGAAGGGCGGCAGCTTCATGCGGGCGACGAGCAGGCCGTTGACATAGCCGCAGAGCGCGCCGCAGGCGAGCCCGCAGGCGACCGCCGCCACCGGCGGCAGGCCGTAGCGGAAGGTGAACTGGCCCATCACGACGGAGGACAGCACCATGATGGCGCCGACCGAAAGGTCGATGCCAGCGGTCAGGATCACCAGTGTCTGCGCCGCGCCGACAATGCCGACGATCGCCACCTGCTGGAGGATGAGCGTCAGCGTGAAGGCGGAAAAGAACTTGCCGCCGAGCATGATGCCGAAAACCGCGACCGAAAGCACGAGCACGATGAGCGGCACCGCCGAGGGGCTGCCGTGCAGGAAATGCTGGAATTTCTGGATGGGCGTCTTGTCGTGCGTGTCGAAGGAGGCGACCTGCGTCGCGCTGCCGGTCAGCACCTTCTCGAATTCCTGCGAAGGCTGTGAGGCCGTCGATGTCTCACTCATGATTTTCCTCCCCTTCCGGCGCCGACCGTCGCGGCTTGCCGGATGAAATGGTGCATGGACGCATCGGTAGGGCGCTGCGCGCACCTGCCGCCATCTGCGGGCGGTCTCCTCCTGCGGGCGGTCCGGCCATCGCCGTCGTGTCCCCCGTGAGGAAAAGTGCCCATGTCTCGTTGCGAATGTCAAAGCAGGGTCGGTCTTTGCCGAGACCCGATCCGCGTCCAAAGCGGAAAGCCGGCCCGGTCAAGCCGGGCCGGCGGGGGCATCAGCCCCAGCACTTGTCCTTGCCGGCCTTGGTGTCGATGGATTCGACGCCTGCCGCAGGCTTGTCGGTGACGAGCGTCACGCCCGTGTCGAAGAAGTCCTTGCCTTCGGTGGCCTTCGGCTTCTCGCCGGTGTCGGCGAAGGTCTTGATGGCCTCGATGCCGAGGGCGGCCATCATCAGCGGGTACTGCTGCGAGGTCGCGCCGATGACGCCGTCGGCGACGTTCTGCACGCCCGGGCAACCGCCGTCAACGGAAACGATCAGCACGTCGCCTTCCTTGCCGACGGCCTTCAGCGCTTCATAGGCGCCGGCAGCGGCCGGTTCGTTGATCGTGTGAACGACATTGATGGACGGATCCTTCTGGAGAAGGTTCTCCATGGCGGTGCGGCCGCCCTCTTCGTTGCCGTTGGTCACGTCATGGCCGACGATGCGGGCATCGTCCTCGTCGCCGATCTTGGAAATGTCCTTCACGTCGATGCCGAAGCCCTTCATGAAGCCCTGGTTGCGCAAGACGTCGACCGAAGGCTGCGAGGGCGTCAGGTTCAGGAAGGCGATCTTCGCGTCCTTTGCGGCGTCGCCAAGGGTCGCGGCGGCCCATTTGCCGATCAGTTCGCCGGCCAGCAGGTTGTCGGTGGCAAACGTCATGTCGGCGCTGTCGAGCGGCTCGAGCGGCGTGTCGAGCGCGATGACGAGCAGGCCCGCATCACGCGCCTTCTGCACGGAGGGGACGATGCCCTTCGTGTCGGAGGCGGCGATCAGGATGCCCTTCGCGCCGTCGGCGATGCAGGTCTCGATCGCGGCGACCTGGCTTTCCGAATCGCCGTCGATCTTGCCGGCATAGGCCTTCAGCGTCACGCCGAGTTCCTTGGCCTTGGCTTCGGCGCCTTCCTTCATCTTGACGAAGAACGGGTTGGTGTCGGTCTTGGTGATCAGGCAGGCCGTGGTGTCGGCAGCGGCAGCCGGCGTGGAAAAGGCAACGCCGAGCGCGAGCGCACCGAGAGCGGCGGAAATGACGGTTTTCTTCATGGTATCCTCCCAAGGACAAAACAGGACACGCCCCTCTCCTGGGGCGATCCGGTCGCCGGGCGGGCGGGCAGTTCCTCTGCCGGCCGATCCTCGCTTCCGTCCCCAAGAAAACACCAAAGGAAATGGCTGTCAATAAATAAATCGAATTGAATTATTTATCCGATATGGCATGCTTGCGGCCAAGATCGGGCGGAAGGCCCCGCTGCGCGTTTCCGGTGGAGAAGTGGAACGCCAGTCGATAAGAGGACGCAGAGGGCGCGCGGCGTCCGGTCCGGCACGGGAGGAGACGATGATAAGACGGGACGCGACGGCACAAGCCGTGCCGGCCGAAATCCTCGATCCGAGCGGGGGCGCCAACCAGGTGCGCGTGCGGGCCTATAACGAGCGCCTGGTCATGTCGCTGGTGCGCCGGCACGGCAGCCTGTCCAAGGCCGAGATCGCCCGGCGCAGCGGCCTTTCCGCCCAGACCGTCACCGTCATCATGCGCGCGCTGGAGGCCGAGGGGCTCCTGATGCGCGGCGAGCCGATGCGCGGCAAGGTCGGCCAGCCCTCCGTGCCCATGCGGCTCAATCCCGATGCCGTCTATTCCTTCGGCCTGAAGATCGGCCGCCGCAGCGCCGACCTCGTCATGATGGATTTCGTCGGCGGCATCCGCCGGCAGGTACGCCGCACCTTTGCCTATCCAATGCCTGGCCCGCTGCTCGCCTTCGTCGTGGAGGGGCTTGCCGAACTGGAGGCGGCGATCACGCCGGAGGAGCGCGCGCGCATCGCCGGGTTCGGCATCGCCGCGCCGTTCGAATTGTGGAGCTGGGCGAGCGAGGTGGGCGCGCCGCAGGCCGACATGGACCAGTGGCGCGCCTTCGACCTGGAGGCGGAGATCGCCAGCCGCGTGCCCTATCCCGTCGCGCTCCAGAACGACGCGACGAGCGCCTGCGCCGCCGAGCTCGTCTTCGGCCTCGGCCCGCAATATCCCGATTTCCTCTATCTCTTCATAGGCTCCTTCATCGGCGGCGGCGTGGTGCTGAATTCGGCGCTCTTCACCGGCCGCACCGGCACGGCCGGCGCCATCGGCCCCCTGCCTGTGCAGGGCCGCAACGGCGAGACGGTGCAGCTCCTCAAGATCGCCTCGATCTACCGCCTGGAAAACCTCCTGCGCGAGCACGGCGTCGATCCGAAGCCGCTGTGGTATTCGCCGGACGGCTGGATCGACTTCGGCGAGCCGCTGGAAATCTGGATCGAGGATATGGCGGCCGCGCTGGCCCAGGCCGTCGTCGCCGCCGCCTCCGTCATCGACTTCTCCGCCGTCATCATCGACGGCGGCTTTCCCGCCTGGGTGCGCGAGCGCGTGGTCGCGGCGACGCAGGCCGCCGTCGCCCGCCTCGACCTCCAGGGCGTCACGCTGCCCGAGATCGTCGAGGGCGCCGTCGGCAGCGCCGCGCGCTCGATCGGCGGGGCAAGCCTGCCGCTCTTCTCCCGCTACCTTCCGGACCAGAACGTCCTCTTCAAGGAGCTTGCCTGAGGGCGGATCCGCAGCGGCGCGCGGCGCTTGTTTCCCGCGGAACAGCGGCGGGCAGGGCGATGTGAGACCTTCTGGTCACCGGATGAGAGAGGCTCATCCAGAAGAGATCAGGAGAGACCCCATGCGCAAGATCATCGTTTCCGCCACCGTCGCACTCGTTGCCGCCGTTTCCTTCGCCGCCCCCTCGCAGGCCGGCTACTACAGCTACGGTTACCAGCCCCATTGCTTCATCAAGAAGGTGAAGTCCTACGACTACTACGGCAACGTCGTCATACAGAAGATCCGCGTCTGCCGCTGATCCCTTCCTTCCGCCGATCCTCCCCGCCTTGCCCGGCTCGAAAGAGCCGGGTTCTTTCCGTCCGGGAGCCTTGAACGACGGCGGCAGGCGTGGTTGTGTCGCGCGATATCTAGACGAGGGAGTTCGGCATGCGGGTTCTGGTGGTGGAAAACGACAAGGTGACGCTGCTCGGGCAGGTCGGCGTCGCGCTGGCGGAGGCCGGCGCCGAGATCGACTTCTGCCGCCCCCATGCCGGCGATGCCGTTCCGGCGGATGACGCGGCCCACGACGCCATCGTCGTCATGGGCGGCCCGCAGAACGCCCGCGACGACGCGCGCCACGGCTATCTGCCGGCGCTCGCCGCGCTGATGCGCCGCTTCGGCGATGCGGACAAGTCCGTGCTCGGCGTCTGTCTCGGCAGCCAGCTTCTCGCCCGGGCCTATGGCGCGGAGAACCTGATCGGCGCGGCGCCGGAATTCGGCTGGTGCACGGTGGCGCTGACGAAGGACGGCGCGGGCGATCCGGTTCTCTCGGCAGCGGCCGGCGCCTTCCCGATCTTCCAGTGGCATGACGACACGTTCACCCTGCCGGAGGATGCGGTGCGCCTTGCCGGCAACGGCGCTGCCGAAAACCAGGCTTTCCGCATCGGCCGCGCCACCTACGGCACGCAGTTCCATTTCGAGGCGAGCCGCGCGGTGGTGGACGGCTGGGTGGAAGCCTTCCCGCAGCTCATCGAAACGCGCCAGCCCGGCTGGCTCGCGCGGCACGCCGCGCTGGCCGAGGAGAGCGGCCCGGACGCCGACGCCACGGGCCTTGCCATCGCGCGCGCCTGGGTGGCGACGATCGTTCCCGTCGCAACACGCCAAGTCGCCTGACGCATGGCCGGCCGAAGCGGCATCGCTTCGGCGCGGGTCTTTCCGTTTTATTCGTCGCCCATCTTGAGCGCGGCGATAAAGGCTTCCTGCGGAATCTCCACCTTGCCGAACTGGCGCATGCGCTTCTTGCCGGCCTTCTGCTTGTCGAGCAGCTTGCGCTTGCGGGTGGCATCGCCCCCGTAGCACTTGGCGGTGACGTCCTTGCGCAGCGCCGAGATGGTCTCGCGGGCGATCACGTTGCCGCCGATGGCGGCCTGGATCGGGATCTTGAACATGTGCTTCGGGATCAGCTCCTTGAGCTTCTCGCACATGTCGCGGCCGCGCTTTTCCGCCGCCATGCGGTGCACCATCATGGACAGCGCATCGACCGGCTCGCCGTTGACGAGGATCGACATCTTCACCAGATGGCCTTCCTTGTGGTCGGTGATCTGGTAGTCGAAGGACGCGTAGCCCTTGGAGATCGACTTCAGGCGGTCGTAGAAGTCGAAGACGACCTCGTTGAGCGGCAGGTCGTAGGTCAGCATGGCGCGCGTGCCCACGTAAGTCAGCTCGATCTGGATGCCTCGGCGGTCCTGGCAGAGCTTCAGGATGCCGCCGAGATAATCGTCGGGCGTCAGGATCGTCGCGCGGATCCACGGTTCATGGATTTCCGAGATCTTCACGACATCGGGCATGTCGGCCGGATTGTGCAGCTCGCGCTCGGACCCATCCGTCATGAACAGCTTGTAGACGACCGAGGGCGCCGTCGCGATCAGGTCGAGGTCGAACTCGCGCTCCAGGCGCTCCTGGATGATTTCCAGATGCAGCAGGCCGAGGAAGCCGCAGCGGAAGCCGAAGCCGAGGGCGGCGGAGCTTTCCATTTCGAAGGAGAAGGAGGCGTCGTTGAGGCGCAGCTTGCCCATCGCCGAGCGCAGATCCTCGAAATCGGCGGCATCGACCGGGAAGAGGCCGCAGAAGACCACCGGCTGGGCCGGCTTGAAGCCCGGCAGGGCCTTTGCCGTCGGGCGCTTGTCCTCGGTGATCGTGTCGCCGACGCGGGTATCGGCCACTTCCTTGATCGAGGCGGTGATGAAGCCGATCTCGCCCGGGCCGAGCGAATCCATCGCCACCATCTTCGGCGTCAGCACGCCGACGCGCTCGACCGTGTATTTCGCGTCCGTGCCCATCATGCGGACCGTCTGGCCCTTCGAAAGCCGGCCCTCGATGACGCGCACGAGAACCATGACGCCGAGATAGGTGTCGTACCAGCTATCGACGAGGAGGGCCTTCAGCGGTGCCTTCTCGCCACCCTCGCTCTTCGGCGCGGGCAGGCGCTGGACGATCGCTTCGAGCACGTCCGGAATGCCAAGCCCCGTCTTGGCCGAGATCAGCACGGCGTCGGAGGCGTCGATGCCGATCACCTCCTCGATCTGTTCCTTGATGCGGTCGGGTTCGGCCGCCGGAAGGTCGATCTTGTTGAGCACGGTGACGAGCTCGTGGTTGTTGTCGATCGCCTGGTAGACATTGGCGAGCGTCTGGGCTTCCACGCCCTGCGAGGCGTCGACGACGAGCAGCGAACCCTCGCAGGCCGACAGCGAGCGCGAGACCTCGTAGGCGAAGTCGACATGGCCGGGCGTGTCGATGAGGTTCAGCACATAGGTCTCGCCGTCATTCGCCTTGTAGTGCAGGCGCACGGTCTGGGCCTTGATGGTGATGCCGCGCTCGCGCTCGATGTCCATGTTGTCGAGGACCTGCTCCGACATCTCGCGATCGGCAAGGCCGCCGGTCGACTGGATCAGCCGGTCGGCGAGCGTCGACTTGCCGTGGTCGATATGGGCCACGATCGAGAAGTTGCGGATATGGTCGAGGGGCGTCGAATTATTGGTGCTCATGCGCGCCATATAGCAGCGGGGAAGATTCCCGCAAAGCGGTAAATGAAGGGTTTCGCGCGCGCGAACGCCGCTATTCCGGGGCTTTGTCGCCTTCGACGAGCGCGCCGGCATTCGGCACCTGCGCGCTTCGGATCTCGAAGGTCTCCCGCGCCTCCGGCGGCACGGTCTCGCGCAGGCGCAGTCGCTGGGCGACGAAGGCGGCATAGAGAAGCGCCACGGCCATGGCGGCATAGATGAAGGTCTTCGGGCCGAAGACCGGCGTCAGCGCCGTCACGGCCAGCGGAACCAGCGTCGCGGAGGTCGACCAGGCGACGAGCAGCGTGGAGGCGAGCGGCACGAAGTCCTCGGGATCCGTGCGGTCGTTGGCATGGGCGTTGGCGATCGAATAGACGCTTTCGACGGCGCCCGCCCAGAGCGCGAAGACGATCATGAGCACGACGAAGGCCTGGAAGGAGACGAAGAGGGCGGCAACCGCGGTGCCGGCGATCAGCAGGCAGGTGGCGATCAGCACGATGCGCCGGTCGATGCGGTCGGAAAGCGTGCCGAGCGGGTATTGCACGAAGATGAGGCCGAACTGCATGACGAACATCAAGAGCGCCACATCCGCCTGGCCGACCTCGTTGGTGGCGGCATAGATCGGCGTGAAACCCTGCACGACCATGGAAAGGCCGCCGGCGGCGAGCACGCCGATGAGCGCGACGGGCGAGTTGCGCCAGGCCATGGCGAAATCGACGCTGACCCGGGCGGGCGCCGGCGGGGTGGGCAGCTTGGTGAGGCCGATCGGCAGCAGCGCGATGGTGGTGACGAAGATGGTGACGAGCGGCGCGAGGTTGCCGTCCGCCGGCATGCGGCCGAACAGCCACGCGCCGACGCCGAGCCCCAGCACATAGGCCATGTAGAAGAAGGACATGGCCTTGCCGCGCCAGCGGTTGTCGCTGGCATGGTTCAGCCAGCTCTGCGCGATGATGAAATTCGCATTGCCGGCCACGCCGTAGATGCAGCGGGCGAGGATCCACAGGATCGGGTTGACGCCGAGCGCGACGAGGAAGGCGGCGATGATGACCAGCGCCAGCGAGCAGGAGAAGGCGCGGGCATGGCCGACGCGGCGGATGACGGGGCCGGCGATGACGCAGCCGACCAGCCCGCCGAAAGCGATGGCGGTGACGGCGGCGCCCGGCGTCCAGGACGGCGCGTCGGCGCGCGACAGCACATAGGGCACATAGGCCAGCATGACGCCGTTGCCGATGGCGACGAAGGTCATCGAAACGACGATGGCGGTGATGGAAAAGAGCGAGGACGCCCGCTGTGCTTCACCTGTCATCCGCCCGCCCTCCGATTCTCGCTGCGGCACCTTATCCGGCGGGAAGAGGTCGCATTGTCGCCGGAGCGGCATGGCCGGAAAATATTTTCGTGACAGGGGTCGGCCCGTTGACTCCATTATGGGAGAGAATTATTCCATGATAATGGAAAACATGATCGATCCTCTGGAAAGCGCCATCGGCGAGCGGGTGCGGCTGCTGCGCATGGCGCGCGGCCAGACGCTGGACGACCTTGCTGCCGCTTCCGGCGTCAGCCGGGCGATGATCTCGCGCATCGAGCGCGGCGAGGCGAGCCCGACGGCGCAACTGCTCTCGCGGCTCTGTGCGGCGCTGGACCTGACGCTCTCCGCCTTCTTCGCCTTTTCTGAGGCGGCGGGTGATCCCCTGTCGCGACGCGAGGACCAGGTGGTCTGGCGCGATCCCGAAACCGGCTACCAGCGCCGCGCCGTCTCGGCGCCCAACACGGCCTCGCGCGTCGAGGTGATCGACGTGACCTTTCCGCCCGGCGCGCGCATCGCCTATCCGCCGGAGACGGCCAAGGCCGGCATGACGCAGCATGTCTGGCTGTTCTCCGGCCGGCTGCGCATGACCCTTCGCGAGGCCGTGCACGATCTTTGCCCCGGTGATTGCCTCTACATGAGCATCACCGAGGGCCATGTCTTCGAAAATCCCGGTGACGAACCGGCGCATTATGCCGTGGTGCTGGACCGCGGCCGACCCTGAACCATGAGGACGAGATGAGCGAGATCAGGCTGCTCGATGCCGACGAGACCCGCGCCCGGATGGGCGAGCTGGCGGATGTGCTGGCCGATTGCGTGACCGGCGGGGCCTCCGTCGGCTTCATGGCGCCCTACGGGCCGGCCGATGCGCTGCCCTTCTGGCAGGAGGTGGCGGCGGCGGTCGGCGCGGGGGCGACGCTGCTCTTTGCCGCCGAGCGTGCCGGGCGCATCGTCGGCACGGTGCAGGTCGGCATCCGCCAGATGCCGAACCAGCCGCACCGGGCGGATGTGAAGAAGCTGCTGGTCAGGGAAAGCGAGCGCGGCCGCGGCATCGCCCGCGCGCTGATGACGGTTGCGGAAGCGGAAGCCGCGCGGCGCGGCAAGACCGTGCTGGTGCTCGACACGGCCACCGGCAGCCCCGCCGAAACGGTCTACGAGCGCCTCGGCTGGCAGCGTGCCGGCGTCATTCCCGACTATGCGCTCTATCCGGACGGACGGTTCTGCGCGACGACCTTCTTCTACAAGCGGATCGGCGAGGGCGTGCCGGCGGCGTGACGCGAGGGCGGCTCCGGAAAAGACAAAAGCCGCGGATTGCTCCGCGGCCCTCGCAGTCCCCCTGCGAAAATGTGTCTTACTGGCCGACCGACGACACCATGACGGCGTCGCCGTTCTCGATCGAGACCCAGCGGCCGGCATGGAACGAGGCCTGGCGCTTCAGGTAGCGATAGGGCGTTTCCGTCCAGAGCTTGACCTCGTTGTTGAGATTGTCGAGGACGAAGTCGCCTTCCGTGGTGCGCAGCGTCAGCACGGCATGGCCTTCGCCGTCGGGCTTGCGTACGACGGTGATCAGCAGGTCGCCGGCGGCAAAGCCCTTTTCGATCAGCTTCTTGCGCTTGAGCAGAACGTAATCCTCGCAGTCGCCCGCGCCGTCCGGATAAGCCCAGACCTCGTCCTTGCCGTAGAGGTCCTTGTCGGTCATCGGCGTGATGGCGCGGTTGGTGCCGGCATTGATCTCGCGCACCACCGTCCAGCCGAAGGCCGTCACCTTGGCGGGCGCCTGGTTGCGCACGCCCGCGCGGCACTCCGAAGCATTGGTCTGACAGAATTCGTAGTGGCCGATCGGCTGGGACGTGATGCCGCCGGTCTGCATGGCGAGAGCCGAAGCCGGCGCCGTGAAAGCCGAGGAAGAAGAGACGAGGAGGGCGAGCACCGCCGCAACCCCAGCCTTCGCACCAATCATTCGTGCCATGAAACGTCCCCTAATCGTTAACAAAGAGTTAACGGTCAGGTGGGGCCTTCGTCAATCATGAGAATTGGCGATGCGGAAATATGGTTAAAATGTGATCCGGAGGCGACTTCACTGCCCGCGGACGAGGGCCTCCGCCGCCTCGAGGATCCGGGCGATGTCCTGCGGGCGCGACAGGCGATGGTCGCCATCGCGGATCATGGTCAGCACCACATCGTCGCCGGAAAGGTGTTCCATCAGGCGCACCGCATGGCCGTAGGGCACATCCGGATCGGCCATGCCCTGCAGGATATGCACGGGGCAGCCGGTCTCGATCGCGCCGGTCAGCACGCGGTTGTCGCGGCCGTCCTCGATGAGCTTTCTCGTGTAGATGTTCGGGTCGGGGCCGTAGGGCGTCGGTTCCTCGAACTGGCCGCGCTCGGCCAGCGCCGTGCGCTCGGCGTCCGTCAGGTTCGGCTCGATCAGCTCCGAAGTGAAGTCCGGTGCCGGCGCGATGAGCACCAGGCCGGCAGTCTCGATGCCGCCGCGCCGGGCAAGCTCGGTGACGGCGCGCAGCGCGATCCACCCGCCCATCGAGGAGCCGACGAGCACGGCGCGGCGCATGCCGAGCGTTTCTGCCGCGTGGCCGATCACCGCCAGCGCCTCCTCCAGCCAGCGCGAGATCGTGCCGTCGACGAAGGCGCCGCCCGAGGCGCCGTGGCCGGAATAGTCGAAGCGCACGCAGCCGGTGCCGAGCCGGGCGGCAAGTCCGGCAAGCTCCACCGCCTTGGTGCCGGACATGTCGGACCGGTAGCCGCCGAGCCAGACGAGGTGGGCAAGCCCGTTGCCGGGCGCGGCCGGCTGAAGCGCAACTGCGATGTCGCGGGCGTCGTCGCCCGTGCCGACGGTGACGAATTCCGCAGCGGCTCCATTGCCGTTCGACGTCGTCATGCCTATCTCCTTGTCCTGTGCCCCGGCCGCGGCAAAGCGCTCGCCGACCGGTCTTTTGCCGAGAGCTAGACCAGATTCGCGCGTGCAAGGACAGGTGGTGATTTTTTCCACGCGGCATGCTATTGACTTCGCAAGCGCGATCAACACATTGCCGGAAAACGCCGCCAGGCGGGCAAACGGCCGGGTCGACGCAGATCCATACCTATCGAAACAGTTCGAGGAGAACACGACCATTCGCAGACCCTTCAAAGCGGAAGCCCCCGTCAAGGACGGCCCGCGCTCCAACAAGGAAATCCGGATTCCCCGGGTTCAGCTTATCGATGCCGACGGCAACAACCACGGTATCGTCCCGACCGATCAGGCGCTCCGCATGGCCGAAGAAGCCGGCCTCGATCTCGTGGAGATTTCGCCGAACTCCGAGCCGCCCGTCTGCAAGATCCTTGACCTGGGCAAGCTGAAATACGCCAACCAGAAGAAGGCGGCCGAAGCGCGCAAGAAGCAGAAGATCGTCGAGATCAAGGAAATCAAGATGCGCCCGAACATCGACACGCACGACTATGACGTGAAGATGAAGGCGATGAACCGCTTCTTCGAAGAGGGCGACAAGGTCAAGGTGACCCTGAAGTTCCGCGGCCGCGAAATGGCCCACCAGGAACTCGGGATGAAGCTCCTGATGCAGGTCAAGGAAGACACGCTGACCATCGCCAAGGTGGAGGCCGAGCCGAAGCTCGAAGGCCGCCAGATGATGATGGTGCTGGCGCCGCGGTAACCGCGACCCTGGGACCGCCGGATCGAAGCCGCCTTTCGGGGCGGCTTTTCCGTTTCTGGCTTCCGGATATCCGGCCTCCAAGGATTCCGGTTGCGCTTTCGAGGGACATCGGTTACAAGCCGCCGTCCGAACGGTCCGGCAGGGCATGCCGTGGCCGTTCTTTACGCTGGAGCCGTGCATCGTCACGCGGCTCGAATTCAAGAAGAATGGAGTAGCAAAATGCCCAAGATGAAGACGAAGTCGTCTGCCAAGAAGCGGTTCAAGATCACCGCGACCGGCAAGGTCGTTGCAGCCGCCGCCGGCAAGCGCCACGGCATGATCAAGCGTACCAACAAGTTCATTCGCGACGCGCGCGGCACCATGGTGCTGGCCGAGCCCGATGGCAAGAAGGTCATCAAGAACTACCTGCCGAACGGTCTCTGAGACTAATCGAGCGATTTGATACGTTAAGGAGATCATGACATGGCACGTGTAAAACGCGGCGTAACCTCCCACGCCAAGCACAAGAAGACGCTGAAGGCAGCCAAGGGCTTCTACGGCCGCCGCAAGAACACCATCCGCGCCGCCAAGGCCGCGGTTGATCGTTCGAAGCAGTTCGCCTACCGCGACCGCAAGGTCAACAAGCGCAATTTCCGCGCGCTCTGGATCCAGCGCATCAACGCTGCCGTCCGCGAGCACGGCCTGACCTATGGCCGCTTCATCGACGGCCTCAACAAGGCCGGCATCGAAGTCGACCGCAAGGTCCTGTCCGACATGGCGATCCATGAGACCGAAGCTTTCGGCGCGCTCGTCGCAGCCGCCAAGAAGGCGCTGGAATACCTCAAGGACGCCGGCACGAAGAACGAGTTTGAAGCCGCCGTCAACTGACCGGCGCTTCCACAACCAAAACATCGTTTCGTTGTGAAACCCGCGCCGGGGAACCGGTGCGGGTTTTTGCTTTACGGACCGGCCTTGTCGACGGGCCGGGGAGGGATGGCGGGCCTGCAGTCCCCGCCAACATTTTATGGCTCACCCGATTGATCGGGCGCGTGCACATGGGTAGTGATCTGCGACGCTTCCTCGCCGCAACCCGCTATCTGTCGCAGGTTCTCTTAAAGCCCGCGCGGCCGACGCAAGCAAAGCAGGTAAAGATGACTGAACTCGACACACTGGAACATGGCCTCCTTTCCGCCGTTGCCGAAGCCTCCGACGAGGCGGCGATCGAAGCCGTGCGCGTCGGCGCGCTCGGCAAGAAGGGCTCCGTCTCCGAACTCCTGAAGACGCTCGGCACCATGTCGCCGGAAGAGCGCCAGACCCGCGGCGCGGCGATCAACGCGCTGAAGACCCGCGTCACCGACGCGATCACCGAACGCAAGACGGCGCTGCGCGATGCCGCCATCGAGGCGCGCCTTGCCGCCGAGACGGTGGATGTCAGCCTGCCGGTGCGCTCCTCGCCCGCCGAGCGCGGCCGCATCCATCCGATCAGCCAGATCGTCGACGAGATCACGGCGATCTTCGCCGACATGGGCTTCTCCATCGCCGAAGGCCCGGATATCGAGACGGACTACTATAATTTCACCGCGCTGAACTTCCCCGAAGGCCACCCGGCCCGCGAGATGCACGACACGTTCTTCTTCCCCGCGGATGAGAACGGCGACCGCAAGGTGCTGCGCACGCACACCTCGCCCGTGCAGGTGCGCACGATGGAAGCCTCGAGCCCGCCGATCCGCATCATCATCCCCGGCAAGACCTACCGTCAGGACAGCGACGCGACCCATTCGCCCATGTTCCACCAGGTCGAAGGCCTCGTGGTCGACAGGAAGGCCAATGTCGCCAACATGCGCTGGGTGCTGGAAGAATTCTGCAAGGCCTTCTTCGAGGTCGACAGCGTCACCATGCGCTTTCGCCCGTCCTTCTTCCCGTTCACGGAACCGTCCTTCGAGGTCGATATCCAGTGCGACCGCTCCTCGGGCCCGATCGTCAAGTTCGGCGAGGGTACGGACTGGATGGAGATCCTCGGCTGCGGCATGGTGCACCCGAACGTGCTGCGGGCCGGCGGCCTCGATCCGGACGAATACCAGGGCTTTGCCTGGGGCATGGGCCTCGACCGCATCGCCATGCTGAAATACGGCATGCCGGACCTGCGCGACTTCTTCAACGCCGACGTCCGCTGGCTGAGCCATTACGGCTTCCGCCCGCTCGACATGCCGACCCTGTTCGGCGGCCTCAGCGCATAACCGGCATCCAAGGAGAAAGATCATGAAATTCACCCTCTCCTGGCTGAAGGACCATCTCGACACCGACGCCACGCTCGAAGAGATCTGCGCGAAGCTGACGGCGATCGGCCTTGAAGTGGAAGACGTCGACGACAAGGCGGCCTTCAGGCCCTTCGTCATCGCCAAGGTCGTCTCCGCCGAACAGCATCCGAATGCCGACAAGCTGCGCGTGCTGATGGTCGATACCGGCAAGGGCGAGCCGATCCAGGTCGTCTGCGGCGCGCCGAATGCGCGCACCGGCCTCGTCGGCGCCTTCGCGGCGCCCGGCACCTACGTGCCCGGCATCGATGTGACGCTTGCCGTCGGCACCATCCGCGGCGTCGAGAGCCGCGGCATGATGTGCTCGGAGAAGGAACTGGAAATCTCCGACAACCATGACGGCATCATCGATCTTCCGGCCGATGCACCCGTCGGCCAGAGCTATGCCGCCTATGCCGGCCTCGACGATCCGGTCATCGAGATCAACCTGACGCCGAACCGCCCGGACTGCACGAGCATTTTCGGCATCGCCCGCGATCTCGCCGCTTCCGGCCTCGGCACACTGAAGGCCCCGAAGGCGCCGTCCTTCAAGGTCGAGGGCGAGACGCCGGTCAAGGTGAAACTGGAGCTCGGCGGTGACGATCACCTGTGCCCGGGCTTCGCGCTGCGGCTCGTGCGCGGCGTGAAGAACGGCCCGAGCCCGCGCTGGATGCAGCAGCGGCTGCTCGCCATCGGCCTTCGCCCGATCAACGCGCTCGTCGACATCACCAACTACATGACCTTCGATCAAGGCCGCCCGCTGCACGTCTTCGACGCGGCCAAGGTGAAGGGCGACCTCGTCGTGCGCCGTGCGGCGGAGGGCGAGAAGGTGCTGGCGCTCGACACGCGCGAATACACGCTGAACCCGGCGAACGTCGTCATCGCGGACGACAACGGCGTCGAATCGATCGGCGGCATCATGGGCGGCGAGCATTCGGGCTGCGACGAGACCACCGTCGACGTGCTGATCGAATCGGCGCTCTGGGACCCCATGAACATCGCCAAATCCGGCCGCGCGCACGGCATCATCACCGATGCGCGCTACCGCTTCGAGCGCGGCGTCGATCCCGAGTATATGGTCCCCGGCCTCGAACGGGCCACCGAACTGGTGCTGGAGCTCTGCGGCGGCGTGGCCGCGAAGACGGACGTCGTCGGTTACAAGGGCTATGCGGCCAAGGTCGTCGATTTCCCCTTCTCCGAGGTCAAGCGCCTGACGGGCCTTGAAGTCTCGTCTCAGGAAAGCATCGATATCCTCACCCGCCTCGGCTTCGCCGTCACCGGCTCCGGCGAGCGCGTCTCGGTCGCGGTCCCCTCCTGGCGCCCGGACGTCGACGGCAAGGCGGATCTGGTGGAAGAGGTCATGCGCATCCACGGCGTGGACAATATCAAGCCGGCGCCGCTCGAAAGCCATGGCGCGGTCAACGGCCGCATCCTGACCACGCTGCAGATCCGCTCGCGCCTTGCCAAGCGGGCGCTTGCCGCGCGCGGCATGCTGGAAGCCGTCACCTGGTCCTTCATCCCGAAGGCCCATGCCGAGCTCTTCGGCGGCGGCGCGGCCGCGCTGGCGCTCTCCAACCCGATCGCGTCGGACATGTCGGACATGCGTCCCTCGCTGCTGCCGGGCCTTATCGCCGCCGCGCAGCGCAATGCCGACAAGGGCTACGGCGATGTCGCGCTGTTCGAGGTCTCCGGCACCTATGAGAGCGACCGGCCGGAAGGCCAGCGCCGCGTTGCCGGCGGCGTGCGCCGCGGCACGGCCTCGCTTTCCGGTGCCGGACGCCTCTGGTCCAATGCCGCCAAGGGCGGCGGCAAGCCGATCGACGTCTATGACGCCAAGGCCGATGCGCTGGCCGTGATCGAGGCCTGCGGCCTGCCGATGGGCAATGTGCAGATCGAGCCCGGCGCGCCCGGCTGGTATCACCCCGGCCGCTCCGGCACGATCAAGATGGGCCCGAAGATCGTGCTCGGATATTTCGGCGAGTTCCATCCGAAGGCGCTCGGCACGCTCGACGTATCGGGTGCCCTTTGCGGCTTCGAGATCTTCGTGGATGCCATGCCGGAACCGAAGAAGAAGGCGACCCGCACCAAGCCGGCGCTCGACCTTTCGCCGTTCCAGGCCGTCAGGCGCGACTTCGCCTTCGTCGTCGACAAGACGGTGGAAGCAGGCGCCATCGTGCGCGCGGCGACGGGCGCCGACCGCAAGCTGATCGCCGCCGTCAACGTCTTCGACGTCTTCGAGGGCCCATCGCTCGGCGAAGGCAAGAAGTCGATCGCCATCGAGGTCGTCTTCCAGCCGACCGACAAGACGCTGACGGACGAGGATTTCGAGGCGTTGACGGCGAAGATCGTCGGCAATGTCGTCAAGACGACCGGCGGAACGCTGCGGGCGTGATTGCGTCATGGCGGGGCCATGACGCCCCGCCATTCGTAAAATTCCCCCTCTCTTCCGTCATCCTCGGGTCAAGCCCGAGGATGACGCAGTGGGTGGGGTGGGCCTTTTGCGTTTCAAGCATTGCCGATCAGCACGCCCGCCGCCAGCACCAGGCTGCCGCCGAGCACCACCTGCAGTACGGCGCGGAAGAACGGCGTTTCCATGAAGCGGTTCTGGATGAAGGCGATCGCCCAGAGTTCCACGAAGACCACGAGGATGGCGATCATCGTCGCCAGGAAGAAATTCGGGATGAGATAGGGCAGGGCATGGCCGAGGCCGCCCAGCGCCGTCATGATGCCGGAGGCAAGGCCCCGCTTGACCGGCGAGCCGCGGCCGGAGAGCTTGCCGTCGTCATGGGCGGCTTCCGTGAAGCCCATGGAGATGCCCGCGCCGACCGAGGCGGAAAGGCCGACCAGGAACGTCTGCCAGGTATCCTGCGTGGCGAAGGCGGCGGCGAAGATCGGCGCGAGCGTCGAGACCGAGCCGTCCATCAGGCCGGCAAGGCCGGGCTGCACATAGGTCAACACGAATTGCCGCCGCGCCGTCTGGTCCTCCTCCGCCTTCACGTCGGCGGGCGTGTGCTGCTCGCCAAGCCGGCGGGCGAGGGACTCGTGCGATTTCTCCGCCAGCGCCAGGTCGCCGAGCAGCTTTCGCGTCGCCGCGTCCTTCGTGCGCGCGGCGGCGGCGAGATAGAAGCGGTGCGCCGCCTCCTCCATCGCCTCGGCCTGCTCGCGGATCGCCCCGATTGGCATGTTGCCGATCAGCCAGTCCGGCTTGCGCTCCGGGAAATCGCGCACATATTCGCGGCGCACCAGCGGGATGCGGTCGCCGAAGCGCGCCACATGGCGGTCGATCAGCATCTGGCGGTGATGGCTCTCCTCCTCCGCCATGTCCTCGAAGATGCGGGCCGAATGCGGGTAGGCCTCGCGCAGCGCATCCGCATAGGCAAGGTAGATGCGCCCGTCGTCCTCTTCCGAGGAGATGGCGAGCGCGAGGATTTCCTGCTCGCTCAAGGATTCCAGGCTGCGTTTGCCGGGGCGGAAAAGGCGGGAGAACATCGGGGGCGATCCAGTTTAGAATTATTCTAAATATAGGAAGGCATATGCGACGGTCAAGCTCGACAGACTGTCGCGCGTGACGTTAGAGTGGAGGAAGTCGAGAATATGAAGGACGTGACGTGACCGCCGGACTGAAGCCGCTTACCGCAAGCCGCGACACGCTGCTCGATCGCCTCGGCCGCCGTTTCGCCGACAAGCTGCAAAGCCAGACCTCCGGCTACGAGCCCTACACGCCCTCCGACCCGGAAACGTTGGCGCGCACGCTGCGGGCGGGCGATATCCTGCTCGTGGAAGGCAACCAGAAAGTCTCGGCGGCGATCAAGTACCTGACGCAATCGACCTGGTCGCATGCCGCGCTCTTCGTCGGCGACGAGGTGCCGCTGACGCTGGACCAGGCGACGCTGCCCGCCATCGAGCGGCCGCAGCTCATCGAGGTCAATCTCGGCGAGGGCTGCGTCGCCGTGCCGCTTGCCAAGTACCGCACCTACAACACGCGCATCTGCCGGCCGGTCGGGCTGACGCCGGAGGATCGCGATGCACTCGTCGCCTTCATGGTCTCGCGCCTCGGGCTGAAATACGACCTGAAGAACATCACGGACATGCTGCGCTATTTCATGCCCACGCCGCCCGTTCCGGTGCGCTGGCGCCGCCGCCTGATCGCCTTCGGCTCAGGCGTGCCGACGCGGGCGATCTGCTCGACGCTGATCGCGGAAGCCTTCGAGACGATCCGCTATCCGATCCTGCCGGAGATCACGCGAGCGCCCGGCCATGCGGCGGCGACCTCGACCTATTCGCGCGAGGAGATCCTGCATATCCGCCATCATTCGCTCTATACGCCGCGCGACTTCGACCTCTCGCCCTATTTCGAGATCGTCAAGCCGACTCTGGAATACGGGTTCGACTACAAGCGGCTGGAATGGGCGCCGAGCCGCGAAGGGCCTTGACGGCCCCCGCGCACGACCCCTGGCGGATCAGCCCTGCTTGAGCGGCGAGATCGCGATCTCGACGCGGCGGTTCTGCGCGCGGCCCATTTCCGAGGCGTTGGAGGCGATCGGGCGCTCCAGGCCGTAGCCCATCGCCGACATGCGGCGCGGGTCGACGCCGCGGCCGGCGAGATAATTGGCGACAGAATTGGCGCGGCGGTTGGAGAGATCCATGTTGTAGCCGGCATTGCCGACCGAATCGGTATGGCCGTCGACGTCGATCAGGGTCTTGTCGAACTTGCGCAGCACGATCGCGACCGAATCGAGCGTCGGATAGAACGGCGGAATCACCTGGTCCTGGTCGGTGGCGAAGGTGACGTTCGACGGCATGTTGAGCACGATGCGGTCTCCCACGCGGGTCACGGAAACGCCGGTGCCCTGGAGCTGGGCGCGCAGTTCGGCTTCCTGATTGTCCATGTAGTTGCCGATGGCGCCGCCGGCGAGCGCGCCGACGCCGGCGCCGATCAGCGCGGCATTGCGGCGCTGCACCGGATTGTTGCCGATCAGCAGGCCGGCCACCGCGCCGACGCCCGCGCCGATCGCCGCGCCGCCTGCCGTGTTGGAAACCTTCTGCTCGCCCGTATAGGGATCAGTGGTCGTGCAGGCGGAAAGATAGAGCGCGGCAACCGCGACGACAGCGCATTTCTTGTACATGCAGGCATCCCCGAAACTTCGATGATTCTGCTTCAACCTACCGATTGCGGCAGGAACATGAAAGGGGCCACACTTCTGCTTCAGGCTTCGCTGTTGCCGCCGGAGGTGACGCCGGCGCTCGCGGCGACCACGAGGCCCGTGCCGAGCATCTGCAGGGGCGTCATCGGCTGGCCGAGCACGAGGAAGCCGGCAAGCGCGCCGAGGGCGGGCTCGAGGCTCATCAGGATGCCGAAGGCCGCCGTCGGCATGCGGCGCAGCGCGGTCATCTCCAGCGCATAGGGCAGGAGCGGCACGAGGAGCGCAAGGCCGAGCATCATGCCAAGCCCTTCCGGGCTCATCGCCTCGGCGGCGCGAGGCAGGCCGAAGGGGGCCGCGACGATGGCCGCGAAGATCAGCGACATGGAGAGCCCTTCGAGCCCCTTGAACGCTGCGCCGGTCTTCTTCATGAGGATGATGTAGGTGCCCCAGCCGACGCCGGCACCGCAGGCAAACAGCATGCCCACGGGATCGCCGACCCAGCCCGCGCCGTCATGCGACAGCAGCACCACGCCGACAAAGGCCGCGCCAGGCCAGATCAGCCGCCAGCCCGCGCCAAGCGACCAGGTGGCAACCGCCAGCGGTCCGAGGAATTCGATGGCGACGGCAAGGCCGAGCGGGATGCGGTGGATCGCCGCGAAGAAGCAGAGTGTCATTGCCGCCATGGTGGCGCCGAGCAGCATGGCGCTCTTCCACTGATCGCGACTGTAGGAGCGCATCGGCGGACGAACGATCAGGGCCAGGATCGCCGCCGCTATGACGAGGCGCAGGAATGTCGTGGTCGAGGGACCATAGGCATCGATCGCGGTCGCCGAGAAAGCCGAGCCGAACTGGATGCTCGACATCGAGCCGAAGCACAGCAGGATGCCTGTGAGGAGCCCCGTATTGCCCGAGCCCGAAAGCCCGCCGCCTGTCGCTGTCTGTTGTTCGGTCATGAAAACCCCTCCCGGCACTTCGTCCTAGAGGAGGGGGCGTCACGCGGCAAATGGATAATCGTGACGCCTTGCTTCAGGAAAATTGATGCTGGCCTCAGCCCGCGATGCCCTTCAGCGTGTTGGCGACGTTGGGGCCGATTTCCGGCACGCCGTAGCCGCCTTCCATGACGACAAGCACCGGCACGCCGCCGGCCGCCACCGCCCGCCCCATCGTGATGTAGTCCGGCGAGGTCAGCTTGAAGAAGGAGATCGGGTCCTTCTCGAACGTGTCGACGCCGAGCGAGAGCACGATCGCCTCGGCGCCGAAGGCGGCGATGCGCTTCAGGGCGTCGTGAAGCGCTTCTTCCCAGACGGAATAGGGCGTGCCCGGCGGCATCGGATAGTTCTGCGTCGTGCCTTCGCCTGCGCCCTTGCCGGTCTCTTCCGCATAGCCGAGGAAATGCGGGAAGGCCTCGGCCGGATCGCCGTGCAGCGAGGCAAAATAGACGTCGCCGCGCTCGTAGAAGATATCCTGCGTGCCGTTGCCGTGGTGGAAGTCGACGTCGAGCACGGCGACCTTCCTCGCGCCCTTGTCGAGCAGGCGCTGGGCGGCGACGGCGGCGTTGTTGATGAAGCAGTAGCCGCCGAAGCTGTCGATGCCGGCATGGTGGCCCGGCGGGCGGCAGAGCGCGAAGGCCGCCTTCGCGCCGCCCGCGACGATATCGGCCGCCGTCACCGCGCTCTGCATGGAGGAGACGGCCGCCTCCCAGGTGCCGGGCGTGATCGCGGTTTCCGTGGCGTTGCAATAGTAGCCGATGAGGCCGTCGATCTGGGTGGGGATGCGCGGCGAGGTGCGGCGCACGGGGAACGAGGTGGCGATGGCCTCGCCCTTGTAGCCGGCCGCCTTCCACTTCTCCCAGGCGCTCTCCAGGAAGGCAAGGTAGCCGGCATCGTGCACCTTCAGCGCGGTTTCCAGCCCGTGGCGTTCCGGCGCCGAAACGTCGGTGAAGCCGGCATCCTTCACCGCAGCGAGAATCCACTCCGCCCGGAACGGCGCCTCGAAGGGCGACACAAGCTCGCCGCCGTAGAGCTCGGTGCGGGCGTTCCTGAGCTTGTGGTCCTCTGAAAAGATAACGCGCATGAAAGGCTCCCCATTGTCATTCGGGCGTGACGGTAGTGCATTTTCCAGGGAAGGGAAATCTCTCGCACGGGGTAGTTGGCGGCTTGAAAACGGCAGGCGCCCCCGCTTCCGGCGGGGGCGGGGAGGCACCGTGGCCGGCGCACTCAGGCGAGCGCGGCGCGCTGCTGGCGGCCGAGGCCGATCCGCTTGAGGAGCAGCACATCGGCGACGACCACGGCGGCAAGCGCGATGAGGCCCATGCCGGTGAGCGTCAGCCCGTTGCCGGCGAAGACGAGGACGGCGATGCTGCCGACGATCCAGGCCGCGTCGCCCGCGATGGCGAAGCGGACGGCGGCGGGCGAGGGGCGCTCCTGCCGGCCGACGGCGAGGTGGAAGGCGCCCCAGAGGGCGAAGAAGGCGGCAAAGCCGTTGAGGATGGCTGGTGTCGCGAGCGGGCCGACCAGCGCGCCGATCGGGCCCGACAGGCCGAAGAGCAGGGCGGCGGCGGCGAGCGAGAAGACACCGTCGGCAAGCATGACGGACTTCATGAGGTTGCGGTTGAGGGCAGAAAACATCGTGGGCTCCTTTCGGTTTCGATGGGTCGATCCTGCCGGGGCCGGTGACGCAAACCAATTACCTTGGAGGTAATGGAAATCATGCCCGGCCTCCTGTTTAGTGCGGGCGACGAAAGGGAGGACGGCATGGAGTTCGGCGAGCATCTGAAGGAATGGCGCGGCCACCGGCGCATGAGTCAGCTGGAACTGGCAAGCGAGGCCGGCATTTCCGCCCGCCATCTCTCCTTCCTGGAGACCGGCCGCTCGCGCCCCTCGGAAGGCATGATCCTGCGGCTCTCGGCGGTGCTCGACATTCCGGCGCGCGATCAGGGCATGCTGTTCTCCGCCGCCGGTTTCCGCCCGCGCTTCGCGACGGCGCCGGCCGCCAGCCTTGCCGCCTTTCCGCCGGCCGTGGCGGAGGCGATTGGCCTCATCCTCGCCCGCCACGATCCCTATCCTGGCGTTGTCTTCGACCATGAATACAACGTGCTTACCGCCAACCAGGCCTTTCTCGATCTCGCCGGTATGGCGGGCATCGCGGTCGCGCCGGGCGACAATTTCCTCGATGCCTATCTCGGTCCAACGCCGCTGCGTTCCATCGTCGTCAACTGGGCCCAGTCAGCGGCCGACCTCGTGCACCGCATTCGCGCCGAGGCCTGGTTGCAGGGGCCGCGCAGTCCGCTCTCGAAACGCATCGAGCGCCTGGCGGCGGCGGACGATATCCGGGCGGCGCTGGAGGCCTTTCCGGAGACGAACCGGCTGCCGATCCTGCCGATCGAGATGAGGATCGGAACGAAGCGCTTCAATTGGATCACCACGCTCACCTCCTTCGGCTCGGCACAGGACGCGCTGGTGCAGGGCGTGCTCATCGAGAGCTTCTTCCCGGCGGATGCCGGGACGCGGGCTCATTTCGAGGGCGGCGAGGCACCGAAGACGAAGCGGGAATAGCCGAGGAAGGACCAGGCCATCGCGACGGCGGAGGCGATGGCGAGCGCGAAGACCGGGAAGAAGCCCGGAAAGGCGAGGACGATCGCCGAATAGACCGCGTAGTTGAGGAGCGCGGCGCTGATCCCGACGCCGCCATAGCGCGCGCCCTCCGCCGCAAGGCTGCGGTCGCTGCGGCCGAAGGTGAAGGTACGGTTCAGCCAGAAGGTGAAGAGCATGGCCGCCGCGATGGCGCCGATCCGCGCGACGAGCGGGCCGAGCGGGGTCAGGTGGAGGAGCAGCGCGAGCACGCCGGCATCGACGAGGAAGCCGGCGCCGCCGGCGACCGCGAAGAACAGCAGGCGCTTCACGCGGCGTGCGAGCGCACCGCCGACCCTTCCGCCCGGCGCGTGCGGTGCCGGTAGCCGGTATGGCCCGCGGACTGGTTCATGTAGTGGATGCGCAACTGCTCGGCTCTGGCGCGCGCCAGGGAATCGAGGATGAGGCCGGCGGAGAAGACGAGGAACGAGATCATCATCAGGACGAGTGAGAAGACCCAGGTCGGCATGCGCTCGACGAGGCCGGTGCGGAAATAGGCCGCCAGAACCGGCGCCATGAAGGTGAGGCTCGCCGCCATGAAGAGGCTGCTGATCGCGCCGAAGAACACGAAGGGCCGCGTCTCCTTCATCAGCATGGCGAACATCCAGAGGATCCTCGCGCCGTCCCTGAAGGTGGAGAGCTTGGAATGCGAGCCCTCCGGCCGGCGGCCGTAGTCGAGCTCGAGTTCGGCGATCGGCATGCGCAGGCGCGAGGCGTGCACCGACATTTCCGTCTCGATCTCGAAGCCGCCGGAAACGGCCGGGAAGCTCTTGGCGAAGCGGCGCGAGAAGGCACGGTAGCCGGAGAAGATGTCGGAGAAATCGTTGCCGAACAACGAGCGGAACAAGGTGTTGAAGATGCGGTTGCCGAAGGCGTGGCCCTGCCGGCCGGCATCCGCATGTACGCCGCGGCGCGTGCCGACCACCATGTCGGCGCCCTCGGTGATCAGCGTGCGGATCAGTTCGGCCGCGTCGGCCGCGGCATAGGTGCCGTCGCCGTCGGCCATGATGTAGATATCGGCCTCGATGTCGGAGAACATGCGGCGCACCACGTTGCCCTTGCCCTGGCGTCGCTCGCGCACGACGGTCGCGCCGGCCAGTGCCGCGCGCAGCGCGGTCGAATCGGTGGAGTTGTTGTCGTAGACATAGATGCGGGCCGAAGGCAGTGCGGCGCGAAAGCCGTGGACGACGTCGCCGATCGTCTGCGCCTCGTTGTAGCAGGGCAGCAGCACGGCGATATCGAGGTCTTCCATCAGGCTTTCCGTCATGGCGGCGCGTTCTCCCGGCACAGGTCCCGCATGCGACCCATGGTTTTACTATTTCTTGAGAAGGTTAAGGCTAGGTTTCGGCTGGCTTCCAATGGTGGACGAAGGGGCGAAACGTGTCGAAATCCCTGCCTGCGACGCTGTCGCTTGCAACCGGAGAGGCGTCTGCCGGGCGCTCCGGCATGACCTGGCGCGTGCTCGCCTTCTACAGCCTCCTGGCGATCGCGCTGCTGCTGGCCCTTTCGCTGCCCTTTGCGACCGACTATGTCGGCGCCGACAACGACGACAGGATGCGCCTTGTCGTGGTGCGCGATCTTCTGGCCGGGCAGGGCTGGTTCGACACGACGCAGTACCGCCTCGGCCTTGCCGGCGGCACGCTCATGCACTGGTCGCGCTTCGTCGACCTGCCGATCGCCAACCTGATCAGCGTCTTCTCGCTCTTTACCGGGCAGCGGCAGGCCGAGGCGCTGGCGCTCGCCGTCTGGCCGTCGTTCCTCGTCGTGCCGGTGCTCTTCGGTGCGGGGCTTGCCGGCTACCGGCTCGGCGGCACCGTGGCCATGCATGCGACGCTGGTCCTGACCGTCATCCTCGTCCTCTCGCTGAACCGCTTCCAGCCGGGCTCGATCGATCACCACAATGTGCAGATCGCGCTGGTCGCGTGTATCGCGGCGATGCTGCTCGCCCCCGCCATGCGGCCGCGTGACCATGCCGTCGCCGGCGTGCTTGCCGGCTTCGCCATCGCCATCGGCGCGGAAACGACGCCGCTGATCGGCGCGGTCTGCCTCGTCGTCGCCCTGCGCTGGGCCTGGCATGGCCGCGCCTTCCGCGATGCGGCCACCGCCTTCGGCCTCGCGCTCGCCCTGACGGTGACCGTCGCCTTCTTCTCCACCGTCGCGCCGTCCCGCTACACGCAGGTGACCTGCGACAGCCTCTCCTACGGCTTCTACGCGCTGGCGACGCTCGGCGGCGGCACGCTGTTCCTCACGGCCTCGCTGGCGAGCGCCTGGTCGTTCCGCGGCCGGCTGGTCGCCCTTGCCGCCGCGGGCGGCATCGTCGCCGCCGCAGTGCTCCTGATCGCGCCCGGATGCCTCGCCAATCCGCTCGCCTCGCTCGATCCGCTGCTGAAGACCTTCTGGCTCGACATGGTCATCGAGGCCCAGTCGGCGCTTGCCCAGTTCCGTATCGATCCCGCGTCGATCGCCAGCTTCTATGCCGCGGGCCTCCTCGCCATCGTCGTCTGCGCCAGGAGCGCCTATCGCCGCGAGGCCGCCGAGGCGCATCTCATCCTGCTCGCGCTGCTCGTCGTCGCCTTCGCCGTCTCGCTCATCCAGATCCGCGGCTCGATCTTCGTCCATGTGCTTGCCGCCATTCCGCTCGGCCGCATGATCGCCGACCTGCGCAAGGCGGCCAATGCCGAGCCGAAGAACCTGAAGCTGGGCCTTGCCTTCGCCGGCCTGACGCTGGCCGCGACGCCCGCCACCTGGGCGATCGCGGGGGCGCTCCTTCCCGGCGCGTCGGGCAACCTCGTGCGGGCCGAGCTTTCCGGCAAGGGGAAGCCGCCCGCCTGCACCGACGAGGCCGTGCTGGCGCCGCTCGCCCGCGAGCCGGCCGGCGTGGTCGCCGCCGTTTCGGATGTCGGTACCTCGATCCTGCGCTTCAGCGACCACCGCGTTCTCTCCGCGCCCTATCACCGCAACCAGGGCGGCATGCTGACGCAACTCCATATCGGCCTGTCCGAGCCGCGCCAGGCCGAGGCTTTCCTGCGCGGCGCCGGCGTGACGCTGCTCGCCTTCTGTCCGGGCAATGCCGAGACGCGGCTGCTTGCTGATGCCGAACCTGAAGGGCTCTATGCCGGTCTCCTGAAGGGCGAGGTGCCGGCCTATCTGGAACCGGTCGAGGGCGCGCGCGGGCCTGTACTGCGCCTCTACCGGGTGCGGCCGGAATAGTGCGGGAAAACCGCGGAACGGGCTGGGGACGCCGGCGGAGACACCCTGTCATCCATCGGCAAACGCACTACACTTTGCCGCATGAGCTTTTTCCCTGAGACTGATTCGCCCAGCAATCTTGCCGAATATTCGGTGTCGGAGCTTTCCGGCTCCATCAAGCGCACGGTCGAGCAGGCCTTCGACCAGGTGCGCGTGCGCGGCGAGGTCTCCGGCTATCGCGGCCCGCATTCCTCAGGCCATGCCTATTTCTCGCTGAAGGACGATCGCGCGCGCATCGATGCCGTGATCTGGAAGGGCAGTTTCTCACGCCTGCGCTTCAAGCCGGAAGAGGGCATGGAGGTGATCGCGACGGGCAAGATCACCACCTTCCCCGGCTCCTCGAAATACCAGATCGTCATCGAGGCGCTGGAGCCGGCCGGCGCGGGCGCGCTGATGGCGCTGCTCGAGGAGCGCCGCCGCACGCTCGCCGCCGAAGGCCTCTTCGATACCGAACGCAAGAGGCCGCTGCCGTTCCTGCCGAAGGTCATCGGCGTCGTCACCTCGCCGACGGGCGCCGTCATTCGCGATATCCTGCACCGCATCGCCGACCGCTTCCCGGTCCACGTCGTCGTCTGGCCGGTCAAGGTGCAGGGCGAAGGCTCGGGCCAGGAGGTCGCTGCGGCCATCGAGGGCTTCAACGCCTTTGCGCCCGGCGGGTCGATGCCGCGGCCGGACGTGCTGATCGTCGCGCGCGGCGGCGGCAGCCTGGAGGATCTCTGGAGCTTCAACGACGAGATCGTCGTGCGCGCCGCGGCCGCCTCGAAAATCCCGCTCATTTCCGCCGTCGGCCACGAGACGGACTGGACGCTGATCGACCACGCGGCGGACCGCCGCGCCCCGACGCCGACGGGCGCCGCCGAAATGGCCGTGCCGGTCAAGGCCGATCTCGATGCGGAGGTCGCCTCGCTCACCGCGCGCCTGCGCGGCGCGACGGCGCGCCAGATGGACAGCCGCCGGCAGGGTGTTCGCGCGCTCGCCCGGGCGCTGCCCTCGCTCGATCAGCTCCTCGCCTTGCCGCGCCGCCGGTTCGACGAGGCGGCGGCGGGCCTTGGCCGCGGCCTGCAGATGAACACGGCGGGCAAGCGCCGCGCCTTCGAGCGCACGGCGGCGCATCTGCGGCCCGACATGCTTCTCACCCGCATCGCCGAGCGTCGCCAGCGCGTCACTGAGCGCCTGCAGCGCGCCGAGCGCATCGTCGAGCGCCGGCTCGACCAGTTCCGCGCGCGCCTTTCGGCCTTCGAGGTCTCGCTGCGCGCTACACCCGCGCGCATCGCCGTGCAGACCGGCCGGGCGCGCGACCGCCTGTCGGGCCTTGCGCTGCGGGCAGAAAGTGCGCTGGCCGGCGATCTCGCCCGCCGCCGCGCGCTCCTGCAGGCGCAGGACCGCATGCTGCAATCGCTCTCCTACCGCAACGTGCTGAAGCGTGGCTATGCGCTGGTACGCGACGAGGAGGGGGCGCCGGTGAAGGGCGCCGCCGGCCTCGGCCCCGGCCGCGCCATCGCCATCGAATTCGTCGACGGCACGGTGGAGGCGGTCACCGGATCCGGCGGCAGCACGCCGCCCCGCAAGAAGGTCGCGAAGGGTGAGGCGGAGGAGAAGCCCGCGCCCCGCCAGGGCTCGCTGTTCTGAAGCCCGGCGGCCGGGATCAGTCCGCGCCGTCCTCAGCCCGCCGGCGCGCCGCCGTCAGGCCGGTGAAGACGGCATGGGCGAGGTCGGCGTCGATCATCGCCGAAAGGCCGGCCGCCGTCGTGCCGTGATATTCCATGAACAGTTCCACGATGTCGGCCGGCGTGTCGCTGACGCTCGCCATCTGCGTGGCGGCGCCGAGAAAGAGCTGGCGCACCGCAAGCACCGCCGTCTCCGGGCCTATACCCGACTCGATCGCATGGCGGATCATCGCATCCGCCATCAGCGCCGGAAAGGCCGCGCCCGAGCCTGTCAGCGCGGTGAAATAGTCGAGCTCCTGCTCGTCGGTGATGAAATGCGGGCGGCCCGAGGCGGCGAAGAAGCGCCGGGCGAACTCCATTTCCGATTCGCGCACGTCGTCCGTCGCGAACCAGGGCGTGAAGGAAAGCCGCTGCTCGGCGCAGGCATTCGGCATCGCCCGGACGATGCGCCGGGCGCCGAAGCGGTCGCCGATCTCCTCCACCGTCACCCCCGCCATGACGGAGATGACGAGCCGTCCGCGCAGGTCGATGTCGATCTCGTCGAGATCGCCGGGGCGGACGGACAGGACGACGGTGTCGCAGGCATCGACGAGGATCGCGTTGTCCGTCGTCATGTGCACGCCGGGCCAGGCCTCGAAACCCGAAATATTGCCGGTGCGCGAGGACAGCACGAGGTCGGCCGGCCTGACGAGGCGATCGGCCAGCACCGGCCGGAGCAGGGCCCCGGCCAGCCAACCGCCGCCGCCGATCACGCCGAGATGGGTCATGCCCACTCGCCGCCGCGCATCACGGGGGCGCGGCTGCCGTCGGCGCGCAGGCCGTCGATATCCACCTTGTCCGAGCCGATCATCCAGTCGATATGGATGAGGCTCTCATTGCCGCCCTGCGCGCGGATCTGGTCCGGCGTCAGGCTCGCGCCGTCGAGGAAGCACTTCGAATAGCACTGGCCGAGCGCGATGTGGCAGGAGGCGTTCTCGTCGAACAGCGTGTTGTAGAACAGGATGCCGCTTGCCGAGATCGGCGAGGAATGCGGCACGAGGGCCACTTCGCCGAGCCGGCGCGCGCCCTCGTCGGTGTCCAGCACCTTGTTCAGCACCGCCTCGCCCTTCGATGCTTTCGCCTCGACGATCCGGCCGCCCTCGAAGCGCACCTGGATGTCGTCGATCAGCGTGCCCTGGTGGGAGAGCGGCTTGGTGGAGGAGACATGACCTTCGACGCGCAGTGCATGCGGCGTGGTGAAGACCTCTTCCGTCGGGATGTTCGGGTTGCAGGTGATGCCGTTCTTGGCCGTCGAGGCGCCGCCGTGCCATTCGTGACCGTCCGCCAGCCCGACGGTCAGGTCCGTGCCCGGTCCCTTGAAGTGCAGCGCGGAAAAGCGCTCGCCGTTCAGCCAGGCCGAGCGCTTGGCAAGGCCGGCATTGTGTGCCGCCCAGGCGGCGACGGGATCGGCGACATCGACGCGCGAGGCGGCGAAGATGGCGTTGGCCAGCTTCTCGACTGCCACGTCTTCCGGGTCGTTCGGGAACACCTGCTTCGCCCAGGACGGATTCGGGTAGGAGACGATGTTCCAGTTGATGTCGAAATTGGCGATCTTCTCCAGCGCCGGCTTGTAGGCCGTGGAATTCGCCTTGTTGGCGCGGGCGACCTTCGCCGGGTCCTCGCCGGAGAGCAGCATCGGGTTGTCGCCGGCAATGGCGAGGCGCGCGGCGCCATTGGCATAGGCCTTGGCCATGCCCTCGTAGAGCCAGTCGCTGGCCCGATCGAAGCTTTCGTCCGGCGCATGATGGTAGCGGGCGAGCGTCGCCTCCTCGTCGGCATAGAAGGTGCTGACGAGGCCGGCGCCGGCCTTATAGGCGTGCTTGGTGATGAGGCGTGCGAGCGGCAAGGCGGCGATGGGCGCCGTCATCACGAGATCCTGCCCCTTCTGGAGCTGAAGGCCGACGCGCACGGCGACCTCGGCGAGCTTGTCGAGCTTTTGCGGATCGACGGGGGAGGCGGAATTGGCGGGATAGGTCATGGCATGCCTGTCTGTTCTACGCGGATAAGGGAAACTTAGTGTGCCCGGGGCCGAAAGAGAAGGCGCAATCAGGCGATGACGGGCGCGGCGATCGCCTTCAGCGCCGCCAGCACGTCGCGCGGGGCAAGGCGCACCTGCAGGCCGCGCTGCCCGCCGTTCATATAGACCTGGTCGTGCGCCAGCGCCGCCTCCTCGATGGCGGTCGGTACCTGCTTCTTCTGGCCGAAGGGGCTGATGCCGCCGACGACGAAGCCGGTCAGCCGCTCGGCATCCGCCGGCTTCATCATGTTGGCCGACTTGCCCCCGAAGGCGCTCGCCAGCTTCTTCATGCTGACCTCCTCGTCGGAGGGCACGATGACGCAGACCGGCTTGCCGTCCACCTCCGCCATCAGCGTCTTGAGCACGCGGGCGGGATCCTCCCCCAGCGCCTCGGCGGCCTGGATGCCGACGCGGTCGGCATTCGGATCGTAGTCGTAGGTATTGACGGTGAAGGAAACGCCGGCCCTGGCAAGGGCCTGGGTGGCGCGGGTGGTCTTGGACATGAGGGACCGTCCTCTAGGTGGAAGGATTGGTGCGCATGGGTGCCGGAGCGGCAGGACTGTGTCAATCGTCGTTGGCGAAAGAGCCCCTCATCCGGCTGCCGCCACCTTCTCCCCGCAAGCGGGGCGAAGGGATATGCCGCGCCGTTTGCCTAATTCTTTGCCGTAGGATTGGGCACGTTCCCTCTCCCCGCTTGCGGGGAGAGGGTTAGGGTGAGGGGCAAGCGCAGCCTCAAGCCCGTTCCAGCGCCACGGCAATCCCTTGCCCAACGCCGATGCACATGGTCGAGAGCGAGCGTCTCTTGCCGGTGAGTTGCAATTCCAACGCGGCGGTTCCGGTAATGCGGGCACCGGACATACCGAGGGGATGGCCAAGCGCGATGGCCCCACCGTTCGGATTGACGTGCTCGGCGTCCTCGGCGATGCCGAGTTGGCGCAGCGTTGCGAGGCCCTGCGAGGCGAAGGCCTCGTTGAGTTCGATCACGTCGAAATCGGCGGGCGCGAGGCCGAGGCGGGCGCACAGGCGCTCAGTGGCGGCGACCGGGCCGATGCCCATGATACGCGGCGGAACGCCGGCCATGGCGCCGCTGAGGATGCGGGCGATGGGCGTGAGGCCGTACTTCTTTACTGCCGCCGCCGAGGCGACGATCAGCGCCGCCGCGCCGTCATTGACGCCGGAGGCGTTGCCCGCCGTCACCGTGCCGCCCTCCTTGCGGAAGGGCGTTCCCAGCTTGGCAAGGGCTTCCAGGGTCGTCGCGCGCGGGTGCTCGTCCTTCTCAACAACGATGGCATCGCCCTTTCTCTGCGGGATGGTGACGGGCGTGATCTCCCTCGCCAGCCGCCCGTTCACCTGCGCGGCGGCAGCTTTGGCCTGAGAGCGCACGGCGAAGGCGTCCTGATCCTCGCGGGTGATGGAAAAATCTTCAGCGACGTTCTCGCCGGTCTCCGGCATGGAATCGACGCCGTACTGCTTCTTCATCAACGAGTTTATGAAACGCCAGCCGATGGTCGTGTCGTAGATCTCGGCATTGCGCGAGAAGGCCGTCTCCGCCTTGGGCATGACGAAGGGCGCGCGGCTCATGCTCTCCACGCCGCCGGCGACGATCAGCTCCGCCTCGCCGGCCTTGATGGCTCTAGCGGCGGCGATGACGGCATCCATGCCGGAGCCGCAGAGCCGGTTGATCGTCGTGCCGGAGACGGAGACGGGAAGCCCGGCAAGCAGAGAGGACATGCGCGCGACATTGCGGTTGTCCTCCCCCGCCTGGTTGGCGCAGCCATAGATGACATCGTCGACGGCTTCCCAGTCGACGCCGACATTCCTCGCCATCAGCGCCTTGAGCGGCACGGCGCCGAGATCGTCGGCGCGGACGGAGGAAAGCGAACCGCCGAAGCGGCCGATGGGCGTGCGGATATAGTCGCAGATATAGGCTTCGGACATGATGTTCCTCAGAGTTCCGGCACGGCGAGATCGGCGACCGGGCCTTCGACATGGAGTTTCGCGCCGGTCATCGCCTGCAGTTCCTCGATCGTCATGCCGGCCAGTTTCTCGCGCAGCACGAAGCGGCCGCCGGACACGTCGATAACGGCATGGCTGGTATAGATGCGGGTGATGCAGCCGACGCCGGTCAGCGGGAAGGTGCAGCGCTCCACCAGCTTCGGCTCGCCGTTCCTGGTGACGTGCTCGGTGATGACGACGACCTGTTTCGCGCCGTGCACGAGGTCCATCGCCCCGCCGACGGCCGGCACGCCCTTCGAGCCGACGCGCCAGTTGGCGAGGTCGCCGTTCTCCGCCACCTGGTAGGCGCCGAGGATGGCGACGTCGAGATGGCCGCCGCGCACCATGGCGAAACTGTCGGCATGGTGGAAGAAGGCGGAGCCCGGCTTCAGCGTCACGGCCTTCTTGCCGGCATTGATCAGGTCCCAGTCCTCCTCGCCTTCCGGCGGCGCCTCGCCGAAATCGAGAATGCCGTTCTCCGTGTGGAAGATCGCCTCGCGGCCTTCCGGCTGGTAGCGCGCGACCATTTCCGGGAAACCGATGCCGAGGTTCACATAGGCGCCGTCAAGGATGTCCTGCGCGGCGCGCCAGGCGATCTGGGCGTTGGAAAGCTTGATGTCTTCTCGCGTGTCGACGGTCATGCGTAGGCCACTCCTGCGCGGATGAGATCTTCTTCCTGCCTGGCATTGGCGATTTCCACCACGCCGTCGACGAAGATGCCGGGGGTGACGACCTGCTCGGGATCGATGCCGCCGGGTTGGACCAGCCTGCCCACCTGCACGATGGTCCTTGCCGCCGCCATGCACATCAGCGGGCTGAAATTGCGGGCGGCCTTGTTGTAGGTGAGGTTGCCGTGGGTGTCGCCCACATGCGCCTTGATCAGCGCGACATCCGCCTTCAGCCAGCGCTCCTGCACATACATGCGGCCGTCGAACTCTGCCACCGGCTTGCCCTTGGCCAGTTCCGTGCCGTAGCTCGTCGGCGTGTAGAAGGCGGGAATGCCGGCGCCGCCGGCGCGGATGCGCTCGGCAAGCGTGCCCTGCGGCACCAGTTCCAGCTCGATCTCGCCGGCAAGATAGCGGTCCGTGAAGGCGCGCGGATCGGTGGAGCGCGGGAAGGAGCAGATCATCTTCTTCACCATGCCGGCATCGATCATCGCGGCGATGCCGATGCGTCCGTTGCCGGCATTGTTGTTGATGACGGTGAGGTCCTTCGAACCCTTGTCGATAAGGGCGTGGATCAGTTCGATCGGTGCGCCGGAACCGCCGAAGCCGCCGATCATCACGACCGCGCCGTCGCCGATGCCGGAAACGGCCTCGGCCAGGCTGGGAATAGTCTTGTCCATGCAAAATCTCCCGTTGTCGGCAGTAGAGGTAAATCCGAACGGGAAAGCCGGCAATCCATTTTGTGCGTTATTTGACTTTTGTTCAATTATCGCACAAAATAAGCGATTGAAGTGGGATGGATTTGAAGACGGCCTCGCCTCCTCTCAACGTCATCCTCGGCCTTGAGCCGAGGATCCACGCGGCACCCACAGAGGGTGGATGCTCGGGTCAGACCCGAGCGTGAGGGAGGAGAGGTGGCGACCGGAAAGGGACGCGAGATGCGGGAAACGGATTTCATCGGCGGTTTCGCCAAGGGGCTGGCGGTCATCGAGGCCTTCGGCGAGGCGAAGCCGCGCCTCACCATTACGGATGTCTCGAGGGAGACCGGCCTCGACCGGGCGACGGCGCGGCGCTGCCTCCTGACGCTCGCCGAACTCGGCTATGCCGCCTATGACGGAAAATTCTTCGAGCTGACGCCGAAGATTCTGCGCCTCGGCCATGCCTATCTGTCGGCAACGCCCCTGCCGCGGCTGGTGCAGCCCTATCTCGACCAGCTTTCCGAAAAGGTGGGGCAAAGCGCGTCCGCCTCCGTGCTCGACGGAACGGAGATCGTCTATGTGGCGCGGGCGGCGCAGAAACGGGTCATGTCGATCAACCTGACGCCGGGCTCGCGCCTGCCGGCCTATTGCGCATCGATGGGCCGCGTGCTGCTGGCGGCGCTTCCGGAAGCGGAGGCGCGGGCGATCGTGGAGGCCTCCGACCGCAAGGCGAACACCCCCTATACCAGGACGGAGCCGGAAGCACTGATGGCGGAATTCGCCCGGGTGCGGCGGGACGGTTTCGCGCTGATCGACCAGGAACTGGAGATCGGGCTGCGCTCCATCGCCGTGCCGCTGGAGAACGCCCGCGGCCGCGTCGTCGCAGCGCTCAATATCGGCGCCCCGGCCGCCCTCGCCTCGGCGCAGGACATGGTGACGCGCTACCTGCCGGAAATGCGCGCGGTGCAGGCGGCGCTGCGGCCGGTGCTCGCCTGACCGACCTTGACAGAAGCAAGGTCGCAGCCCCACCTTTTGCACCGCAGCAGGAGGCCGCCATGGGCGACGAGGACAGCAAGCTCACCCGCACGAAACGCCGCTGGGCGGACGAGGGCCGGTTCCTTACGGGCCGTGTTTCCCGGCGCGGCACCGATCGCCTGCCGCCCGGCCAGCATCTCGTAACGAACTGGCCGGTGCTCGATCTCGGCCAGCAGCCGGTGATCCGCCCGGAAAGCTGGCGGCTCGATGTGAAGGGCGGCGCGGAAAACCCGCAATCCTTCGGCTGGGCGGAGTTCCTGGCGCTGCCGCAGAGCCAGAAGCTTTCCGACATCCATTGCGTGACCACCTGGTCGCGCTACGACAACCGCTGGGAGGGCGTCGCCACGCGCGACCTGCTCGACCGCGTCATGCCGCGGCCGGAGGCGGATTTCGTCCTGCTGACGAGCTATGACAGCTATACGACCAACCTGCCGCTCGCCGATTTCGCAGCCGAGGACGCCGTCCTCGCCACCCATTGGGAGGGCCGGCCGCTCTCCGTCGAGCATGGCGGGCCGATGCGCCTCGTCGTGCCGCATCTTTATTTCTGGAAAAGCGCCAAGTGGCTGACGCGCATCGATTTCCTGCCCGGCGACCAGGCCGGCTTCTGGGAGCGCAACGGCTATCACATGCGCGGCGACCCCTGGGCCGAGGAGCGCTATTCCGACGTCTGAGCGGAAAGCCGCGCCCGTTCCCGCAGCCGCCAGGCGCGGGGCGTCTCGCCCGTCTCGCGCAAGAAGTAGCGGGAGAAATAGGCGGGGTCGGCAAAGCCGAGGCCAAGCGCGATCTCCTGCGCCGGCGCCTCGGTGAAGACGAGTTCGCGTTTCGCCTCGTCGATCAGCTTGCGGCCGATATAGGCATGCGCCGTCAGGCCCGTCGCGGCTTTGACGATGCGGTTGAGATGTGTCGGCGAGATGCCGAGTTCGCCGGCATAGAAACCGGCCGGCTTCTGGCCACGGAAGTGCTGCTGGATCAGGCCGTTGAGGTACTCCATGCGCCGCGCCGCCTCGCCGGCGTCGCCCGCCGTCTCGCCTCGGCTCCAGAGCCTTGCGGCAAGCGTCAGGACGGAGACAAGATAGGCCTGCATCAGGTCGGTGCGCCCGCTTCGCCGCACCGTCCATTCGTCCGCAAGCCGCCCGAGCGTCGACAGCACGAAGGCGCCGTCCGCATCGCCGGGATCGAGCGGCGTCACGCGCGGCGCGGAAACGAAGCGGCCCGCCTCGCCGGCAAGGCGCAGATGCGAGGCGAGCAGGGTGAAGACATAGCCGTCGACATCGCGGGAAAAGCGGAAGCCGTGGTCGAGGCCCGGCGGCACCGTGGCGATGGCGGGCGGGGACAGCGTCAATCGCCGGTCCTCGAACAGCGCATCCCCCGAACCGGCGGAAATATACAGGATCTGGAAGAAGCTGTCGTGCCGGTGCAGGCCGATCTCGTAGCGGTGCAGGCTGCTGCGCGACGGGATCGTTTCGCAGTGCAACCAGAAATCCGGCCCGTTTCCGGCCCTTTCGCCATAGAGATCGTAGGTCGGGACGGGCTTTTTCATGATGTTCGGTTTGTACAAGTTCATGGCCGATCCGTCCATTGTCCGGCGCTGTCCTTCCCGCCGACAATTTGCGAAATGCCAGTTCGGAGGAAAGCATGCGCGTTCAGGTCGTCATCATCGGTTCGGGTCCGTCGGGCCTGCTGCTCGGCCAGCTTCTCGGCAATGCCGGCATCGAGACGGTGATCCTCGACCGGTCGAGCCGGGCGCATATCCTCGGCCGCGTGCGGGCCGGCGTGCTGGAGGAGGGCACGACCGCGTTGCTCGACAAGGCCGGCGTCGGCGCGCGCATGCATGCCGAAGGCCTGCCGCATGACGGCTTCTCGCTCGCCTTCGACGGGCGCGACCACCGCATCGACCTCTTCGGCCTCACCGGCGGCAAGCGTGTCATGGTCTACGGCCAGACGGAGCTGACGCGCGACCTGATGGAGCAGCGGGAGGCCGACGGCCGGCTGACTATCCACGAGGCGGCCAATGTCACGCCCTGTGCCTTCGACGGCGCGGCGCCCTATGTCACTTACGAGAAGGACGGCGTCACCCACCGGATCGACTGCGATTTCATCGCCGGCTGCGACGGTTTTCACGGCGCCAGCCGCAAGGCCGTGCCGGAAACGGCGATCCGCACCTTCGAGAAGGTCTATCCCTTCGGCTGGCTCGGGCTTCTCGCCGAGGTGCCGCCGGTCAGCGACGAGCTCGTCTATGCCAATCATCCGCGCGGCTTTGCCCTGTGTTCCATGCGCTCGCTGACCCGCAGCCGCTACTATCTCCAGTGCGCGCTCGACGAGAAGGTCGAGGCCTGGTCCGATGCGCGGTTCTGGGACGAGCTGCGCCGCCGCCTTCCGGCCCATCACGGCGAGGCGCTGGTCACCGGGCCGAGCTTTGAGAAGTCGATCGCGCCGCTGCGTTCCTTCGTCGCCGAGCCGATGCGGTTCGGCCGGCTGTTCCTCGTCGGCGACGCCGCCCATATCGTGCCGCCTACCGGCGCCAAGGGCCTGAACCTTGCGGCAAGCGACGTGCACTATCTCTTCTCCGGCCTCCTGGAGCACTATCAGGAAAGCTCCGGGGCCGGTCTCGACGCCTATTCGGCAAGGGCGCTCGCCCGGGTCTGGAAGGCGGTGCGCTTCTCCTGGTGGATGACGAGCATGCTGCACCGCTTTCCCGCGACCGGCGATTTCGACCAGAAGATCCAGGAGGCCGAGCTCGACTACCTTACCCATTCCCGTGCCGCCGAAACGGTGCTGGCGGAAAACTATGTCGGCTTGCCCTATTGACGCCGGGTCGGAACGGAGCGCGGCAAGCGTAGGATCGCTCAAGCCGCGGGCGACACCTGGCCCGCCACCTCGCGGATGGTCTGGATGAGGATCGACAGCGGCATGGAGGCTACGGCGTCGGTGCGCATGGTGAGGCCGACGGGGCCTTTCGTGCCGCTGGTGTCGATCGGCAGGGCGGCAAGCTTGCCATCGGCGATATCGGCCGCCACCACCCCCTCGGAGATGATCCAGATCGCCTCGCTCTCGCGCACGAAGGCGCGGCCGAAGGCGTCGGAAACGGTCTCGATCTGGTTCGAAAGGCCGGCAATGCCGTTGGCGATCAGGAAGCTTTCGACGAAGGGGCGGATGATCGAGGCGCGCGTCGGCATCAGCACGGGATAGGCGTCGAACCCGGCGAAAGCCGAGCCGCCCGCCAGCAGCGGATGGCCGGCCCGCACGCAGAAGACCACCTTTTCCGAATAGAGATGCTCGAAGGAGAAGCCCGCCATCTTCTCCGGCGCGGCAAGGCGCCCGACGACAAGGTCGAGGTCGCCGACGCGCAACTGTTCCAGGAGAACGGCGTTCTCCCCGGTGACGATCTTTATGCGCGCGCCCGTCTCCTCGGCGAGGAACAGCGCCATCGCCTTCGGCATGATGCGCGTGGAGACGGTCGGCAGGGCGCCGATGCGGATCGGCGGCGCATCGCCCGAAAGCGACTGCGAGACCGAATCGAAGCCCTGCCGGAGCGCCGCCAGCACCGCGCCGGCATGCTTGAGGAAGACCTCGCCGTGCCGGGTGATCCTGATGCCGCGGCCGTCCCGCTCGAAGACGGCGATGCCGAGAACCTCCTCCAGTTCGCGGATCGTCTTCGTCACGGCGGGCTGGCTGACATGCAGGATCTCCGCCGCCTTCATCACGCTTCTCTGGCGGGCCACCTCGACAAAGGTCTGTAGATGGCGGAACTTGATGCGGCTGTCGATCACGGCTTTCATAACCCTCAAGTTAACGAAACGGCATGAAATATCATTTTACCTAACCAGATCAAGAGCCCAATCTAAGGGTCCGGGAGGAGACAGAAGTGCAGTTCGCAACCGTCAACGACGTCATCTTGCATCACCAGCTGATCGGCGGGCCGGCGGGCCGGCCGGTGATCGTCTTTGCCAATTCGCTCGGCACCGATTTCCGCATCTGGCGCGATGTCGTCGTGCGCCTTGCCGGCGACTTCCCGATCGTCACCTATGACAAGCGCGGCCATGGCCTCTCCGATCTCGGCCAGGTGCCCTATTCGATCGACGACCACGTCCTCGATCTCGCCGCGCTGCTCGACCGGCTCGACGTGAAGGACGCGGTCATCTGCGGCCTTTCCGTCGGCGGTATGATTGCGCAGGGTCTTGCCGCGAAACGGCCGGATCTGGTGAAGGCCCTGGTGCTCTGCGACACCGCGCACAAGATCGGCACGGCGGAGATGTGGAACGCGCGCATCGAAAGCATCGAGGCCAGGGGCATCGAGAGCCTTGCCGATGCCGTCATGGAGCGCTGGTTCACGCCGGCCTTCCGCCGCCCGGAGAACGCCGCCTATCACGGCTACCGCAACATGCTCACCCGCCAGTCCGCCGTCGGCTATGCCGCCACCTGCGCGGCGCTGCGCGATGCCGACCTCACCCATTCGACGGAACGCCTCGCCGTGCCGACGCTCTGCGTCGTCGGCGACCAGGACGGCTCGACGCCGCCCGATCTGGTCCTGTCCATGGCCAGGCTCATTCCCGGCGCCCGCTACGAGGTCATCAAGGATGCCGGGCACATTCCCTGCGTCGAGCAGCCGGAAATGCTGACGGAGATGATCCGTGCCTTCATTGCCACCCTACCTGCCGGAGACGAGCCCCATGGCTGACGCCCACACCTTTTCCGACCGCTACCGCCAGGGCATGGTGACCCGCCGCGCGGTGCTCGGCGACAGCCATGTCGACCGGGCCTCTTCCGGCACGACCGCCTTCGACCAGCCTTTCCAGGAGCTGATCACCGAAGCGGCCTGGGGCACCGTCTGGTCGCGGCCCGGCTGGACGAAGCGCGAGCGCTCCATGGTGACGATCGCGCTGCTGGCCGCGCTCGGCCATGACGAGGAGGTGGCGATGCATGTGCGCGCCACCGCCAATACCGGCGCCAGCCGAGAGGATATCGCCGAGGCGTTGCTGCATGTGGCGATCTATGCCGGCGTGCCGGCCGCCAACCGGGCGATCAAGATCGCCAAGCACGTTTTCGAGGACATGGACGCCGAGAAGGCGGCCTGAGGGAACCATGACGGACCTTTCCAATCGCAAGCCCGAAACGGGCGCCTTCTTCTCTCGCGATCGCCTCTGGCATCCGCCGGGCCTGACGCCGGGCTACAAGACCTCGGTGCTGCGCTCGCCGCAGAAGGCCCTGCTGTCGCTCGACGGCACGGTCTCGGAAATCACCGGTCCGGTCTTCGGCCATTCCATCCTGGGCGAGCTCGACAACGACCTGATCCACAATTTTGCAAAACCCGGCGAGAGCGCCATCGGCGAGCGCATCATCGTGCATGGCCGCGTGCTCGACGAGCGGGCGCGGCCGGTGGCGGGCGCGCTGCTCGAATTCTGGCAGGCCAATGCCGGCGGGCGCTACCGCCACAAGAAGGAGAGCTACCTCGCCCCGCTCGATCCGAATTTCGGCGGCTGCGGGCGCACCATCACCGACGAGAACGGCTACTATGCCTTTCGCACCGTCAAGCCCGGGCCCTACCCCTGGCCGAACGGCGTCAACGACTGGCGCCCGGCGCATATCCATTTCTCCGTCTTCGGCCACGGCTTTGCCCAGCGGCTGATCACGCAGATGTATTTCGAGGGCGACCCGATGATCTGGAAATGTCCCATCGTGCAGACGATCCCGGACAAGGCGGCGATCGAGCAACTGGTCGCCGCGCTCGACTGGGGCAATACGATCCCTATGGATGCGCGCGCCTACAAGTTCGACATCGTGCTGCGCGGCCGCCGTTCGACGCTCTTCGAAAACCGGATGGAGGGCAACTGATGGTGCAACCGCTCGGCTACCTCAAGGAAAGCGCCTCGCAGACGGCGGGGCCCTACGTCCATATCGGCCTCACGCCGAACTTCTCCGACATCACCGGCGTCTACGAGAGCGATCTCGGCGCGACCATGGTGAACGACCGGACACTCGGCCGGCGCATTACGGTCACCGGCCGGGTGCTCGACGGCACCGGCACGCCGCTGAAGGATGCGCTGATCGAGATCTGGCAGGCGGATGCCGCCGGCCTCTACAACAGCCCTTCGGAACTGCGCGGCAGCGCCGATCCCAATTTCTCCGGCTGGGGTCGCTCGGCCACGGACGGAGAGACCGGCGAATACCGCTTCGAGACCGTCAAGCCCGGCCGCGTGCCCTTCAGGGACGGTCGCCTGATGGCGCCGCACATCTCGTTCTGGATCGTCGCCCGCGGCATCAATCTCGGCCTCAACACGCGCCTTTATTTCGGCGACGAGGCGGCGGCCAATGCCGAGGACCCGGTGCTCGCCCGCATCGAGCACCGCGTGCGCGTGCCGACGCTGATCGCGGTGGTGGACGGTGACGACTACCGTTTCGACATCCATCTGCAGGGCGAGAAGGAAACGGTGTTCTTCGATATCTAGGCTGTGTGTTAAGTTCGTCACCTGCCGCGTGGATCCTCGGGTCGAGCCCGAGGATGACGAAAGAAGAGAGGTTTGCAGTCAAACTGACGGCGCCGCATGCCGCATCGTTCATGAGGCCCGTGACCTCTCCTCCCCTCCGTCATCCTCGGGCTTGACCCGAGGATCCACGCGCTTCCCATCGGAAAAGAGCGACCCATGACCGTCTCGCCCTTCGACCATCCCTATCTCTCCGGCCTCCTCGGCGACGAGGCGGTGGCTGCGCTGTTTTCCGTTGCGGCGGAACTCGAGGCCATGCTGGCCTTCGAGGTGGCGCTGGCAAAGGCCGAGGCGGAGGCGGGTGTCATCCCCTCGGACGCGGCCGGGGCGATCGAGGCTGCCGCGCACCGCTTCTCGCCCGATGTTGCAAGTCTCAGGGCTGCCACCGCCCGTGACGGCGTGGTGGTGCCCGATTTCGTTCGCCAGCTCCGTGCCGCCGTCGGCGAGCCGCATGGCCGGCATGTGCATGTCGGCGCGACCAGCCAGGATGTCGTCGACAGCGGGCTGACGCTGCGCCTCTCCCGCGTCCTGCCCGTTCTTGAAAAACGGCTGGAAGGGCTCGCCGGTATGCTTGATGGCCTCGCCGCCACCTTCGGCGATCGGGAATTGATGGGCCGCACCCGCATGCAGGCTGCCATCCCCATCACCGTGGCGGACCGTGTGGAAGCCTGGCGCGCGCCGCTGGAGCGCCATCGCATGCGCTTGAACGACCTGATGGAGGAGGGCCTTGCCGTGCAGTTCGGCGGGGCGGCGGGCACGTTGGAAAAGCTGGGCGGAAGGGCGCCGGCGGTGCGCGCCGCGCTTGCCCGCGGCCTCGGCCTTGCCGACGCCCCGCAATGGCACAGCCAGCGCGACCGCATCATGGATCTTGCCGCGCTCCTGTCCGGCATCACCGGCAGCCTGGGAAAGATCGGGCAGGACATCGCCCTGATGGCCGACCGGGGCGAAGAGATCGCGCTCGCCGGCGGCGGCTCCTCCTCCGCCATGCCGCACAAGCAGAATCCCGTCGCCGCCGAAGGGCTGGTGACGCTCGCCCGCTTCAACGCGGCGCAGCTCGGCGGGCTGGGGCAGGCGATGGTACACGAGCAGGAGCGCTCCGGCGCGGCCTGGACGCTCGAATGGCTGATCCTGCCGCAGATGGTGGTCGCTGCCGGCGCAGCCGTTCGCCTTGCCGATGCGCTGCTGTCGTCGATCCGCAGGTTGGGTGCCGCGTGACCTATTCGCATAATTTCTAAGTTATGAAATGGCCCGATTTTTTCATTTTACATTACCGTTTCATCTGGCAATCTGACAAAAATCTAGTTTGCCACAGGATCGAGCGCCGGCGGGAGACCGGCCTTTCAGGGAGGAAGACATGAAGCATTTTGCGATCGCCGCGCTGGCGGCTGCGCTGATGGGCAGCGTTGCCCATGCCGATACGATCAAGGTCGGCGTCGTCGGGCCGTTTTCCGGTCCCTTCGCGCTGCAGGGTAAGAACTTCAAGGCGGGCATCGACGCCTATATGGCGCTGAACGGCAACACCGTCGGCGACGACACGATCGAGGTGATCTACCGCGACATCCCGACCGCCGACCCGGCGCAGTCCAAGGCGCTGTCGCAGGAGCTCGTCGTCAAGGAAGGCGTACAGTACTTAGCCGGATTCTACTTTACGCCGGATGCGATGGCAGCAACCCCGCTGCTCGAGCAGGCGAACGTGCCCATGGTGGTGATGAACGCGGCGACCTCGGCCATCGTCACCAAGAGCCCCTATGTGGTGCGCACCTCCTTCACCACCTGGCAGACCTCCACGCCGATCGCCAAGGTCGCCTTCGACGGCGGCACCAAGAAGGTCATCTCCGTCGTCAGCGACTACGGCCCGGGCGTCGACGCGGAAGCCGCCTTCAAGGCAGGCTTCGAGGCGGCGGGCGGCGAGATCGTCGAGGCGATCCGCATGCCGCTCCAGACCAACGATTTCTCGCCGATCATGCAGCGCATCAAGGATTCGGGCGCGGAGGGTGTCTTCGCCTTCCTGCCCTCCGGCCCGACGACGCTCGGTTTCGTCAAGGCGTTCAACGAGAACGGCCTCAAGGACGGCGGCATCAAGTTCTTCGCGCCCGGCGACCTGACGCAGGAATCCGACCTGCCGGCGCTCGGCGAGGCGGCGCTTGGCCTCACCACCACCTTCCACTACGCGGTCTCGCACGATTCGGCGGAGAACAAGAAATTCGTGGAGGCCGCCGGCAAGGCGATCGGCAACCCGGCGGAACTCTCCTTCCCCGCCGTCGGCGCCTATGACGGCATGCATGTCATCTACAAGATGATCGAGGCGACGGGCGGCGAGCAGGATGCGGCCAAGGCCGTCGAGGCCGTGAAGGGCCTTTCCTGGGAGAGCCCACGCGGCCCGGTCTCGATCGATCCGGAAAGCCGCCACATCACGCAGAACATCTACCTGCGCGAAGTGGCCAAGGCCGATGACGGGACCTATTACAACAAGGAGGTCCAGACCTTCGAGAACCAGGGTGACCCGGGCCTGGCGGCGGCGAAGTAACGTGTTTGCGTCGGGCGGGTGGATCCTCGGGTCAAGCCCGAGGATGACGGCGGGGAGGAGAGGTCGCGAACCCCGTCCGACGCTGCGGCAAGCGGAACCGTTGCATTGATCCACCGCCCTTCTCTTCTTGCGTCATCCTCGGGCTTGACCCGAGGATCCACCCGCATATCCCGACAAACGGCCGCAAAACCGGCCACAGCAGGATAGTTTGATGCAAACGGTCTTCAGCATCGGTGTCGATGCGCTCGCCTACGGCATGGTGCTCTTCGTCATCTCCATCGGCCTTTCGGTGACGATGGGGCTGATGCGGGTCGTCAACCTGGCGCATGGCGCCTTCGCCATGATCGGCGGCTACATCGCCTCCTATGCCGCGCGCGACCTCGGCCTTGCCTATGCCGTCGCCGTCATGCTCGCCGTCGCCGGCACGATCCTCATCGCCATTCCGGTCGAGCGCCTGCTCTACCGGCGCATCTACGGCCAGCCGGAATTGACGCAGGTGCTGATGACCATCGGCATCACCTTCTGCGTCATCGGTATCGCCAACTATGTCTTCGGCCCGACGCTGAAGACCATCCCGACGCCGGACAGCCTGCGCGAACCTGTCAGCCTCGGCTTCCGCACGGTCTCGGCGCATCGTCTCTTCGTCATCGCCTGCGGCGTCGCGGTCGCGCTCGGCCTCTGGTATTTCATCGAGCGCACGGCCTTTGGCGTGAAGCTGCGCGCTGCCGTCGACAATGCGGCCATGGCTGCCGCCCTCGGCGTGAAGACCGAGGTCGTCTATGCCGTCAGCTTTGCCGTCGCGGTCGGCCTTGCCGCCTTCGGGGGCGTCGTCGGGGCCGAGCTTCTGCCGATCGAGCCCTATTACGCGCTGCGCTACATGGTGACCTTCCTCGTCGTCGTCTCGGTCGGCGGGGCGGGGTCCATTCCCGGCGCGCTTGCCGCCTGCCTGCTGCTCGGCGCCATCGACACGACGGGGCGCTACCTGATGCCGGAATTCGGCGAGTTCTTCTTCTATCTCGCGGTCATCGCCATCGTCTGGATTTTCCCGCGTGGCCTTGCCGGAAGGATGAAGTGATGGCGCTCACCATGAACACCGAAACCCTTTCCGCCGCCCATGACCGCCGCGCCCGGCTGACGCGCGACGCGATCGGCGTCCTCGTCATCCTCGCCGTCGCCGTCCTCGGCTATCTGCTCTTCCCCAACAATCTGGCGCTGCTGACACGCATCACGGGGATCGCGCTCCTCGTCCTCTCGCTCGACCTCGTCACCGGCTATTGCGGCGTGGCGACGCTCGGCCATGCCGCGCTGTTCGGCGCTGGAGCCTACGGGGCAGGCATCGCGGCGGCCCATTTCGGCATCACCGATCCGATCGCCATGCTCGCCGTCGGCGTGGTCGCGGGCGCGTTCGCCGGCCTCGTCTCCGGTGCCGTCGTGCTCAGGGCGCACGGCCTGCCGCAGCTCGTCCTCTCCATCGCCATCGTCCATCTCGCCCATGAGGCGGCCAACAAGGCGTCCGGCTGGACCGGCGGCAGCGATGGCCTTGGCGGCATCATGCCGGATCCCGTCTTCGGCCTGTGGCAATTCGACCTGTGGGGCCGCACGGCCTATGTCTTCGGCATCGTGCTGCTCGTCGCCGCCTTCGTCATCCTGCGCCAGATCGTGCGCTCGCCCTTCGGCATGCTCTGCCGCGGCATCAAGCAGGACCCGCTGCGGGTGCGCGCCATGGGCGCCTCCGTACACGGCACGCTGATCAGGATGTACGTCATATCGGGCGCCGTCGCCGGGGCCGGCGGGGCGCTCAACGCTATCTCCACCCAGGTCGTCGGCCTCGACAGCCTGTCCTTCACGCTTTCGGCCGAAGCCCTCGTCATGCTCGTTCTCGGCGGCACCGGCTCGCTCTACGGCGCGCTGATCGGCACGCTCTCCTTCCTGTGGTTCGAGGATGTCGTCTCGGCGGCCAATCCCTTCCACTGGCTCACCATCGTCGGCGCGCTGCTGATCGCGGTCGTCCTCTTCGCGCCGAAGGGTCTCTATGGCTCGCTCGCCGCCCTTTTCGAACGCCGCGGGAGGAAGGACCGATGAGCGCGATCTTCGACGTCCGAAACCTGAAGCGGACCTTCGGCGGCCTCGCCGTCACCAATGACGTCTCCCTCTCGATGGCGCCGGGCGACCGGGTCGCGTTGATCGGGCCGAACGGCGCCGGCAAGACGACCTTCGTCAACCTCGTCACCGGCAATCTCCTGCCGAATTCCGGCACGGTCACGCTCGGCGGCGAGGACGTCACCCGCCTCGGGCCGACGGAGCGCGTGCGCCGCGGCCTCGTGCGGTCCTTCCAGGTGACGCGGCTCTTCTCCGAGATGACGCCGGAGGAGCATGTCGCGCTCGCCATCCTGCAGCGCGAGGGCCGGTCCGGCCGCATGTTCGCCAGCCACCGCGCCATGCCCGACGTGATGGACGAGGTGCATGCGCTGCTCGCCCGGCTCGGCATCGCCCATCTTGCCCGCCACCGCGTCAGCGAGATCGCCTATGGCCAGCAACGGCTTCTGGAGCTTGCGCTTGCCCTTGCGCTCAAGCCCCGGGTCCTGCTGCTCGACGAGCCCGCCGCCGGTGTGCCGCAGAGCGATACGGCGCGCATCGAGCAGGCCATCGCCGACCTGCCGGCGGACCTGGCCGTGCTGATGATCGAGCACGACATGGACCTCGTCTTCCGCTTCGCACGGCGCGTCGTCGTGCTGGCGGCGGGCGAGATCATCTTCGACGGATCGCCGGACGCGGTGACGAAGGACGACCGCGTCCGCCAGGCCTATCTGGGGAGTTATGCCGATGCCCGCAGCGTCGCTTGAAATATCCGGTCTTTCCGCCGGCTACGGCCCGACGCGGGTGCTGGAGGATATCTCCTTTGCCGCCGAGGCCGGCCGCCGGCTCGCCGTGCTCGGCCGCAACGGCATGGGGAAATCCACGCTCTTCGCCACGCTCGCGGGCCAGACGAAGCGCTACGGCGGCGCAATCCGCCTCGGCGGCGAGGCGATCGAGGGCATCGGCAGCTCCGCCCGCGCCCTGAAGGGTCTCGGCTACGTGCCGCAGTCGCGCGACGTCTTCCCGACGCTGACGGTGGAGGAAAACCTCTTCGTCGGGCTGAAGGGCCGTCCGCGCGCGGCCATCGAGGAGGCCTACGCCATGTTCCCCCGCCTCAAGGAGCGGCGCCGGAACCTCGGCTCGCAGCTTTCCGGCGGCGAACAGCAGATGCTGACGACGGCGCGCACCATTCTCGGCCAGCCCTCCGTGCTGCTGCTCGACGAGCCGCTGGAGGGCCTTGCCCCGGTCATCTGCGAGGAGCTGATGGCGGCGTTCGGCACGCTGGCGGCCTCCGGCGAGATGACCATCCTCCTCGTCGAGCAGCGCATCCAGAGCGCACTCGATTTCGCCGACGATGTAATCATCCTGGAGCGTGGCCGCATCGCCTGGACCGGCACGCCGGCGGCGCTCTCCGCCGACCGGCACACGGTCGAAACCCTGCTCGGCGTCGGCGGGCTGCACTAAAGGAATTCCAAGCGCGATTCATACGGCTTTCGTTATGTATCGCGGCCGGCATTTCATTTTACATCACCGCCCCGCCTGTCAGAGTACCGTCTGAAGCCTGTGCCGCCCGGTTCGAGGAGACCGGCCGTCACGGGCAGGTTGCCGCATGACGGGGGAGGTTCCGATGGCTGAAGACGATCTTGCCGGGGCGCCGGCGATGACGGCGGGCGGCGCGTTGCTCGCCCGGCTGAAGGCGGTCGGCATCGACTATATCTTCGCCAATTCCGGCACGGATTTCCCACCGATCATCGAGGGGCTCGCCGAGGCGGAGGCGAAGGGCATCGCCCTGCCGCAGGCGCTCGTCATGCCGCATGAATCGGCGGCGATGGGTATGGCGCACGGCTATTATCTCGCCACCGGCCGCGCCCAGGCGGTGATGGCGCATACCAATGTCGGCCTTGCCAATTGCGCCATCGGCGCGATCAACGCCGCGATGGAGCATGTCCCGGTTTTGCTTTTCTCCGGCCGCACGCCGGTAACCGAGCGTGGGCGGAAGGGCTCGCGCACCGTGCCGATCGGCTGGGGGCAGGAGATGCGCGACCAGGCGGCGCTGGTGCGCGAGGCCTGCAAGTGGGACGACGAGCTGCGCTTCCCCGAGCATATCCCGCAGATGGTCGACCGGGCGCATGCCATCGCCACGTCCACGCCGCGCGGACCGGTCTATATGAGCCTGCCGCGCGAGGTGCTTTGCCAGCCCTGCCCGACAGAAGGCCTCGCGGCGCCTGCGACGATGATGCCCGCCATCGCCGCGCCGTCGGCCGAAGCGGTGGCACAGGCCGCCGCTCTTCTCGCGGCGGCGGAGAACCCGGTGATCTTCGCACAGCGCGGCGCGGGCTCGGCCGAAGGGTTCGCCGCCCTTGCGGCGCTGGCGGGCGAATGGGGCATTCCCGTCTGCCAGTACTGGGCGGTGCAGCTTGCCATGGCAACGGACCATCCGATGGCCGCGCCGGCCGATCCGGGGCCGCTGCTGGAGGCGGCCGACGTGGTGCTGGTCCTCGACGCGCTGGCGCCCTGGTCGCCGGGCGTCCACACGCTGCGGCCCGGCTGCAAGGTCATCCAACTCGCGCAGGACCCGCTCTACCAGCGCCAGCCGGTGCGTTACTTCCGCTCCGACGTGACGCTTGCCGGCGATGTGGATGCCGGCCTCCTCGCCCTGAAGGCGGCGATGGACCCGCTGCTGCCGACCCATCGCGCGCGGGCGGAAAGTCGCGCCGCGGTGGTGGCGACGCGCAACGGCAAGGCCCGCACCGCCGTGCTCGACACGGCCCGGCGCGGCGGCGGCACGCCGATGACGAAGGATTTCGTCAGCCTGACGCTTTCCGAGGCGCTGGCAGGCCGGGAGGCTACCGTGCTTTCCGAACTCGGCTGCCCGCTTTCGCCGATGACGCTCTCCCATCACCAGGCCTGGTATCAGGAGCCGCATTCGGGCGGCCTCGGCTGGTCCTTTCCTGCTGCGCTCGGCATGCAGCTTGCGCGGCGCGAGCGGCTCGTCGTCGCCACCATGGGCGACGGCTCCTACATGTTTGCCAATCCCGTCGCCTGCCACCAGATCGCCGAGGCGCTGGAACTGCCGATCCTCGTCCTCATCGTCAACAATGCCGAATGGGGCGCGGTGCGCCAGTCTGTGCTCGGCCTCTATCCGGACGGGTATGCGGCGAAGACCAACCGCATGCCGCTGACCGCGCTCTCGCCGGTGCCGGATTTCGTGAAGGTCGCCGAGGCGAGCCGAGCCTATGCCAGGCGCGTCACCGACGGCGCGATGCTTGCCGGCGCGCTTGCCGGGGCGATCAACCATACCGAGACGAAGCGCACGCTGGCGCTGCTCGACATCACGGTCCGCGCCTGATCCATCACAGGAGGAGGAAACCATGCCCGAACTTGCAAAGAACGAATTCTGGAAGGACCTGAAGCCCATCGACAAGGTGTTCCAGCCGGATGCTTTGCCGGAAGTCTATCTCCAGAACGCGCCGACCGACGACGAGCGCTACTACGTGCCCTTCACCGAGACCGTCTCCTCCCGTCCGCTGTGGATCTCCCCGACGCAGAACAAGTGGTGCGACATCCTGATGGCGAAGAAGGCGGGGCTGGTGAACCGCCACTACCACCCGCACGAGGTCTTCGCCTATACGATCTCCGGCAAGTGGGGCTATCTGGAGCACGACTGGACGGCGACGGCCGGCGATTTCGTCTACGAGACGCCCGGCGAGGGCCACACGCTCGTCGCCTATGAGCACGAGCAGCCGATGAAGGTGTTCTTCCAGGTCAAGGGCCCGCTGATCTGGCTCGACGACAAGGGCGAGCCGGATGGCTTCTTCGACGTGCACAATTACATCGCGCTCTGTCGCGACCACTACGAGAAAGTCGGTCTCGGGCGGGATTATGTGGAGCGGCTGTTCAGGTAGGGGACGGCCTGTTTCCTGCGGAACAGCGGGTGGCGGGGCGCTGTGCGATCTTCTGATCACCGGATGAGAGAGGCTCATCCCTCAAAAAACGATCAGGAGAGACCCCATGCGCAAGATCATCGTTTCCGCCACCGTTGCCCTCGTCGCCGCCATCTCCTTCGCCGCTCCCTCGCAGGCCGGTTATTACAGCTACGGCTACAAGCCGCACTGCTTCATCAAGAAGGTGAAGGCCTACGACTACTACGGCAACGTGATCTTCAAGAAGATCAAGGTCTGCAAGTAAGCACCTTCCCGACTGACCTCCCTGAAGACCCGGATGTCCCCTGCATCCGGGTCTTCTGCCGTCAGATACTCATGCCGCCGTCGACCATCAGCATCGTACCGGTGACGAAGCTCGACTGGTTCGAAGCGAGGTAGAGCACCGAGCGGGCGATCTCCCCGGGGCTGGCATGGCGGCCCATGGGAATGAGCGTGTTGAAGAAATCCGTGCCGTCCATGCCGGTCGCAGCGCCAAAACCCTGTTCCACGGCAAGCTGGAAATGGTTGTCGACGGGGCCGGGATTGACCGTGTTGACGCGGATGCCGCGCGGGGCGAGCTCCTTGGCTAGGCAGCGCATCAGGCCGGTCTGGGCGTGCTTGGCGGTGATATAGGCATAGACGCCGGGATCGCCGCGCGTCGCCGCCACGCTGGAGGTGATGACGATGCTGCCGCCGCTGCGCATGTGCGGCACGGCATGCTTGGCCGCAAGGAAGGCGCCGCGCACATGCACCGCCTGCACGGCGTCGAAGACGTCGAGCGGATAGTCGGCGATGGGCGCGACGGTGCCGAACGTGCCGGCATTGGAGAACAGCACGTCGATGCCGCCGAAGCGCTCGACCGCGAGCTTGACATAGGCCTTCGTCGAAAGGCTGTCGGTGACATCGGCCGCCGCAAGCGCCACGCGCTCTCGTGGCAGGCCGGTGGCGGCCCGTTCGAGCCCCGCATGGTCGCGGTCGACGAGGAGCACATTGGCGCCCTCGTCGAGGAAAAGCCGGGCGGTGGCAAGGCCGATGCTGCCGGCCCCGCCCGTCACGATGGCGGTCTTGCTGTCGAGAAGCGCCATGGGTCAGATCGGGTAGTGGAGCGCGCCGTCCTGCACGGTGATCCAGCGCAGTTCGGTGAATTCGGCAATGCCGGCCTTGCCGCCGAAGCGTCCGTAGCCGGATTCCTTGACGCCGCCGAAAGGCATCTGCGCTTCGTCGTGCACGGTCGGGCCGTTGATATGGCAGATGCCGGATTCGATGCGGCGGGCGACCTGCATGGCACGGTTGACGTCCCGGCTGAAGACGGCGGCGGAAAGGCCGTATTCCGTATCGTTGGCAACACGCACCGCCTCGTCTATCGAGCCGACGCGGATGACGCTGACGACCGGGCCGAAACTCTCCTCGCCGTAGATGCGCATGGCGGGCGTCACCCGGTCGAGCAGGGTGGCATCGACGATGGTGCCCCGCACGCTGCCGCCGGCGGCGAGCACCGCCCCCTTGCCCACGGCATCGCGGATGAGCTGTTCCAGCCTCTGGGCCGCATGGGTATCGACGACGGAGCCGAGCGGCGTGTTGCCCTCGCGCGGATCGCCGGAAACGAGGGTTGCCGCCTTCTCGGCGAGTGCCGCGACGAAGCTGTCGGCGATCGTCTCGTCGACGACGATGCGCTCGGTCGACATGCAGATCTGGCCCTGGTTCATATAGGCGCCGAAGGCCGCGGCGGCGACGGCCGCGTCGATATCGGCATCGTCGAGCACCACGAAGGGCGCCTTGCCGCCGAGTTCCAGCAGCGCCGGCTTCAGGTAGCGCCCGGCGGTCTCGGCGATGATGCGGCCGACGCGGGTGGAGCCGGTGAAGTTGACGCGGCGCACGGCGGGATGGGCGATCATCGCCTCGACGATGGCGGCGGCATCCTCCGGCGCATTGGAGACGGCGTTGAGCACGCCTTCCGGCAGGCCGGCCTCGTGCAGCGCATCGACGATCAGCCGGTGGGTGCGCGGGCAGATCTCCGAGGTCTTCATGACAACCGTGTTGCCGCAGGCAAGCGGCGTGGCGAGCGAGCGCACGCCGAGGATGACCGGCGCATTCCACGGCGCCATGGAGAGGATCACGCCGGCCGGCTGGCGCACGCCCATGGCGAGCGATCCGGGGCGGTTGGAGGGGATGATCTCGCCGGTGATCTGCGTCGTCAGCGATGCGGCCTCGCGCAGCATGTCGGCGGCAAGGCCGACATTGAACATCGCCCAGCCGGCCGTCGCGCCCGTCTCGGCGGCCATGGCGGCGACGAAATCGGCAGTTCTCGCCTGCAGCTTGTCGGCGGCGGCAAGAAGCAGCTTGCGGCGCTGGCCGGGCCCTGTCGCCGCCCAGGCGGGGAAGGCCTTCGCCGCGGCGTTGACGGCCTGGCGCGCATCCTCCAGCGAGGCGGCGGCGACCTCCGAGGCGACCTCGCCGGAAATCGGGTTGATGCGGGTGAAGGTGCGCCCGTCGGAGGCGGCCTGGTCGAGGTTGTTGATCTTCAGTCCAAGGACGGACATGGTTTGCTCCCTGCTTGACATTCAGACGGTTGCGCCGAGGAACGCGCGCTTCACAGCGTCGTCGTTCATCAGTCCTGTTGCGGTGTCCTCGCCGACGATGCGGCCTGCCTCCAGCAGGTAGCCGCGGTCGGCGATCGAAAGGCTCATCTTGACGTTCTGCTCGACGATCAGGAGTGCCAGCCCGCTTTCGCGCACCCGGCCGAGCGCGGCGAAGAGCTCGCCGACGACGACCGGGGCAAGGCCGAGGCTCGGTTCGTCGAGCATCAGCAGGTCGGGCTTCGACATCAGCGCGCGGCCGATCGCCACCATCTGCTGCTCGCCGCCCGACATGGTGTTGACGAATTGCCGCCGCCGGTCCGCGAGTTTCGGGAAGAGGCCGTAGACCAGCTCGCGGCTCGCCTTGCCATGGGCGCGGGCGCGCCGGGCATAGGCGCCGAGGGCGAGGTTCTCCTCCACCGTCAGGTCGCCGAAGACGCCGCGGCCCTCCGGCACCAGCGCGATGCCGGCTTCGAGCACGAGATGGGCGGGGCGGCCGGCAATATCCGCGTCGGTAAAGCGGATATCGGCGCCGGGATCGGGCCGGACGAGGCCGGCAGCGGCCTTCAGCAGGGAAGACTTGCCCGCGCCGTTGGCGCCGAGCATGACGACGGTCTCGCCCTTGCCGACGGTGACGGAGATCCGGTCGAGGGCGAGGTGCGGGCCGTAATGGAGGGAAAGGTCGCGGATCTCAAGCATGGCCGTCTCCGAGATAGGCGCGCACGACCTCCGGGTCCCGCAGCGTCTCGGCGGTCGGGCCGTCGGCGATCTTGCGGCCGGCATTCATGACGATGGCGCGCCCGCAGAGCGCCCGGATCGCATCCATCACATGCTCGACGAGGAGCACGGTGATGCCGCGCTCCTTCAGCGACAGGATGAGGTCGATACCGGTGCGAAGCTCCGTCGGGTTGAGCCCGGCGAGCCATTCGTCGAGCAAAAGCAGCTCCGGCTCGGCGGCGAGCGCCCGGGCAAGCTCCATGCGCTTCTGGTCGATATAGGTGAGAGAGCCGGCCGGCTGGTCGGCGCGTCCGGCAAGGCCGACGGCGGCAAGATGGGCGTGGGCTTCCTCGTGGGCCGCCTTGCCCCAGAGCGTCCGGCGGCCGAAGGCAAGCGCGGTGACGACGTTTTCCGCGACCGTCAGCGAGGGAAGGGCGCGCACCAGCTGGAAGGTGCGGGCGACGCCCTTCCTCGCGATACGGTTCGGGCCGAGGCCGGAAATCGCCTCGCCGTTGAGGGCGATCCGCCCGCCGGTTGGCGGCAGGAAGCCGGAGATCATGTTGAGCACCGTCGTCTTGCCGGAGCCGTTCGGGCCGAGCAGGCCGACGACCTCGCCGCGCTCCAGCGAGAAGGAGACGGCATTGACGGCGGTGAGCCCTCCGAAGCGCTTGGTAAGGCCGGTGAGGGCGAGAAGTTCGCTCATCGCGCTCCGCCTTTCCTTAGTCGGCTTTCGATTGCCGCCAGCACGCCCTTCGGCAGAAGGAAGACGATGGCGATGAAGACGAGGCCGAGGATGATCGGATAGTGGTTCGGGAAGTTGGCGGAAAGCCATTCGAAGGTGAGGAAGAGCGGGATGGCGCCGAGCAGCGGGCCCCACAGCCGATCCGCCCCGCCGAGCAGCGCCATGATCAGCGTCAGGAAGGAGATGGTCGGGTTGAAGACGATACTCGGCTCGATATAGGTCCAGCGCGGTGCCTGGATGGCCCCGACGAGCGTGATGATCACGGCGCTTGCGGCAAAGAGCGCGAGCTTCAGCCGCGTGATGTCGATGCCGCAATGGCTTGCCACCACCTCGTCGTCGCCGATGACCTTCAGCGCGAGGCCCCAGCGTGTGCGGCCAATGCCCCAGGAGAGGAGGAAGGTGACGGCGGCGAGCGCCAGCAACTGCCAGTAGATGCCCTCCGGCGTCACGGGCAGGAAGATGTAGCGGCCGAGCGTGCCCGTCACGTTGACCTCGTACCAGGTGACGAGCTGGCGGATGAGTTCGGCAAGCCCGAAGGTGAAGATCACGAAATAGACGCCGGCGAGGCGCAGTGTCGAGAGCCCCACGACCAGCGCCACGGCAAGGCCGATCAGGGCCGCGACGAGAAGGACGAGCGGATAGGGCAGGGTCTCGCTGAGGACGCCGACCGTATAGGCGCCGATGCCGAAAAAGGCGACGGTGGCGAGCGAGACATAGCGCGTCGGGCCGGAAAACAGGCCCCAGGCGGTGGCCAGCACCACATAGCCGGTCATGCCGATCATCAGTGTCACCGCATAGGGGCCGGCGAAGAAGGGCAGGGCGGCGAGCGCGGCGAGAACGAGGCCGGCGACGAGGAGGCCGAAAAGCGTGCGTACCGTCATCGCGCGCTCCTTCCGAAGAGGCCGGCGGGGCGCCAGAGCAGGATGGCGAGGAAGATGAGGTAGGTGGCGGCGAGCGTCAGGCCGGGATCGACATAGGTCGCCACGAAGGTCTCGACGAGGCCGAGCAGCAGGCCGGAGAAGAGCGCGCCGAGAATGTTGCCGACGCCGCCCATGATGACGACGATCAGTGCCTTCATGGTGAAGACGACGCCGGCCGTGGCGGTGAAGGTCTGGTACATGGAGATGACCACGCCGCCGGCCGCCGCCAGCGCCCCGCCGATAGCGAAGGCCGTGCGGGCCGCGCGCTCGACATCGATGCCGACGAGAGGCGCCGAGGCTGGCGAGACGGCGACGGCGCGCAGCGCCGTGCCCCAGAGGGTGCGGGTGAGAAGCAGGTAGAGGCCGCCGCCGAGGACGATGGCGAGCGCGAAGGCGAGAAGGCGGTTCGCCGCGATCGTGGTGCCGAGCACGCTGACGCCGATATTGAGATAGCTGTAGCTCGTATAGTTGCTGCCGAAGAAGACCAGCATGACGCCCTGGATGACGAAGAGCAGGCCGAAGGTGGCGAGGATGGAATCGATCTCCAGCGTCTCCCGGCTTTTCGCGCGGCGCACCAGCGGGCGCATCATCACGCCGTAGACGAGATAGCCGAAGACAAAGCCGAGCGGCACGGCGGCAAAAAGGCCGAGTACCGGATTGATGCCGAGGCCATTGAACAGCACATAGGCGAGGAAGGCCGCCGCGATGATCGTCTCGCCATAGGCAAGGTTCATGATGCGCGCGATGCCGTACTGGAGCGTCAGCCCCATCGCGACCAGCGCATAGGTTCCGCCGAGCACGAGCCCGGACAACAAGGCCGTGACGAGCATGGCCGCTCCTTACATTTGCCGGCCGGCCCCTTGGACCATGCCGTTTCAGTCGATGACAGAATGCCCCTCATCCGGTCTGCCGGCCACCTTCTCCCCGTGAATAGGGAGAAGGAAACCCTGCCGTGCCGTCTTCCCAGGCCGCCAGCTTTCCGTGGGGCAAGTTCCCTCTCCCCGCTTGCGGGGAGAGGGTTAGGGTGGGGGGCACATTTGGGTTCGCCAAAGCGCCCTTCGATCCCGGGTGACGAAGGCCCCTACTTCTTCCACGCCTGCCGCGGCAGGATGGGCTGGCTGGCGCCGGCATGGTCGGCGGGGGCGATGCCGACGAACTGGCCGTTCTGCCACTGGCCGGTCCACCAGAGCGTGCGAAGCTGGTTGTCCTCCATCTTCGTCTCGCCGAACACGGTCTGGAACGTGCCGGTCGACAGTTCCGCGGAAACGGCCTCGCGGTCGAGGCCCTTGCGCTTGATCGCCTCCTGCAGCATCTGCAGCGAGGCATAGGTGATGACGCTGCCCCAGTAGTCGGGGCCCTGGCCGGTCACTTCCTCGTGGCGCTTGCGATAGGCGGCGTTCGCCGCGTTGGCCGGATCGATGCCGCCGAGGCTCATGATGCCGGTGGCGTTGTCGCCATTGTTCTTGCCGTAGATCGGAAAGCCCGTGCCGACGCCGAGATAGAGCAGCTTCGGATTGAAATCGGCGACCTGCGCCTGCTGGGTCAGCGCGAAGGTATCCGGCGGATAGGAGAAGGCGACGAAGCTGTCGGCGCCGCTCGCCTTCGCCTCGTTGATCATCGGCGAAAAGTCCGACGTGCCGACCGGATAGGTCTTGTCGTAGACGAGCTCGATGCCGGCTTCCGCGAAGGCGGGCCGGGCGGCGGTCACGAGGTCGATGCCGAAACCGTCGGCGACCGAGACCATGGCGACCTTGGTGTTGAGCGTCCCGTCGGCCGCCGCCTTTTTGATGATGCCGGCGAGCGCGCCGGCATAGTCGTGGCCGCCGCCGAGCATCCAGAAGCTCTTCTTCCAGCGCTTGACGAAATCCGGCGCCTTGTCGGTGACGGAGGAGACGGCAAGCTGCGGGTAGCCGTAACGGTCGAAGAGCGGGGCGGCGGCAAGGTTGAAGCCCGTGCCCCAGGGCGCGAGGATGAAGTCCGCCTCGTCCTGCGTCGCCAGGCGCTCGACGGCGCGCACCAGTTCCTCGGAGGTGGAGCGGTCGTCGTATTCGATCACCTCGATCGGCAGCTTCTTGCCGTCGGGCAGTTCCAGCCCCCCGGCATCGTTCACGTCCTTCACCCAGAGCTGGTAGTTCGGCAGCGTCGTGATGCCGGCGCCGCCGGCATTGGGGCCGGTCTTGGAAATGGCGTAGCCGATCTTCACCGAGGTGCGGTTCTGGGCAAGCGCGCCCGGTGCGATGCCCGTCGCCAAGAGGGCCGAGGCAGCCGCCATCATGCGCAGGACGTGCCTGCGTTGCAGAGATTTCATCGTCGATTCCTCCCAAAAGGCCTGCTCTTCGGCAGGCGTCGCGCCAAGGCGGGCAGCGGCCGCATTCTCCTCCGGGCCTTCTGTCGCCTCTTGACGAATGAAAGGGTAGCCGCAGGCGGGGCAGGGCGGAATAGACTTTTACAAGAGATACTTGTACTTTTCACGGCGAGGAGATCGTCGCCATGCCTTTCCAGGATGCTCTTGCGCCGCCGCATCGCGCCGCCGGCACCGCCCCGCCGCTGCCGACGGAAGCACGGCTCTTCCGCGGGGCGCTGTCGCAATCCGGCTGGACCTTCCGCGGCGGGCGCAACCGCGTCTTCCTGCTCCTGTCCGGCAGCGGGCGGGTGTCGCTCGGCCCGGCCGATCTCGGGCTCTCCGGCCCCTCCATCGTCTGGGCGCCGGCCGGCGAGCGCGGCACGGTGCTCTTCGATGCCGGCGCGGAGGGGGCGGCGCTGGCGATCCCGGAACTGGCGCTCGGCCCCGCCATGCCGACGGGCGCGATCTTCGCGGAGGTGCGCGACGCTATCGCCCGGCCCATCCTCGGCGCCAAGCTGGCGCTGGCGGATGCCCGCAAGATGCTCCAGACGGTGGAGACGATCGAGGCGGAACTGCGTGAGAACGCGGCGGGCATGCAGGAAGTGGTGCGCCATCACCTTGCCCTCCTGCTGATCGCCATCTGGCGCCGCGCCAATCCGGCGACGGAAAAGCCGAAACCCTCGCCGCGCGCCACCGTGCGCAGCTTCCTGCATCTCGTGGAGTTGCACATGCGCGAGCAATGGCCGCTCGCCCACTATGCGGCCGTCCTGGGCGTGACGCCGGACCGGCTGAACACGGCGGTGCGGCGCGCCACCGGGCGCTCGCCGATGGAACTGATCCATGCCCGGTTGATGATGGAGGCGGAAATGCTGCTCGACGGGTCGAGCCTGCAGATCGCCGAGGTCGCCGAAGCGCTCGGCTTTCGCGATGCGGCCTATTTCAGCCGGTTCTTCAAGCGGCTTGCCGGCGTCTCGCCGCGCGCCCGGCGGGCGGGGCTCGCCAGCCGGCAGGTGCGCACGGAAACCTCCTATGCCGCCTGGCCGTAGATCTCAGAACAAGGTTTCGTAGATTTCCGGCTTGAAGCCGGCCGTCAGGGCGCCGTCACGGTCGAGGACCGGGCGCTTGATCATCGAGGGCTGGGCGAGCATCAGCGCGATCGCCTTCTTCGCATCGAGATCCTGCTTGTCGGCATCCGGCAGGGCGCGGAAGGTGGTGCCGGCGCGGTTCAGCACGGTCTCCCAGCCGAGCGCATCGACGAAGCGTGTCAGGTTTGCCGCATCGATACCTTCCGTCTTGTAGTCGTGGAAGCGATAGGCGACGCCCTTTGCGTCGAGCCAGGTCCGCGCCTTCTTCATCGTGTCGCAGTTCTTGATGCCGTAGATCGTGACGGTCACGCGTCTCTCCTCGATTTGCCTTGTGCACCGTGTCTTAGAGTGTTGCCGGCGTCACGTCACCCCGAGATAGCGGCCCGGGCGATGGTTGATGGCGAGCGTCATGTTGACGACGACGGCGCCGAGCACGGAGAGCGCGAGGCGATCGGGCGGGATGACGAAGGCGGCGGCGGCGAGGATGGCAAGGTCCACGGCGAGCTGGAAATAGCCGGCCCGGACGCCGAAACGGTCCTGCAGGTAGATCGCCAGCACGTTGATGCCGCCGAGCCCGGTGCGGTGGCGGAAGAGGATGAGCAGGCCTGTTCCGGACAGCGCCCCGCCCATGACGGCCGCATAGAGCGGATCGAGGTGGGAGAAGGAAATGAGGTCAGAAGTTAGCCGGGTAAAGATCGAGACGAGCGTGACGGCCGCGAAGGTGCGCAGGGTGAAGGCCCAGCCGAGCTTTCTGACCGCGAGGATGTAGAAGGGCAGGTTGATGGCGAAGAACAGCCACCAGAAGCCGATACCGCTGGCATATTGCAGGAGCAGGGCAAGGCCCGCCGTGCTGCCGGCGAGCAGCACGGCCTTGGTATAGATCACCACGCCGAGCGCCATGAACATCGTGCCGACGACGATGGCGATGGCATCCTCGTAGGCGGAATGGCGCTCGGGCCGGGCGGCTGTTTCGACTGACATCGTGTCCTCAGAGGCTCCGGAACTTCTCGATGACGGCATCGACCTCGGCCGACTTGAGGCCGGCGATATTGATGCGGCCGGAGGTCGGCATGTAGATCGCGTGCTCGGCGCGCAGCTTCAGCACGTCCGCCTCCTCCAGCGGCAGCAGGGAGAACATGCCCTCCTGCTCGCGGATGGCCGTCAGCACCTGCCAGCGGCCGGAAAGGCCGGCGGCGAGGCGTTCGCGGATGGAAGCGATGCGCAGCCGCATGGTCTCGATCTCTGCCATCCAGTCGGCCTTGAGCGCCTCGTCGCCGAGGATCGTCGCGACGATGGCCGCGCCGTGGTCCGGCGGCATGGAATAGCTGGTGCGGGCGAGGGCGGCGAGGTTGCTGCGCACGGACAGGGCGGTCTCGGCGCTGCCGCAGGCCGCATAGATCGCCCCGGTGCGCTCGCGGTAAAGGCCGAAGGATTTTGAGCAGGAAACGGCGACCAGCGCTTCCGGGACAGTGGCAAGCAGCGTGCGCAGCCCGGCGGCATCCTCGTTAAGGCCGCGGCCATAGCCCTGATAGGCAATGTCGACGAGCGGCAGCAGGCCGCGCGCGGCGACGAGGTCGGAGACGGCGCGCCACTGCTCCGCGGAAAGGCCGGCACCCGTCGGGTTGTGGCAGCTCGCATGCAGCAGCACGGCATCGCCCGGCGCGGCGCCGGAAAGCGCGTCCATCATCTGTTCGAAGAGCACGGTCTGCGAGGGGATGTCGAAGAAGGGATAGGTGACGACTTCGAGGCCGGCCGCCTTGAAGATGCTGGCATGGTTCGGCCAGCTCGGCAGGCCGAGCCAGATGCCCTTGACCCCCATGCGCGCCATCAGGTCGGCGGCGATGCGCAGCGCGCCGGAGCCGCCCGGCGTTTGCAGCGCGGCGGTGGCGCGGCCGCGGCCGGCTTCGCCCGTCGTCAGTGCCCAGAGGCGCTCCAGGAAGACCGGGTCGCCCTCAGGGCCGACATAGGCCTTGGTCGGCTGCGTCTCGACGAGGCGCCGTTCGGCCGCCTTCACCGCGCGGAAGATCGGCGTCGCGCCCGTTTCGTCGCGATAGACGCCGACGCCGAGGTCCACCTTGCCGGCGCGCTCGTCCGCCCGGAAAAGGCCGATCAGGGCGAGCAGCGGGTCGTCGGGCTGGCGGGTGAGGGCGTCGAACATGGCCGGGTTCCTTGTGCGGTGGGTCTGTCAAGCGATGTAGGCCAAAGCCGTCGCAAAATCGACCATGATATTGCGTCGGAAGCGCAAGAAGCTTTTGTATTCTTGCTTGCGGCTGCTAGATTGATGCAGGTTTTTGCGTGGAGCGGGATATGGACAGGAAGCCGGGCGACGAGGTGGCGCTGGACCAGACGGATCGGCGCATCATCCGCCTTCTCGTCGAGGATGCCGGGCTCTCCAACAACCGGCTTGCCGAGAAGGTCGGCCTGTCGCCGGCGCCCTTGTCGCGCCGGCTGGCGCGGCTGGAGGCGGGCGGCGTCATCCGCCACACGGTGATCGTCGATCCGCGCGCCGCCGGCATCGGTTTCCAGGCCTTCCTGGAGGTGACGCTGGAGCGCACGGCCCCGCGCGTCGGCGAGCGCTTTATCGATCTCGTGCGGCGCATGCCGGAGGTGGTGGAGTGCCACACGGTCGCCGGCGATTTCGATTTCCTCCTGAAGATCGCCGTGAAGGACGTCGCCGACTATCGCCGGCTGCTGTGGAGCGAGTTCGAGCGGATCGGCGAGATCAAGACGCTGCGCTCGACCATCCTGCTCGACAGCCCGAAAATGCAGGTGAGCGCGCTTCCCTAGTCATTTTCGCGGAACCTTCCTGGCGGTGAAAGGTTGCCGATCGAGGCAGGGCGCCCATATGATGGAGGGGCCGCAAGGAAGGACACGTGGACAGGAAGCCGAACGACAAGATGATGCCGGCCGCATTGCTGGCAGCCATCCGCAACCGCCGCGGCCATCGGCCGCCGGAGAACAATCGCCCGGGCGATACCGTGATCGCGTCCTACAACGTGCACAAATGCGTGGGCGTCGACCGGCGCTTCGATCCGGAGCGCACGGCGCGGGTGATCACCGAGATCGACGCCGACATCATCGCCATCCAGGAGGCGGACAAGCGTTTCGGCGAGCGGTCCGGCCTGCTCGACCTTGCGATCCTCGAACGGGACTGCGGTCTCCTGCCCGTGCCGATCACCGCGCTGTCCTCGACCGGCCACGGCTGGCACGGCAACATGATCCTGATCCGCAAGGGCGCCGTCGGCGGGGTGCGCCAGTTGAAGCTGCCGGGTGTCGAACCGCGCGGCGCTCTGGTCGTCACGCTCGACCTGCCGGTCGGCAAGCTGCGGCTGGTCGCGGCCCATTTCGGCCTCCTGAAGCGCTCGCGCGAGCAGCAGGCCATGGCGATCCTCGCCTCGGTGGCGGAGGAAGAGGAAATGCCGACCCTGCTCGTCGGCGATCTCAACGAATGGCGCGTCGGCCGGCGCTCCTCGCTGTCGCGCCTGCAGCCGACCTTCGATCCCGCCTCCGGCGCCGTGCCGAGCTTTCCCTCCCGCTTTCCGGTGCTGGCGCTCGACCGCGCGCTCGGCCACCCGCACGATCTCGTCACCTCCGTCGAGGTGCACGACACGCCGCTTGCCCGCGTCGCGTCCGATCACCTGCCGATCAAGGCGCATATCGACCTCAAGGTCGTCTGGGAGCGCGCCTTCGGGCCTACAGATAGGGTGAGCCGAGCCATGTGATGCGCTCGACGAGGCGCTGGGCGAAGGGACGGGCCCTCAGGTCGTCGAGCTTGACCTCCTCGGCGCTGGAGAGTGCGGCGTCGATGCGCCGGCCGATGAGGTCGGCGAAGCCGGCGTCGATCACCTCGATATCCACCTCGAAATTCAGCCGCAGCGAGCGCGGGTCGATGTTCGACGAGCCGATATAGGACCAGGCGCCGTCGATGACCGTGAGCTTGGAATGGTTGAAGGCGCCGGAGGCGCGCCAGATGCGGCAGCCGTGCTTCAGGATCTGATCGAACTGCGCCGTCATGGCGAGATCGACCAGCTTCAGGTTGTTGGCCGACGGCACGATGATGTCGATCTCCACCCCGCGCCGCGCCGCCGTGAGAATGGCGCTGATCAGCTCGCGATCCGGCAGGAAATAGGGCGACATGATGCGGATGTGCCGCCGGGCGACCGACACCGCGCCCATCAGCATGCGGTGGTTGGCCTCCAGGCTCTTGTCCGGGCCCGACGGCACGACGCGGGCGAGCATGCCGGTCTCCGGCGCGTCGGGCGGCGGGGCGATCTGCCAGGCTTCGCCCGCAAGCTCGTCGCCGCCGGAAAAGCGCCAGTCCTCGTAGGCGATGCGGAAGAGATCGCTGACGACGGGCCCCGTCAGGCGGAAATGCGTGTCGAGCGCCGCCGCCTCGCCGGAGAATTCCGCGCAGAAGCCGGCGCGGATATTGAGCCCCCCGGTGAAGGCGACGCTGCCGTCGACGATAAGGATCTTCCTGTGGGTGCGCAGGTTCGCATAGGGCAGGCGCAGGCCCATGACGATGTTGCCGTTGAAGACGTCCGTCGGCACGTTCGCCCGCTGCAGGTCGGAGACGATGGAGGGGATCGAATAGCGCGCGCCGACCGCATCGATCAGCACGCGCACCTGCACGCCGCGCGCCACCGCGTCCGAAAGGGCCGCGACGAAACGCTCGCCGGCCGGGTCGCGGTCGAAGATATAGGTTTCGAGCAGGATCGAGCGCTCGGCGGCGGCGATCGCGGCCAGCATGGCGGCAAAGGCCTCGTCGCCGGTGGACAGCAGGTCGATACGGTTGCCGGAGGTCAGCTTGCAGCGCCCGACCGTGTCGCCGACGCGCTGCATGGCGGCGAGCGCCCCGCCATAGGCCGCCTGCATGTGCTCGTTCGAAACGTCGTATTCCGCCATATGGTGCCAGCCGGCGGCCAGCAGGCCTTCGCGGCTGAGGTTCAGCGTCTTGCGGCGGATGCGGTTCACCCCGCCGATGGCATAGATGAGCGGGCCGACGACCGGCGAGAGCATGATGACGCCGACCCAGCCGATCGCCGCGCGCACCTCTTCCTTGGTCATCGTGGCATGGATGGCCGCCGGCACGCCGAGGAGGATCGACAGGGCGACCAGGATATGCGGCCAATAGGCGGAGAATGTCTCAAACATGATGCGTGCGGATCATCCCGGGGCGGCGTGGCCTGTGCTCGCGTCTATATATTGCTTCCGACGCGGGGATTGCGAGGGGCGGGCGGCGCCCCGCGCAGGTTTCTTTCCGCCGGGGCGTTCCTCAGTCTTCCAGCGTGCCGGGCTTGCGGTTCCGGCGCGTCGCCTCGTGGCAGGCGATCTTCATCAGGTCGTCGCCGCGCCGGGCATAGCGGGCGGAGGTGCGGGTGGCGATCAGCCCGTCATGACCGGCCGTCACCGCCAGCGTGCCGTCCGTCGCGCCGGGCCGGGTGATCAGCGTGGCGAGGAGATCGCCCGCCTTCACCGTCTCGCCGATATCGCGGTGGAACAGCACGGTGCCGGGTTCAGGTGCCCGCACCATCTCGATATTGTCGAGCGGCACGGCGGGGCCGGCATAGGTCCTTGCCGCATGGGCCGGGTCGGCGACGACGCCGCGCCCGGCGAGGAAGCGCCACAGGCCCGCCGCATCCGCCTTCGCCATGTCCGGATAGACGTCGCGCTTGCCGCGCAGCTCGACGGTCACCGACAGGCGGCCGGGTACGGTGGCCAGCTTCTCCCCGCCCTGCCGCTTGAACGCATGACCGACGGCCTCCTCGAAGGCGGAGCTTTCGCCGTCGGACAGGAAGACCGCCGCCATGTCGAGTTCGGCCGCAAGATCGGCCGCCTCCGGCCAGAAGGCCGCGTCGATATAGGCATATTGCAGGGATTCGTCGTCGCAGTGCAGGTCCAGCACGAGATCGGCGCCGAGCGCTGTATGCAGCAGGCTGCGCTTCAGGCGGTCGACGGCGCTGCGGCGGTCGATATCTTCCAGCAGCGTTTCGCGCTCGCCGAGCGCCACGAGCGGAAAGTCGCGGTTGAAGTTGGTGCGCGTGCCGAGATCGAACCGACCCTCCATCTCGCCGAAATGCGATTGCGCAAGGCCCATCGGATTGGCCTGCGGGACGATGGTGATGTCGCCGCGGATCGCGCCGTCCGCCTCCGCCCTGTGCAGCCGCTCCAGGAGGAAATGCAGGAGCGCCACGCCCGGCAGTTCGTTGGCGTGCAGCGCGGCCTGGATATAGACGGACGGGGCCGCGGCGTCGCTGCCCTTGAAGCGGAACACGGGGATGCGCCATTCGATGCCTGCCGTATCGCCGCCGATGATGATCTGCGAATGTTCCACGTCGTCTCCTTGCCGGTTCGTTTTCGGGACGGTTTATGCGAATTGGCGGCGATCCGCGCAAGTCCCGGCAAGAAACGGGTTGAAAGCGGCCAGGCAAAGCCCGATCTTGTGACGAAACGGGAGCAGGAGCCGCGACATGGCCGGCAAGACCCACTATCTGATCTTCGACACCATGGGCGGGCCGTGCGGCATTGCCTGGACGGCGGCCGGCGTCGTGCGGTTCCAGCTTCCGGGCGAGGATGCCGCCACGACGCGCCGCCTGCTGCTGCGCCACCTGCCCGAGGCGGAAGCGTCCGAGCCGCCATCGGCGATAACCGCGGCGGTGGCCGCCGTGCAGCGCTACTTTGCCGGCGAGGAAGCGGATTTCACCGACGTGCCGCTCGACCTTGCCGGCCAGAGCGCTTTCTTCCGGGCGATCTACGATGCCGCCCGCCGAGTGCACTGGGGCGAGACGACGACCTACGGGGCGCTTGCCCGCGAACTCGGCGCCGGGCCGGAAGCCGCGCGCGAGGTCGGCCAGGCAATGGCGAAGAACCCGGTCGCGCTCATCATCCCCTGCCACCGCGTGCTCGCGGCCGGCGGCAAGGTCGGCGGCTTTTCGGCGCCGGGCGGCGCCTCGTCGAAGCTGAAGATGCTGGCGCTGGAAGGCGTTTCCTTCGATCCGCCGGCGCCGGCACAGCAATCCTTCGGGTTCTGATCGTGGTGTAAGGTGCGGCGCGGTCTTGCAGCCCCATCGGTGTGGGCTTGATCTTCAACCTACTAGTTGGTAGGTTAAGGCATGAGCAATCTTTCGAGCACCGCCGATGACATTCTTCGCTGCGCCCGCGCGCTTCTCGTCAAGGGCGGCTACAACAGCTTCAGCTATGCGGATATTTCCGATGTGGTCGGTATTCGCAAGGCGAGCATCCATCATCATTTCCCAAGCAAGGCGGCCCTCGTCCGCACTGTCGTTGCGCAGTATCGGGAAGAGGCCAAAGCCGGGATCGACGCGCTGGAGCGCAAGGTCTCAGACCCGCTCGAGCAGCTTCGGGCCTATCTCGGTTACTGGGAGGCGTGCATCGTCGATGCGTCGCATCCGTTTTGCGTCTGCGCGCTGCTCGCCAGCGAAGTTCAGGTCCTGCCGGAAGAGGTTGCCCTTGAGGTGCGTGCGCATTTCCGGCATCTCTCCGGCTGGCTGACCTGCGTTCTGGAGCGTGGCATGGCGGGAGGGCGCTTCAGGTCGACCGGGACTGCCGAGGAGAGTGCGGAACTGTTCATGGCTGCCGTTCACGGCGCGATGCTGTCGGCGCGCGCCTACGGGGATCCCAAGGCGTTTGGCGTCATAACGCGTCCCTTGCTGGAGCGCATCGCCGTATAATCCTGATGATGCCGAGTATGGCATTTTGCCCGAATATCTACCAACTAGTAGGTAGTTATAAATTCGCTGACATTCTCCAACAGATAGAAAGGCAATTGCATGTTCGGAATTTCTTCGCTTGGCTGGATCCACACGATTGGCAGTTTGCCGGCCATTCCCGTGGCGCTCTATATGTTCGCCCGGCATGGCCGGATCGTTCCGCGGTCCACGGCAGGTGCCGTCTATCTGGGTTCCATGCTGATCGGCGCCCTGACAGTCTTTCTGGTCGCCCGCCAGCCGGTCAGCTACGGCATCGGCGTGACAACGATCCTGGTCCTGCTTGCAGGCTACGGCGCGCAATACATTCTCGGTTCGGCGCGTGTCGCCCGGTATGTCGAAACCATCTGTCTGAGTTTGAGCGCGTTTCTGTTGATGCTGCCGACCATCACGGAAACCCTGCGCCGCGTGCCGGATGGACATCCCCTGGCGCCCGATTTGAATTCGCCGCTGCTGCTCGGTGCGCAGGGCGCGCTGCTGGTCATCCTCGTCGTCGGATTGACCGCCCAGATCGTCTATCTCAGGCGAAACAAGGCTGTTTCAAACTGAGCGTCCTGCCCGAGGCGCGAGCATCCGGCGCGGCCGCCGGATCGATGGGGAGCAAGCAGCGCAGGGACGTTTCGATGATGGCTTTATCGCCGAAACGCCCCTGCCGTATCCCTCATTCCCACTCGATCGTGCCGGGCGGCTTCGAGGTCACGTCGTAGACGACGCGGTTGATGCCGCGTACCTCGTTGATGATGCGGGTTGCCGCGCGGCCGAGGAAGTTCATGTCGTAGTGGTAGAAGTCGGCGGTCATGCCGTCGACGGAGGTGACGGCGCGCAGCGCGCAGACGAATTCGTAGGTGCGCCCGTCGCCCATGACGCCGACTGTTTGCACGGGGAGCAGCACGGCGAAGGCCTGCCAGATCTTGTCGTAGAGGCCGGCCTTGCGGATCTCGTCGAGATAGATGGCGTCGGCCTCGCGCAGGATCTCCAGCTTGTCGCGGGTGATGCCGCCCGGGCAGCGGATGGCAAGGCCCGGCCCCGGGAAGGGGTGGCGGCCGATGAAACTGTCCGGCAGGCCGAGTTCGCGGCCGAGCACGCGCACCTCGTCCTTGAAGAGTTCGCGCAAGGGTTCCACGAGCTTCATGTTCATACGCTCGGGCAGGCCGCCGACATTGTGGTGCGACTTGATGGTGACCGAGGGACCGCCGGTGAAGGAGACGCTTTCGATGACGTCGGGGTAAAGCGTGCCCTGCGCGAGGAATTCCGCGCCGCCGAGCTTCTTGGCCTCGTCCTCGAACACTTCGATGAACAGGCGTCCGATGATCTTGCGCTTGGTCTCCGGGTCGGAAACGCCTTCGAGCTCGCCGACGAAACGATCGACGGCGTCGACATGGATGAGGTGCAGGTTGTAGTGCTCGCGGAACATGGCAACCACGTCGGCCGCCTCGTTCTTGCGCATCAGGCCGTGGTCGACGAGGATGCAGGTGAGCTGCGCGCCGACAGCCTCATGGATGAGGAGGGCCGCGACGGAACTATCGACGCCGCCCGACAGCGCGCAGATGACGCGCTTGTCGCCGACCTGCTCGCGAATGGCTTCCACGGCGCGGGCGCGATAGGCCGACATCGACCAGTCGCCCTTGATGCCGGCGATCTTGTGCACGAAGTTGGAGAGCAGCTTCGCCCCGTCGGGCGTGTGCACCACTTCCGGGTGGAACATCGTCGTATAATAGCGCTTCGCCTCGTTGACGCAGATGGCGAAGGGGGCGTTTTCGGAAACGCCGATGATTTCGAAGCCCTCGGGCGCGACCGTCACGCGATCGCCGTGGCTCATCCAGACCGGATACTTTTTGCCCACGTCCCAGAAGCCTTCGAAGAGGGGGCTTGCCTTGAGGATCTCGACGTCGGCGCGGCCGAACTCACGGGCATGGCCGCCTTCGACGGTGCCGCCGAGCTGGGTGGCGAGGGTCTGCTGGCCGTAGCAGATGCCGAGGATCGGCAGGCCGGAATCGAAGACGACCTGCGGGGCGCGCGGGCTGCCCTGGTCGAGCACCGATGCGGGGCCGCCGGAAAAGATGATCGCCTTCGGCCGCATGCGGTGGAAGGCCTCTTCCGCCGACTGGAAGGGGATGATCTCGCAATAGACGCCTGCTTCGCGCACGCGCCGCCCGATGAGCTGGGTCACCTGGCTGCCGAAATCGATGATGAGAACGCTGTCGGGATGAGCTGTCTGGGTCATGGCGAGCCTTTAATGAAAATCCGCGTCCCGCGCAACGGGGAAATGCTGGATCTTCAGCCCTTCGGCATGAGGATGCCCCCGGCGACGGCCGCCTCCAGCCGGTCGACGGCCTCGGCGAGCTTTTCGTCGATGACGTGGAGGTACTCCGTCCAGTCGCCGATATGGCTGAGTTCGGCCTTGCCGTCGGAAATGCCGCGCAGGCCAATGAGCGTGACGCCGAAGGCCTGGCACGCGCGTAGTTCCGCGAAGGTTTCCATGTCCACCATGTCCGCGTCGATGCCCGCATAGGCGGCGCCGGAGACGATGCCGGCACCCGTCGAAAGGCGCGCGGCGGGGATGCCGGGAATGCGGGCGGGAAGCGGCACCTCCACCGGCAGGTCGAGGAAGGGCGTCGCGCCGCGGGGAAAACCCAGCGGCGAGGCGTCCATGTCGCGATAGGAAAGGGAGGTCGCCTGGTAGACGCCGGTCTGCTCCAGCGTCGCGGACCCGGCGGAACCGAGCGAGACGACGAGGTCGGGAAGGTTGTCCTCTCGTTCCAGCCGGCTGAGCGCGCGCGTCAGCTGCACGGCCGCCTCGACCGGGCCGACCCCGGTCATGAGGGGCGTGATGCGGGCCTTCAGGTGCGGGCCGTACTCGGCATCGACGGCCATGACGTAGAGGATGCGGTACGGGCCGACGGGCTTGAGGGAAATGCTCATCCGGCGATGTCCTCGCGCCCGCGCACCACCATCATCGTGCCCGTCATCGAGGCGATCAGTTTGGCGGGGCCGTCCGAAATGGCATAGCCGCGTCCGTCTGCGACGATGATGTTGGAGCCCGGCTTGGTGACCTCGCCGCGGAACAGGAAGCGCTCGCCGCGCCCCGGCGACATGAGGTTGACCTTGAACTCGATGGTGAGGATGGCGGCATCCGCGTCGATCACCGAATAGGCGGCATAGCCGCAGGCCGTGTCGAGCGCGGCGGAGATGATGCCGGCATGGAGGAAACCGTGCTGCTGCGTCAGCTTGTCGTCGAAGGGAAGCTCGATCTCCACCGTGCCGTGCTCGATGCGGGTCAGTTCGGCGCCGATGAGCCGCATCGCCGCCTGCCGGGCAAAGCTTCTGGTGATGCGGTCGGCGAAATCGGCCGGCGGAAAATCGGTCATGATGCACACGGGGTCTGCCGGCGCGCCGGCGGGGAAAGCCAAGATGGCCGAACGTTTGCACGGCCCATGCCGCGCCGCAAGCGCCTTTCAGTTCAGGAGAAGGATTGCGGCGTTGAGCGCCGTGGCGAAGGCGACCCAGGCGAGGTAGGGCGCAAAGAGGAGCGCCGCCGTGCGATCCTGTCGCCAGGAGACGGCGATGAAGGCGGCCGGCGCGCCCGTCCAGGGGGCTTCAGCCGCGTGGCGTCAGGCCGGTGATGTGCTGGTCCCAGGCGACGGGTTCCTGGCGTCCGGCGAAGCGGCCGTCATAGGAGGAGACCGCGAAACCGTGTGGCGCTGCGGCAATGCCGGCGGCGTCCGTGACGGTTTCCTCGCGCAGCACGCGGCCGCTTTCCGCCTCGAGCACGACGAAACGCCCGCCGTTCGGCGAGGTGAGGCCGACAAGGCCCTCGCGCCGGTTGACGGCGATGGCGCCGACATAGTTGGCAAGGCCGATCGTCGTCTCCTCCGGCAGGGAGAGGAAGGTCAGGTCCTCGCCCTTGCCGAAATGGCCGACGAGCGGCGGCAGGTCGCTGCGCGGCCCCTCGTACTGGCAGGCGAACCAGATGCGACCCCTGTCGTCGAGGTCGATGTGGCGGGTGGAAAGCCGCCGCAGCGTCTCCGGCAGGGCGTGGCGCTCGACGAGCGTGCCGGTGGCCGCGTCGATCAGGGCGAGCGAGGGCTCCATATGGTCGAGGTTGAGCTTGGTGCGGCCGAAATCCGGATGGGTCTCGATGCCGCCGTTGGCGGCGATCAGCAGCCGGCCGTCGTCGCTGACGGAGAGGTCGTGCGTGCCGATGCCGTAGGTCGAATATTCGCCGATGCGGCGATAGCCGTTGCTTGCGTCATAGAGGCCGACGACGCCGCGGCCGGCGTCGAAATCGTTCTCGCTGGCATAGAGGATCCTGCCGTCCGGCGAGAAGCAGCCATGGCCGAAGAAGTGCCGGTCCTCGGCCGCCGCGATGGTCACCGGCGCGGCCCTGCCGCCCCGGTCGATGACCAGCGCGAAGGTGCCGGGGCGTCGTGCGAAGGCGACGAGGTGGCCCGTCGCGGGCGAAAAGGCCATGCCGTGGCTGCGCGCCGGCAGCGGCGTGCGGTCGATGACCGTGCCGTCCTCCGAGAGCACCGCGATGCCGAAGCTCCCGTCGTGCTCTCTGTAGCCGGAGGCGAAGACGGCGTCGGTGCGCGACATCGCGAAGGATGCGCGGGGACCGAGCGCCGCCACCCAGGCGGCGCCCGCCATGCGCAGGAAGGCGCGGCGGTCGACAAGCGCGCTTGCGGCGCCCGCGGCGCGCATCAGTCGCCGTCCGCGAAGGAGAAGCCGGCGCCGAGCCCGATCGCCCCGCCATATTCGGTGTCGAGGCGCAGGATGAGGTCGCGCGTGTTGACGAGGAGGAAGGCGATCTTCTCCTGCTCCTGCGGCGTCGAGACGGCCTTTTCGATATCGGGATCGATGGTCGGCGCGACGTGATGCAGCGATTTCAGCACGAAGTCGACATTGCCGGCGATGGAGCGGTAGTTCGGATCGATGAGCTCGGCCATGCCGGACATGTCGAACAGCGTGCGCAGGCCCTCGATATTGGCGTCGATCGAGGTCCAGGTGTTGCCGGAGCGCCAGAACACCGCCGATTTCGGCCGCGCCGTGCCGCCGTTGCGGTAGAAGGTCTCGATGCGCTGGTCGCGCACCGCCTCCGCCCCGTGCACGAGGATGCCGAGGAGGGCCGTGACAGCCTCCCTGCCGGTGCGGAAGACCGGGTTTTGCGGGCCGGGATGCTTCCAGTCCTGCTGCACGCCGTCGGGCGCGTCCCAGGCGGCGACGAGCTGGCCGGCCGTCGTCTCGATATGGCGGGCGACGGCGGCCGCATAACGGCAGCGGAATGTGTCCGGCGCTTCGGCCAGCGTCTCCGCGCCGGTGCCGTAGAGCGCGAATTCGAGCGCGCCAAAACCCTGGATCGCGACGCTCTTGCCGGTCATCGCCGCGGCGTCCGTATCGGCCTCGTTCGCCTTCTGCAGCAGCGCCTGCACCTGCTTCAGGCCGGTGCTCTTGCGGTCGGGGTAGAAGAGGATGCGCTCGAAACGGTTGTCGTCGATGACCGGACCGATGCGCACGATCTCGATGCGGCCCCAGTCGGTGACCGCCTGCCGGAAGGCATCGTCGACGGCCTTGCGGCCGGCTTCGGACGGCGCCTTGCAGAAGGCGGCGGTCGCTTCGGCAAGCGTGCCGGCGGAGGCCTGGAAGCTGCGGTAGCCGGGGCGGATGACGTCGTCGACCGCGCGCGTCATGACGCCGACCACGCTCTCGTCCGTCAGCGCCGGCGGCACGGGCGTCCCGCCCTCCTGCGCCAGCGCCGGGACGGCGGCGGAAAGTGTCAGGGCGGCGGCGAGAAAGACCCCGCCCCAACCCCTCCCCACAAGGGGGAGGGGCTTAACCCGCGGCACATGCGACGCAAAAATCGAGGCGATGAGCAGGCTTCCAGCTTTCTCCCCCCTTGTGGGGGAGATGCCGGCAGGCAGAGAGGGTGTCGAAGGGCGCCGGGTGGTCATCTAGAGGCTCTCCAAAAAAGTCAGAAGGGCGTCGCGGTCGCGTTTTTCCAGCGCGGCGAAGCGGTCGCGTGCCGCCTCGGCCTCCCCGCCGTGCCAGAGGATGGCCTCGGTGAGGTTGCGGGCGCGCCCGTCATGCAGGAAGAACGTATGGCCGTTGACGGTTTTTGTAAGGCCGATGCCCCAGAGCGGCGGCGTGCGCCATTCCCGGCCCGTCGCCACGCCGACCGCCTGTCCGTCGGCAAGGCCTTCGCCCATGTCGTGCAGCAGGAAATCGGAATAGGGCCAGACGAGCTGGAAGGCATGGGCCTTGTTGCCGGCATCGCGCCGGGTGACGAATTTCGGCCGGTGGCAGGAAATACAGCCCGTCTCGTAGAAGACGCGCTTGCCGTCCAGCGTTTCGGCGAAACTCGCCTTGCGCCGCGCCGGCACGGCGAGGTTTTCCGCGTAGAAGGTGACGAGGTCCATCACCGGCGGCGGCGCCTCGACATCGCCGAGCCGCGCCTGCACGCCGTCCGGCCGCTCTAGGCAGGCTTGTTGCGCGGGCGTGCAGTCGCCCTGGTGCAGCGGCACCTCGGGCGTCGAAAGGCCGATGTCGAAGGCGAAGGCGTCGGCGCTCTGCTGGCGCACGGTGGCCGATTGCGCCTTCCAGCCGAACCGGCCGAGCGCTTTCCTGCCCGTCGCGGGATCGAGCGCGACGGCCGCCTTGCCGCTGATGCCGTCGCCATCCGCATCGTCGGGGTCGGCAAGGGCGAGGATGTCCGCCTCGTGGATCGCCTGGACGAGGCCGAGGCCGAGCATCGGCTGGGTGACACGCGGGGAAAGCGTCGTCGACGCGTCGAGGTCGCCATAGGCGAGGCCGGTGACGGAATAGGTCGGCCGGCGCAGCGTGACGACCTCGCCGCCGGCCAGCGTCACCGGTGTCTCCGCATAGTCGATCGCCATGCGGCCCTCGGCCTTGAGGCCGGGAATGGCGAGGTCCTGCAACTGGCGGCCGTAGATCGGGTCCGGCAGGCTCATCTCGCGAAAGCTTTCGAGCGCCGCCTCTTCCTGCGGCGTCCCTGCCGGGCGGGCGAGGCGCAGGAACATCGACGTCGCTTCTGCGGCGCCTTCCGGCGGATGGCCGCGGCCATCCTTGATGTGGCAGGTCTGGCATGAGCGGGCATTGTAGAGCGGGCCGAGCCCGTCGGAGGCCTGCGTGGAGGAGGGCGAGGAAACCCAGAGCTTCTGGAAGAGCGCGTTGCCGAGCTTGAACGTCTCTTCTTCCGCGAAGGTGATGTTCTCGGAGAAGTGGGAGAAGCTGTTGATGTCGATCGCGGCAAGTGAGGTCGCCGCCCCGCCGGACATCGCCTCGTATTGCTCGGCCTTGGAGAAATCCGTCGCCGGCGCCGTAACCGCGGCGACGCGCCTCAGATCCCTTTCCGAGAGGTCATCGCGTCCGCGGCCGGTGGAATGCGCGTTTTCCAGAACGAAAACGCCCGCCGCGACGGATACCGCGGCAGAAACCGCGAGCAGGCGACGGGCGGGGCGTTCTGTCATATGGGATCGGGCCGCCACCCGGGGGAGGCGGCCCGCCTTCTATCATTGGAAGACAGCGTTAGGATTATCCAGGCTGTCGGAGCCTTCAAGCTCGATCTTGCCGAGGTCCAGCGACCCGATGACGCGTTCGATCGTCTTGGTCTGGTCGATCAGGCTGTCGACGGCGGCCTGGACGACCTTGTTGCCCTCTTCGTTGCCTTCGCCGATCATCTGGTCATAGGCTTCGCCGCCGTCCGCGCGGTCCTTGAGCGCCTTGAAGGCGGCATGGCTGGCGTCGAGCTTGCCCTTCATCTCCGTGTCGAGGGCTGCGTCCTTTTCCGCGACCAGTTCGGAGAGCGACGGGCCGGTGAGCTTGGAACCGTCCGCGCGGGTATATTCGCCCGTATAGACGGTCTGGATGCCGGCGACGTCGTAGTAGTGCGAGTTGTGCGTGTTGTCGGAGAAGCAATCGTGCTCTTCTTCCGGATCGTGCAGCAGCAGGCCGAGCTTCATGCGCTCGCCGGCAAGCTCGCCGTAGGAGAGCGAACCCATGCCGGTCAGCATGGCGGTGATGCCGGCCTTCGGATCCGACGTCACGTTCTTGGTGGCGTCGCCGTCGGCGGCCCAGGCCTTCACCATCTCTTCCAGGTCGGTGACGAGCAGCGAGGAGGCGGCCTTCAGGTAGGCGGCGCGGCGGTCGCAATTGCCGTTCGTGCAATTGGCCGTGTCGTAGTCGCTCGCCTGACGGTTGCCTGCGCCCTTGCCGGTGCCGTTGAGATCCTGACCCCACAGCAGGAATTCGATGGCATGGTAGCCGGTCGCGACGTTCGCTTCCACTTCGCCCGCCTCGTGCAGTTCCTGCAGCACTTCCGGCGTGATGGTGGTGGCGTCGATCGTCTTGCCGCCGATTTCCAGCTTCGGATTGGCGATGACATTGCCGACGAAGAGCGCATTCTCGTCGCTTTCCGTGCCGTAGCTGGCATCGACATAGTCGATCAGGCCCTCGTCGAGCGGCCAGGCGTTGACCTTGCCTTCCCAGTCGTCGACCAGCGGATTGCCGAAGCGGTAGGCCTCTGTCTGCTGGTAGGGCACGCGGGATTTCAGCCACGCCTCGCGCGCCGCCTTCAGCGTTTCGTCGCTCGGCTTGGCGATGAGGGCATCGACCGCCGCATCGAGCGCCTTTGCGGCGTCGAGCGAGTCGGAGAATTTGGCATGGGCGATTTCGGCATAGTGCTTGACGATCGCAGCCGGATCGGCAGCCGCATGGGCAGAGCCGATGGCAAGGCTTGACGCCGCGGCAGCAAGCCCAAAGGCGGCCGCGCGAAGGAAGGAAGTGGTCATGACGTCTCCTGGTGTCCTGTGTATCTTGTCCCCCCGACACCAGGCGCCGCAGCCGACGCCCGGATAGCCCGGCAGGCCGCCGGGCCCGGGATTATTCAGGCACTACTCTCATGGACCAAATAAAAACTGGTGTCAAAGTGTATAGTTTAGAACGATTTCAAGCTGTTCCGGCCGATTTGAGAAAGGAGAACGGTCTCAGGTCTTGCGACCCATGGCGCAGAAGAAGAAACCGTCCGTATCGGTGGAGGCCGGCGTCAGGGTGACGGTCTTGCCGTCGCGCGACCGGGGCCGGGTCTTGTCCGCGCCGAACAGCGTGTTCCAGGTGTTCGTGGCGGGAAGGATCTCGAAATCCGGATTGGCTGCGCAGAAACCGGAAACCTGCTCCTCGTTCTCCTGCGGCAGGATGGAACAGGTGACATAGAGCAGGAAGCCGCCGGGTCGCACGAAGGCGCTGGCATTGGCAAGCGCCTCCTGCTGCTGGGTGAGGCGTTCCTCGAGGTTCTTCTCGGTGAGGCGCCACTTGGTGTCCGGCCGGCGGCGCCAGGTGCCGGTGCCGGTGCAGGGCGCATCGACGAGCACGCGGTCGAACCGGCCGTTCAGGGGCGCTAGGCTGGCCATGGTCTCGTGGACCTGGACATTGCGCGTGCCCGCGCGCTTCAGGCGCTCGATGATCGGGGCGAGGCGTTTGCGATCGGTGTCGTAGGCGTGTACCTGGCCCTTGTTGTGCATGGCGGCCGCCATGGCGAGCGTCTTGCCGCCACCGCCGGCGCAGAAATCGAGCACCTGCTCGCCCTCCTGCGGCACGACGAGGTCGGCGACGATCTGCGAGCCTTCGTCCTGCACCTCGAACCAGCCCTTCTGGAAGGCAAGGTCGGCGGTGACGTTCGGCAGGCGCGCGGGGCCTTCACCGGCGGGAATGCGGATGCCTTCGCGGGCGATGGCCGAGGCGACGGCGGCGTTGCGCTCCAGCGCCTTCAGCACCTTGTCGCGGCCGGCCTTCAGCGTATTGGCGCGCAGGTCCAGCGTCGGCCGGCCGGCAAGCGCCCTGGCTTCCGCCAGCCAGGCCTCGCCGAAATTGGCCTCGAAGGCGGGCTGGATCCATTCGGGGATGTCGCCCTGCACATGTGGCGCGGCGTCGTCGAGAGTGCGGGCGCGGAAAGCGGCGAGCTTTTCGGCCGAAAGCGGCTCCGGGGCGAACCGGTCGCCGTCGAATTCGGCGGCAAGCGCCTCGGGGGCAAGGCCCCACTGGCGCAGGAGCACGGCATGGCCGAGGGCGGCAGGGCTGTCGTCGTCCATCAGGTAGGCGTGCGACAGTTTCATGCGCAGCGCGTCGTAGACGATATTGCCGATCGCGGCGCGATCGCCGGAGCCGGCGAAACGATGGGAGAGGCCCCAGTCTTTCAGCGCATCGGCGACGGGGCGCCGCCGCGTCTCGATATCCGTCAGAACCTCGATGGCTCCCGAGAGCCGCCCACCCAATCGCATCCGCTTACTCCGTTTTGCGTCGTGGTAGCGGCGGAATGCGCGAAGGGCAAGCCGGGAGCCGCACAATAGCGGTCGTCAGCCGATGACTTCGTAGCAGATCTTGGCGTGGCCGGAGCGGATCATGCCGATGTTCGAGGCGGCCGCCTTGGAGAGGTCGAGCACCCGGCCGCGGATGAACGGGCCGCGATCGTTGATGCGCACCACGACGCTCTTGCCGTTCTTAGCGTTGGTGACCTTCACCTTGGTGCCGAAGCGCAGGCTCCGGTGGGCGGCCGTCAGGAGGTTCGGGTTCATGCGCTCGCCGGAGGCGGTGCGCGAGTGCAGCGCATACCACGACGCGCGACCGCAACCGGCGGCCTCAGCATCGGAGAATGTAACGAAGGTGGAGGAGGCTGTGACGAGCGCGGCGAGCGCGAGGCTGGAGAGCTTGAGCATCATGTATCGGATGACCTTCCGGGAAAGTTGTGAATTTCCGCTGCGATGATCGCCCTATGAGGAAGCAAAAATGGCAAAAACGTGCCTCAACCCGCCGCAATTGCTGTGGGAGGGGCACGGGATATACAGTCCATCGCCGGCGATGGATTTTTGATCTTCACCTGTGTGACGGAAAAGAATCTTGCGAATCAGTCACTAAACTGGATCGACTTGGAAGTTGGAATGGCCATCCGGCAATCCCGCAAATTTTCGGAAAAAACTTTCAATATTAGCAATTACTGCGCAGTAATTCGGCGGCGAAAATGGGGCAAATAAATCAAGGGTTGCATTAAATCGCAAACGAGAGGCTCGCCGGCCTCGCCCCTCAGCTCCGCCAGCGGCCGGACGCGTGGAGTTCGGCGAGCGACTGGCGATAGTCCGGGAAGCGGAACTCGAAGCCGGCAGCACGCAGCTTGGCGTTCGAGACGCGCTTGTTCTCCCCGTAGAAAGACCGCGCCATGGGAGAAAGTTCCGCCGTCTCGAAAGGAACATCCGGCGGCACCGGCAGGCCCATCAGCCGGGCGGCTTCGGCCACCACGTCCTGCGGCGGGCCGGGCTCGTCGTCGGTGATGTTCCAGACGCCGCCGAGGGGCTTCTGCGCCAGGAAGAGGGCCGCGCGGCCGATATCCTCGACGCGGATGCGGTTGAACACCTGGTCCTTCTTGACGAGGCGGCGCGCGGTGCCCTCTGCCATGTTGCGCAATGCGTTGCGGCCCGGACCGTAGATGCCGGCGAGGCGCAGCACGGCGACGGGCAGGCCCGAGGCCCTGCCGAGGTCGAGCCAATGGTTTTCAGCCTCGACCCGTTCGATGGAGCGGGCGGAAACCGGGTTCAGCACCGTCTCCTCGTCCACCCAGCCGCCCTTGTGGTCGCCGTAGACGCCGACGGTCGAGAGGTAGCCGGCCCAGGCGAGATTCGGCATCAGCGCGGAGATCGCGGGCATGCCGGCGCGAAACAGCGGATCGCCCTCCTTGCCGGGCGCGATGGATTGCACGACATGGGTGGCGCGCGCCATGTCGGCCGCAAGGGCCTCGGGGACCGGGCCGCCGTCATAGAGGATCGGCGCGATACCGAGGGCGCGAAGGCCCTCCGCCTTTTCCGCGGAGCGCGTGGTGCCGGAGACGGAAAAGCCGGCCGCCTTGAAGGCCTGGCCGATGGCCTTGCCTGAAAAGCCGGCGCCGAGGATCAGGAGGTGCGTCATCGACAATCTGCCTTCGCTCTTTCATATTCCGCGCGCACGTCCGCGTCCGCGTCGTCTGTCCTTCCTGCCGTAAATTCCTCGAATTCGGAAGCCGTCATCAGCCGGGAAAGCGCCCATGCGACCATGCCGCGCACCACGGGCGAGGCGTCGTCGGCAAGCCGGACGCATTCGGCGATCAGGCTGCAATCGCCGGAATTGCCGGCGGCGATCAGCACGTTGCGGATGAAGCGGTCGCGGCCGATGCGCTTGACCGGCGAGCCGGAGAAATGCGCGCGGAAGCCGGCATCGTCGAAAGTCAGAAGATCGGCGATCGCCGGCGCCTTCAGCTCCTCGCGGGCGACGAGCTTTATCTGCGAAGCGGCGGCGGCGAACTTGTTCCAGGGGCAGGCAGCCAGGCAATCGTCGCAGCCGTAGATGCGGTTGCCGATCTTTGTCCGCATGTCCGGGTCGATCGGTCCCTTGTGCTCGATGGTGAGATAGGAGATGCAGCGTCGCGCGTCGAGCTTGTAGGGCGCGGGAAAGGCGTCGGTCGGGCAGGCGTCGAGGCAGGCGCGGCAGGAGCCGCAATGATCGCGCTCCGGCTCGTCGCGGATGAGGTCGGCGGTGGTGAAGAGGCTGCCGAGGAAGAGCCAGGAGCCGTGCGTGCGGCTGACGAGGTTGGTATGTTTCCCCTGCCAGCCGAGCCCGGCGGCGGCGGCGAGCGGCTTTTCCATCACCGGCGCCGTATCGACGAAGACCTTCACATCGGCCCCGCCGCGTGCGGCAAAGCGCGTCGCCACTTCCTTCAGCCTGCCCTTGATGAGGTCGTGATAGTCGCGGTTCTGCGCATAGACGGAGATCGCCGCCCGGTCCGGCATGGAAAGCACCGCGCGCGGATCGTGCTCCGGCCCGTAGTTCATGGCGAAGAGCACGACGGAGCGCACTTCGCTCCACAGCACGCGCGGATCGGCGCGGCGGGCCTCGGTCTCAGCCATCCAGTCCATGGTGCCGTGGTAGCCGGCGGCAAGGAAGTCCGCGAGCCGCGGCGGCGCCTCCGGAATGGAATCGGGACCGGTGATGCGACAGAGGTCGAACCCCTTGTCCGCCGCTTCCGCCTTGAGGAAGTCGGTCAGGCGGCACCGGAGCCTGTCGTCGCCCGACATCGTTCCGCCCTCAGAAATCGAGGTCCGCGTAATGCGAGACCGGGGTGACGCCGCGCACGCGCTCGGCCAGCAGCGGACGGAAGGAGGGGCGGGACTTCAGCCGCTGATACCAGTCCTTGGCCTGCGGCGCGTCCGCCCAGTTGATCTCGCCCATATAGTCGAGCACCGAAAGACAGGCTGCGGCGGCAAGGTCGGCATAGGAAAGGCGATCGCCGGCAAGATAGGTGCGCGAGCCGGCAAGCCAGGAGAGATACTTCATGTGCTGGCGGATATTGGCGCGCGAATTGCGCAGGATCTTGCTGTCCGGCGGGCCGCCGCCCTGGTCCGTCGTCATCTGCAGCTTGAAGATGCGCTCTCGCACCAGTGGGCGCGTCACGTCCTGCTCCATCTTCTGCAGGAACCATTCCGTCAGGCGGCGGATCTCCGCGCGCTGGAATGGATCCTCGGCGAGCAGCCGGCGGTCGCGCTTCAAAACGCCATGCGTCTCGTCGAGATATTCGGAGATGATGCTCGCGCCGCACAGCGCCCGCATGCTGTCGTCGACATAGACGGGCAGCGTTCCGGCCGGGTTGAGCGCGAGGAAATCGCGCCGGTTCTCCCAGGGTTGTTCTTCGGCAAGTTCCGTCTGGAACCCGTATTCCGTCAGGATGAGGCGGACGAAGCGGGAGGCGGCGGACATCGGGTGATGATAGAGTGTGGGCATCAGGCTGCTTTGCTGGTCTTGCGGAAGGGGCTTTGGCCGGGTCGGGTGCGCATACGGGCTGATTTGACCATGGCTGATTTGACGAACCTATAGAAATTTGGTGGTACAAACACAAGCGAATCGGGCTTTTTGCCGTATGTCCGCTTCATTTCGTGGCTTTCCTCCCCTTTTCCCCAAGGAACCTCCATGGCAGACCAGTCCATCGTCAGCGCCCTCATTCTCGGATTGATCGAGGGCCTGACCGAATTCATTCCCGTGTCCTCCACCGGCCATATCCTGCTTGCCGGGCACTTCCTCGGCTTCAAGTCGCCGGGCAACACCTTCGCCGTGCTCATCCAGCTCGGCGCGATCCTCGCGATCCTCTCCGTCTATGCGGCCAAGCTCCTGCGCATTGCCTTCGCGCTGCCCTCGAGTCCCGAGGCCCGGCGCTTCGTCGCAAGCGTGCTCATCGCCTTCCTGCCGGCCGCCGTCATCGGCGCCCTGGCGCACGATTTCATCAAGACGGTGCTCTTCGAAACGCCGATGCTGATCTGCATCGTGCTGATCGTCGGCGGCGTCATCCTCTATGTGATCGACCGCCTGCCGCTCCAGCCGCGCTATACCGATGCGATGCAATATCCGCCGTCGCTGGCCTTCAAGATCGGCCTGTGCCAGTGCCTTGCCATGATCCCGGGCACCTCGCGTTCGGGCGCGACCATCGCCGGCGCGCTGCTGATGGGCACGGACAAGCGCTCGGCGGCGGAGTTCTCGTTCTTCCTCGCCATGCCGACCATGGTCGGCGCCTTCACGCTGGACCTCTACAAGAACCGCGACGCGCTCTCGTCCGATGATCTCCTGATGATCGGCGTCGGCTTTGCCGCCGCCTTCGTCGCCGGCCTCTTCGTCGTGCGCTCGCTGCTCGACTTCGTGTCGCGCCGCGGCTTCACGCTGTTCGCCATCTGGCGCATCGTCGTGGGAACGCTGGGCCTGATCGGCCTTCTGATCTTCGGCTGAAGATTTTTCGGCCGGCTCTCTGGCCGGCCGGCCCTTACTTGACCGAGGCGGTCGTGCAGGGATCGACGCCGTAGGCCGGCGAGCAGCCGTGCTTGCCGGCGGAGACCGTCGACGGCGCGGCAAAGGATCCGGCCACGATGATCAGTGCCGAAAACCCGAAGAAGATTGCAATTGCCTTGCCCATTGCGCCGGAAGCCTCTCAAAGTCCTGAAAATACGCCGCAGAACTGTCATCAGTACGACGCGACGGGGGCGGTGTTTATTCGCTGGCCCGAAGACAATCAATATCGCGACATGCTGAATCGCGCGTAAATGCCGCAGCGATTTTTTGAACCGCTGCATAAGTGCAACAGCCCGCCCAAAGCGCTTTCATGAAACGCGAACGGCCGCCGCGGGATTGTCCTGCGGCGGCCGCTTGTCTTACGGGATTTTCGGGTTCAGGCCGTCTTGTCGATACGGGTGAACTGGCCCTGCTGGCGGTAGCGCACGAGGTAGCTCGGCAGGATCGCCTCGGCGAGGATGGGTTCGATGCCGATGGCCTCGAGCGTGCGGCCTTCGCTGCGGGCAGCATCGGAGACCACGTTGTCGGAGCGCAGCAGCGTGACTTGGTCGGCCGTCAGCGGCGGCGTGATGAAGGGCACCAGCGAGGCGACCGAACCCATCAGCGAGGCGATGCCGAAGGGCAGCGAGACGAGCGGGTTCTTGCGGTCGACGATGCGCAGCATCAGTTCCAGACACTGGCGGAAGGTCAGGACTTCCGGGCCGCCGAGTTCGTAGACGCGGCCGCGTTCGATCGTGCCGTCGACCGAGCGGGCCACGGCTTCGGCGACGTCGGCGACATAGACCGGCTGGAACTTCGTGCGGCCGCCGCCGATCAGCGGCAGGGCCGGCGCATAGCGCGCCATGGTGGCGAACTTGTTGAAGAAGCCGTCCTCCGGGCCGAAGACGATGGAGGGGCGCAGGATGACGGCGTCGGGAACCGTGCGCAGCACGGCCGCTTCGCCGCGGGCCTTGCTGCGGGCATAGGAAGAGCCGGATTTTTCATCCGCGCCGATGGCGGAAATGTGCGTCAGCTTGGCGCCGGCGGCGCGAGCGGCTTCCGCAACGGCGCGGGCGCCAAAATCCTGCACGGCGTCGAAATTGTTACGGCCGCTCTCGAAGAGGATGCCGACGCAGTTGATGACGTGGTCGGCGCCCTCGACGGCACGGTCGACGGACTGGCGATAGCGCAGGTTCGCCTGGACGAAGGAGATCTGGCCGACGCCGCCGATCGGCTGGAGGAAGCCGGCAAGGTCCGGGCGGCGGACGGCGACGCGGATGCGATAGCCGCGGCGCGCCAGCGCGCGCACCACATGACGCCCGACGAAGCCGGAGCCGCCGAAAACGGTGACGAGCGGCGGAAGGTTGGACAAGGTCATGGGGCTGCTCCTGCAGAACATTGTAGGTCGGTAGCGCCTACATAGCCCAAACCGTTTGCAAGGTGAAGCGCGGCGAAGCGTCTCTTGTGCCGGGTTTTCCCGGGGTGCGGGATGGCCGGCTCAAAGCCCCTCGACGACCACCATCTCCGCGTCCGCCACTTCCTGGCGGATGGCGGCGGCGATCTGGTATTCCGGCGAGTTGTAGCAGTCGACGGCGGCCTGGAGCGAGGGGAACTCGATGATGACGTTGCGGGCGCGCACACGGCCCTCCAGCCGTTCGAAGGCGCCGCCGCGGGCGATGAAGTTCGCGCCGTATTTCTCGAAGGCGGGCTTGGCGGCGGCGACGTAATCCTTGTAGCGCTCGGTATCGCGCACGTCGACCTGTGCGATCCAGTAACCCTTGGGCATGTCTCTCTCCCTTTTGATTATTATGCTGCGAGCGCGCCGTCCATTTCGGCGAGGATCGCGCTCGTTGCGGCGAGCGGATCGTCCGCCTTGACGATCGGGCGGGCGACGACGAGGTGGCTGGAGCCGGCCCTCAGCGCGTCGGAAGGCGTCATGACACGCTTCTGGTCGCCGAGATCGGCGCCGGCGGGACGGATGCCGGGCGTGACGATCGCCATGTCCGGCCCGACGATCTTGCGCACGGCCTTGGACTCTTCCGCAGAGCAGACGACGCCGCCCATGCCGGCGATGCGGGCCTGCTCGGCGCGGCGCAGCACCAGCGTGTGCGGATCGTATTCGTAGCCCGCGTCGATGACGTCCTTGGCATCCATGGAGGTCAGCACCGTGACGCCGAGGAGGCAGAGGTCGGAGCCTTTTGCGGCGGAGACAGCGGCGGCCATGGCCTTCGGGTAGGCATGCAGCGTCAGCATGGACATGCCCATCTTGACGATGTTCTCGACGCCCTTGGCCACCGTGTTGTCGATGTCGAGCAGCTTCATGTCGAGGAAGACCTTCTTGCCGTCCCTGGCAAGGTCGCGGGCGAATTCCAGCCCGCCGGCGAAGACGAGCTGGTATCCGATCTTGTAGAAGAGGGCGGTGTCGCCGAGCGTCCGGACCACCTTCTCCGCCTCCGCGATGGTCGGGACATCGAGGCCAACGATCAGGCGGTCGCGCGCGGACATGGTCAAAACCCTTTCCAAGATTCCATTGGCGTCCAGTCGCATGTGACGGCCCGGTCCGCAAGCCGGAATGCGAAAAGATTGCCGCCGCCCGCCGGCTGGTCGCCGTCCCGGCGGATGGGCGTGCCTTTGAGGCGGCATTTCAGCAGCGTGCCGACGCCGCCATGGCCGACGAAGGCGATGGGGACCTTCGGGTCATGCCCGGCCAGCACGCGCTCGACGGCGGCGAAGATGCGCGCCTGCGCATCCGCCGCGCGCTCCCAGCCGTGGAAACTCTGCTCCGGACGGGCGAAAAATTCGTCGGCGGCGGCCTCGAAGGCCTCGGGCGGCAGGTAGCCGGTGGCGGAACGGTCGTTCTCGCCCATGGCGTCGTCGGTCTCGACGGCGAGGCGGCCGGCGGCAAGGATTTCTGCCGTCTCGATCGCCTTGCGCTCGGTGCTCGCCACGATGCGGCCGACCTGCCGCGCCCAGCCGGCCGAGGCGGCAAAGAGGGCGCGCTCGCGGCCCCGTTCGGAAAGACCCCAGTCGGGCACCGGTACGGCCGGGTCGATGGCGACCTGCGGATGGGTGATGTAGAGCGCGAACATCGCCGCCCCTCAATGGGTGCGGCGGTAGGTCCACAGCTGCGCCGGCGGGATGTTGCGCACGACGAAATCGAGATGGGTGATCTGGTAGCGATCCGGCATGGCGACGACGGGGGAGAGCGGGCCATAAGAGATCTGCACGACCGGGCGGCCGGCGGGAATGCGCGAGAGCAGGTCCTCGATCAGCGACACGCGCCTGTGCATCGGGAAATTGAGCAGCGGCACGGCGGAGATGACGCTGTCGAACGTCGCGCCGCGAAGCTCGCCGAGCGTCCTGTCGAGGTCAAAGGCATCGCCGTTGATGAAGTTGACGCCGGAAAAGCGCGCGACGAGATGGTTGTAGAAATCCGTGGAGAATTCGACCGAGGTCAGCTTTTCCGGGGTAAGGCCGGTCTCCAGGATCGCCTTGGTGATCACGCCGGTGCCAGGCCCGAGTTCGAGCACGGGAAGGCCCGAGGCCGGTTCGATGACGCTCGCCATGCGGCGCGCGGTAACCGAGGAGGTGGGGATGATGGAGCCGACGGCCCGCGTATTGCTCATCCAGCCCTTGAAGAAGCGGATCTCGTCGTCGAATTTCTTGCCGAGCCGTTCCTTGACCTTCACACGCAACGTCATGCCGTCCCCCTTCATGGTACGCTCCCGGCCGGCGGCGGGTGGCGTTCCCGTCCGTTTCATTCGGCCATGGCGAATATGTGACGCGGTTTGCGTCAAAAACAAGTCTGATCGCGCCGTGGCGCGCAAGTTTCCCCTGCTCATGAAAGCGCTTTCTAAAAAAGAACCCGCCGGGTGGCCGGCGGGTTCCAGAAGCGTTTCGCGATGGCGCGGGGCCTAGACGCGCATCGGCATTAGCACGTAGAGCGCGTCGTCGCCGGCAAGGTCGCGCACCAGCGTGGGCGAGCCCGGATCGGCCAGCATGAACACGGCTTCCGTGCCGGAAAGCTGCGAGGTGATGTCGAGCAGGTATTTCGCGTTGAAGCCGATTTCCAGCGGATCGTTGTCGTAGCCGACCGGCAGCTCTTCCGTCGCGCTGCCCGAATCCGGATTGTTGACGGTCAGCGTCAGCTGGCCTTCGCCGAGCGCCAGCTTCACGGCGCGGCCGCGCTCGGAGGAGATGGTGGAGACGCGGTCGACGGCCTGGGCGAAGGACTGGCAGTCGATCTTCAGTTCCTTGTCGTTGTTGGTCGGGATCACGCGCTGGTAATCCGGGAAGGTGCCGTCGATCAGCTTGGAGGTCAGCACGATCGAGCCGATGGTGAAACGGATCTTCGCATCCGAGACCTCGACGGTGACGACGAGGTCCGGATTGTCGACCAGCTTCTGCAATTCGCCGACCGTCTTGCGCGGAATGATGATGCCGGGCATGCCTTCCGAGCCCGAGGGGGCTTCCACGTCGGCGCGGGCAAGGCGGTGGCCGTCGGTGGCGACGGCGCGCAGCTTGAGCTGGCCGTTGCTTTCGATCGTGTGGATGAAGATGCCGTTGAGGTAGTAGCGGGTCTCTTCCGTCGAGATCGCGAACTGGGTGCGATCTATCAGCATCTTGAGGTCCGTCGCCTTGAGGCGGAACGTGTGGGAGAAGCTGCCGGTGGTCAGATCCGGGAAATCGGACTGCGGCAGGCACTGCAGCGAGAATTTCGAGCGGCCCGAGGCGACCGTCATCGAGGCGCCGTCGGCGCTGGTGGCGAGCAGCACTTCCGAACCGTCCGAGAGCTTGCGCACGATGTCGTAGAGCAGGTGCGCGGGAACGGTGGTCGCGCCGGCCTGCTCGATCTGGGCGGGCGTCGCCTCGGTGATCTCGAGGTCGAGGTCGGTCGCCTTCATGTCGAGGCTCGCGCCGTCCGCGCGCAACAGCACGTTCGAGAGGATCGGGATCGTGTTGCGCCGTTCGACCACGCGATGGACGTGGTTCAGCGACTTCAGAAGATTGGACCGCTCGAGAGTAATGCGCATGAACTGTACCGCTTTCGACCGCTAGCACGCCGGAGGCCGGCGCGGCATTGCCTTGAAATCCCGGCAGGGCCGGAAAGATTGGACGGGCAAAATGGCAGAAGTTCCCGCCCGATTGCAAGTGCTAACGGCGCGGCACACACGATAGTCAACCGTCCGGCCTTGCGAGGGCATCGGCGCTCGCCCATAAGGGGTGACGAACGGCGGCCGCTCACCCGGCCGGAAAGGGAATGGCGATGCGGGACGAGACAGCGGCAGGCGGCACGGGCGAGGGCGGCAGGACGTTCCGCCTGCACAATGCCGTGATCCCCGCCCGGCCGCTGGAGCCGGCGCTCTACCTCGTCGCCACCCCCATCGGCAATCTCTCCGACATCACGCTGCGGGCGCTCGAAACGCTGGCCGGGGCCGATGTGCTCGCCTGCGAGGATACGCGCGTCACCCGCGTGCTGCTCGACCGCTACGGCATCGTCAACCGGCCCTATGCCTATCACGAGCACAATGCGGACGAGGCGGGTCCGCGCCTCATCGCCGCGCTGGACGGCGGCAAATCCGTCGCCCTCGTCTCCGATGCCGGTACGCCGCTCGTCTCCGATCCCGGATACCGGCTGGCGCTGCTCGCCATCGCGGCGGGCCACCGCGTCGTGCCCATCCCGGGCGCCTCCGCCCCGCTTGCCGCGCTCGTCGGCTCGGGCCTGCCGAACGACGCCTTCTTCTTCGCCGGCTTCCTGCCCTCGAAGGACAAGGCGCGGCGCGATCGCCTGGCCGAGCTTGCGGGCGTGCCGGCGACGCTGCTGTTCTTCGAATCGCCGCATCGCATCGCCGCGACGGTCGCGGCGGCGGCCGAGGTGCTGGGGGAGGAGCGGACGGCCTGCGTCTGCCGCGAGCTGACCAAGACCTTCGAGGAGTTTCGCCGCGGAACGCTCGGCGAGCTGTCGGCGCATTACGGCGACGGCCACGCCGTCAAGGGCGAGATCGTCTTCGTCATCGGCCCGCCGGGCGAAGCGGCCGCGCCCGCCGAGGAAGACGTCGACCGGCTGCTCGCCGCGCTCGTCAGGGACATGCCGGCCGGCAAGGCGGCCACCGAGGCCGCGCGGCAGACCGGCCTGCCGCGGCGCGACCTCTACCAGCGCCTCATCGACCTGAAGGGCGGCGATGGGAAATAAGGCGGCGGATCCCGGCCGGCTCAGGGCCTTCCGCCGCGGACACCTCTCCGAATATATCGCCGCGCTCTGTCTTGCCGCCAAGGGCTACCGCATCCGCGCCATCCGCTATCGCACGAAGCTCGGCGAGATCGACATCATCGCGCGGCGCGGAGACCTTGTCGTCTTTGTCGAGGTGAAGGCGCGCCGCGACGTCGACAGCGCCGTCTTCGCCGTCACCGGAACCGCGCAAGGGCGCATCCGCGCGGCAAGCGAGATCTGGCTTTCGCGCCAGCCCGACGGCCAGCGCCTTTCCCTTCGATATGACATCGTCGCCGTCCGTCCCTGGCGGCTTCCGCGACACCTGCCGGATGCGTTTTGACCAAAAGGAAAATGTAACGCAACTGACACGAAACCGTAACGCGCCCGTCATGCAGGCCCCTTAGTGCACCCCTCACACCAAATCCGGTGAAGAGGAGCAACCCATGTTCAAGCCGCTTTCCCTCGCAGGTTTCGTACTCGCCTTTTCCGCTTCGGCCTCGATGGCCGCCACCAACATCACCTGGTGGCACGGCATGGCCGGCCGCAACGGCGAGGTCATCAACGAGGTCGCCAAGAAGTTCAACGAGGCCCAGTCTGCCTGCGCCATCACGCCGGTTTCCAAGGGCACCTACGAGGAGGCGCTCGCCTCCGGCATCGCCGCCTTCCGCTCGGGCGAGCAGCCGAACATCCTGCAGGTCTTCGACGCCGGCGCGGCGACGATCATCAACGCGCCGGGTGCCGTCATTCCGGCGGAAGACCTGATCACCGGCGCCGGCCACACATTCGACCGCGAAGCCTTCATCGAGGGCGTGCGCTACTTCTACGCGGCGTCGGACGGCAAGTTCGTCGGCATGCCGTTCAACTCCTCCGCGCCCATCATGTACGTCAACACCGAGGCGCTCGAGAAGGCCGGCGTGGAAGCGCCGAAGACCTGGGAAGAGTTCGAGGCGGCCGCGCCGAAGCTGAAGGAAGCCGGCTACCTGCCGCTCGTGCAGTCGCAGCTGACCTGGCAGTTCACCGAAAACTTCTTCTCGCGCCACAACATCCAGTTCGCGACGAACAACAACGGCTACGATTCGGTCACCGACACCAAGATCAACATGACGGACCCGAACCTCGTCATGATGTTCACCAAGCTGAAGGCCTGGGCCGACGAGGGTTATTTCGGCTATTTCGGCGCCGGCTGGAACGACAACCAGAAGCTCTTCGAAGAGGGCAAGGCCGCCTTCTGGATCGGCTCCTCGGGTTCCTTCGGCGGCCTGACGAAGACCGCGCAGAAGCCGTTCACCGCGACCTTCCTGCCCTACTGGCAGAGCGTCGAGGGCGCCGGCACCAACACCTTCATCGGCGGCGCTGCCCTCTTCGCCATGTCCGGCAAGCCGGATGCGGAAAACAAGTGCACGGCCGACTTCTTCCAGTTCCTGACCTCGCCGGAAATCCAGAAGTTCTATCACCAGGCCACCGGCTACGTCGCCATCACCAAGGCGGCCTACGAGCTGGCGAAGTCCGAGGGCTACTACGAGAAGACCCCGATCGCCGAAGTCGGCATCCAGCAGCTCATGCTGAAGTCCGGTGACTGGTCGAAGGGCTACCGCCTCGGCTTCTACCCGCAGATCCGCGAGATCATGGAGCGGGAGTACGGCCGCATCTTCGCCGGCGAGACCTCCGTCGAGGACGCCCTGAAGACCATCGAGACCGAAGCGAACGACCTGCTCGCCCGCTTCGCCAAGACCGCCGGCTGATAGGTTCCGGCTTCGGCAGGCCCCTCATCCGGCCTGCCGGCCACCTTCTCCCCGCAAGCGGGGAGAAGGACACGAGCCGCAACGGTTCCTCTCCCTCTGCCCGCTTGCGGGGAGAGGGTTGGGGTGAGGGGCGCTCACCCGCTTCTCCCGCTCCTACAAAGGCCAAGACATGAAGCGCGTGCAATTCTCCTCGCCCTATCTGCCCTATCTCTTCCTTGCGCCGCAGATGGCGATCATCGTCGTGTTCTTCTACTGGCCGTCCGTGCAGGCGATCCAGTCGTCCTTCTATCTCGAGGACCCCTTCGGCTTCGGCTCCACCTTCGTCGGCTTCTCGAACTATTCGGATGCGCTCGGCTCCGTGCAGTACCAGTCGATCGCCCGCTTCACCGTGGTCTTCACCGCGCTCGTCACCTTCCTCTCCCTCGGCATCGGCATGCTGCTCGCCGTCAAGGCCGATGCGGTGCTGAAGGGAAGCTCGACCTACAAGACGCTGCTGATCTGGGTCTACGCCATCGCCCCGCCGGTCGCCGGCCTGATGGGCATGATGTTCTTCGACCAGCATATCGGCCCGCTGGTGAAGTTCGCCGCCCTCTTCGGCTGGGACATGAAGGTCGGCCTCAACTATAACGACACGGCTATCGCCATGATCATCGTGTCGGTGTGGAAGCAGATCCCCTACAATTTCATCTTCATCCTCTCGGGCCTGCAGAGCATTCCGGCCTCCGTGCGCGAGGCCGCGGCCATCGACTGCCGCTCCGGCTTCCGGCGCTTCTGGACGATGACGCTGCCGCTGCTCGCACCCACCGCCTTCTTCCTGCTCATCATCAACATGACCTATGCGCTCTTCGACACGTTCGGCGTCATCGACGTGATGGTGAAGGACAAGGCCGCCAACAACCCGATCACGCTGGTCTACAAGGTCTACATGGACGGCTTCCGCGGCAACGACCTCGGCGGTTCCTCCGCCCAGTCGGTCATCCTGATGATCGTCGTCTTCGTGCTCACCATCTTCCAGTTCCGCTTCATCGAGCGGCGCGTGCACTACAATTGAGAAGGCCGCCCGCCATGAACCGCATCCGCCTTTTCGATCATCTTGTCCTCATGCTCGGCGTCTTCGTCATGGTCGCCCCCGTCGTGGTCGCCTTCATGACCTCCACCCACGATGCCGCCGATATCCACCGCAACGGCCTGTCGATTACCTGGGGCGGCAATTTCTCGGAAACCTACACCACCGTGCTGACGCGCGAAGGCGGCTTTACCGGCGAGATCACCGGCGCGCGCATGATCTGGAACTCGCTGATCCTCGGCATCGGCTTTGCGGCCGGCAAGATCGTCCTGTCCATGCTCGCCGCCTACGCCATCGTCTATTTCCGCTTCAGGCTGGGCACGCTGTTCTTCTGGATGATCTTCACCACGCTGCTGCTGCCGCTCGAAGTGCGCATCGTGCCCTCCTACGAGGTGATGACCAGACTTTCGCTCACCAACAGCTATACGGGCCTCATCGTGCCGCTGCTGGCCTCGGCCACCGGCACCTTCTTCTTCCGCCAGTTCTTCAAGTCCGTGCCGGAGGAACTGCTGGAGGCCGCTCGCATCGACGGCGCGGGGCCGTTCAAGTTCTTCATCGACGTGCTGGTGCCGCTCTCGCGCACCATGATCGCCGCCATCTTCATCATCATGTTCGTCTACGGCTGGAACCAGTATCTCTGGCCGACGCTGATGACCACCGACGAGCGCTTCTTCACGCTGGTGCGCGGCATCAAGCAGATCCTGCTCGTCTGGGTCGGCTCCAACATCCCCGATTACAACGAGGCCTTCGCACTGGCGATCCTCGCCATGCTGCCGCCGGTCATGATCGTGCTGATCTTCCAGCGGTGGTTCATCAAGGGCCTTACGGAAAGCGACAAATAGGAGGTTCGTCCCATGGCGGCGATCGGCATCAAGGACGTATCCAAGATCTACAATGGCGGGGTGACCGCGGTCAGCGCCGTGTCGATCGACATCGCCGACGGCGAGTTCATCGTGCTCGTCGGCCCCTCCGGCTGCGGGAAGTCGACGCTCTTGCGCATGGTCGCGGGGCTGGAGACGATCAGCGAAGGCGAGGTGACGATCGGCCCGCGCGTCGTCAACGACGTCGATCCGGCCGACCGCGACATCGCCATGGTCTTCCAGAACTACGCGCTCTACCCGCATATGACGGTCTATCAGAACCTCGCCTACGGCCTGAAGAACCGCCGGACGCCGAAAGCCGAGATCGATACGCGCGTGGCGGAGGCCGCCCGCATGCTCGAGCTCGAGCCCTACCTGGAGCGCAAGCCGCGTGCGCTCTCCGGCGGCCAGCGCCAGCGCGTCGCCATGGGGCGCGCCATCGTGCGCAAACCCTCCGCCTTCCTCTTTGACGAGCCGCTCTCCAACCTCGATGCGAAACTGCGCGTCTCCATGCGCGGCGAGATCAAGCGCCTGCAGCGCCGCGTCGGCACGACCTCGATCTACGTCACCCACGACCAGCTCGAGGCGATGACGCTCGCCGACCGCCTCGTCGTTCTTTCCGGCGGCAGGATCGAGCAGATCGGCCGCCCGCTCGACGTCTATCATCGCCCCGCGACGACCTTCGTCGCCAGCTTCATCGGGTCGCCGGCCATGAATCTCGTCAATGGCGAAGTGCACGGCGGCAGGCTCGCCCTCGGCCCGGCGCTCATCGATCTCGGTGCCACGGTGCCGACGCAGGGTGCCGTCACCGTCGGCCTGCGCGCCGAAGACCTGCGCCTCCACCCGGACGGGGCGGGCAGCCTGCCCTTCCGGGTCGATTATGTCGAGGAACTGGGCGCCCAGCGCCTCGTGCACGGCTTCGTCGGCGACCAGTCGCTCGTCGCCGCGGTCTCCCCGGAGAACCCGCTGCCGGAAACCGCTTCGCTCTCGATCATGTCTTCGCGGCTGCATTTCTTCGACAGCGCCAGCGGCCGGCGGATCGACTGGTCCGGCGGGGACCGGCCGGAAGCACGCGCCGCGTCCCTTCCCGCCCTGGAGGCCGCATCGTGATCCGCATGAACGCGGGTGGAGAAAGGCGGCCCGGAACCCTGGGCCTCGCCTGACCCCGTGCGAGGCCCGTTGCCATCGCGCCGCCCGCACCCTAAATGTGTCGGGCATTCCTGAGGGGACTTTTCATGGCAAAGATCAAGAACGTCGCGGTCCAGATGGACCATGTGTCGACCATCAACATCGCCGGCGATTCCACCTTCGCCATGAGTCTGGAGGCGCAGAGCCGCGGCTACAGGCTGTTCCACTACACGCCCGACCGCCTCAGCCTGCGCGACGGCAAGGTCTACGCTACCGCCGAGCCGATGGAGCTGCGCGATGTCAAGGGCGATCACTATACGCTCGGCGCTCCCGAACGCGTCGACCTCTCGACGATGGATGTGGTGCTCCTGCGCCAGGATCCGCCCTTCGACATGTCCTATATCACCTCGACGCATCTTCTGGAGCGCATCCATCCCAAGACGCTCGTCGTCAACGATCCGGCCTGGGTGCGCAATTCGCCGGAGAAGATCTTCGTCACCGAATTCGCCGACCTCATGCCGGCGACGCTCATCACGCGCGACCCCGTCGAAATCCGCCGCTTCCGCGAGGAAATGGGCGACATGATCCTGAAGCCGCTCTACGGCAATGGCGGTGCCGGCGTCTTCCACTCCACCAAGGATGACCGCAACCTCTCGTCCCTCCTCGAAATGTTCGGCCAGATGTTCCGCGAGCCTTTCATCGCCCAGCAATACCTGCCGGACGTGCGCAAGGGCGACAAGCGCATCCTTTTGGTCGACGGCGAGCCGGTCGGCGCCATCAACCGCGTGCCTGCCGAACACGATGCCCGCTCGAACATGCATGCCGGCGGCCGCCCCGAACCGACGGAACTGACGGCGCGCGAGAAGGAAATCTGCACCCGCATCGGCCCGGCGCTGCGCGAGCGCGGCTTCCTCTTCGTCGGCATCGACGTCATCGGCGACTACATGACCGAGATCAACGTGACCTCGCCGACCGGCATCCGTGAGGTGCGGAAGTTCGGCGGCGCCGACATTTCCGCCCTGCTTTGGGACGCCATCGAAAGCAAGCGCTGAGCCCTTGCCGGGGCGGTCCGTTCGCGAACGGACCGCCTTCGTTCCGCAAATGCAACCCGCTGCAACCGGCGCGCGGAAAATTCTCTCGCAAGTTCTATAATTGTTCTTGTTTCATTCCGGATTCCGTGGCAGGTTTGCAGATGCAACCCAGGGGCGGTTGAGAAAGCTGTTTTCGGCGAAAACGTGTCGCGGTGACGTGCATGATGCGCGGCGCTGCGGAAACGGCGGGGGCAAGCATGGTGGCGCGGGTCGGGACGATTGCATTCCAGGGCATCGAGGGCGTGCCCGTCGATGTGCAGGTCATGGTGGCACCCGGCAAGGTGGGCATGCAGATCGTCGGCCTGCCGGACAAGGCGGTGGCCGAAAGCCGCGAGCGGGTGCAGGCGGCCTTGCATGCCTCCGGCCTGTCGCTGCCGCCCAAGCGCGTGACGGTCAACCTCGCCCCGGCGGATCTGCCGAAGGAAGGCAGCCACTACGATCTCGCCATCGCGCTCGGCCTGATGACGGCGCTCGGCGCCGTGCCGGGCGATGTGCTGGAGGACTATCTCGTCATCGGCGAACTCAACCTCGACGGCACGATCGCCGCCGTCGCCGGCGCGCTGCCCGCCGCCATGGGGGCCAATGCGCTCGGCAAGGGGCTGATCTGCCCGGCGGAAAACGGCGCGGAAGCCGCCTGGGCCGGCAGCGGCCTCGATATCCTTGCGCCGCGCAGCCTGATCGCGCTCGCCAATCATTTCAAGGGCACGCAGGTCCTGTCGCGGCCGGCGCCCGCGATCCGCGCCGGGGCAACGGATCTGCCCGACCTTGCCGATATTCGCGGCCAGGAAAGCGCCAAGCGGGCGCTGGAAGTGGCCGCCGCCGGAAACCACAATCTCCTGATGGTCGGCCCGCCCGGCTCGGGAAAGTCCATGCTCGCCGCGCGCCTAGCCGCCATCCTGCCGCCGCTCTCGCCGCGCGAACTCTTGGAAGTGTCGATGATCCATTCCATCGCCGGCCAGCTTTCCGGCGGCCGGTTGTCGGATCGCCGGCCCTTCCGTGCGCCGCATCATTCCGCCACGATGGCCGCGCTCGTCGGCGGCGGGTCGCGGGCAAGGCCCGGCGAGGTCTCGCTGGCCCATAACGGCGTGCTCTTTCTCGACGAGCTGCCGGAATTCTCGCCGCAGGCGCTCGACGCGCTGCGCCAGCCGCTCGAGACCGGGGAATGCATCATCGCGCGGGCGAACCACCGGGTGAGCTATCCCGCCGCCATGCAGCTCGTGGCGGCGATGAACCCCTGCCGCTGCGGCATGGCGGGCGAGCCCGGCCGGGCCTGCGCCCGCGGCCCGCGCTGCATGAGCGATTACCAGGCCCGCATTTCCGGCCCGCTGATGGATCGCATCGACATCCGCATCGACGTGCCGGCCGTCTCGGCGACGGACCTCATCCGCCCGATGGCCGCCGAGGCGAGCGAGACCGTCGCCCGCCGCGTCGCCCGGGCCCGCGCCCTGCAGGTCGATCGCTTCGCCCGGCTCGGCATGACCTCGGTCACCAGCAATGCGCGCGCCTCGACGGCGCTGGTCGAGAAGGTGGCGGAGCCCGACCCCGGTGGCCTCCAGCTTCTGCGCGACGCGGCGGAGAAGCTGCATTTCTCCGCGCGCGGCTACCACCGCATCCTGAAGGTCGCCCGCACGCTCGCCGATCTCGACGAGGCGCCGGTCGTCGGCCGCATCCATCTGGCCGAGGCGATCTCCTATCGCATCGCCGGCGAGCGGCTCTCCGCGGCGGCCTGAGCTCCGGGCATTTTCAGCCGAAGCGGCGCCACTTCGGCGTTTGAGCAAGGCGGGGGAACCGCCTCGGCGGGATGAAAGGCCGGGGCGGCGGTGTCAGCCGCCGAGGCCTTCGAAGAGCGCGGTGGAAAGGTAGCGCTCGGCGAAGGAGGGGATGATGACGACGATGGTCTTGCCGGCATTTTCCGGCCGGCTGCCGACCTTGGCGGCGGCGGCGAGCGCGGCGCCCGAGGAGATGCCGACCGGCACGCCTTCGAGCCGCGCCGCGAGGCGGGCATTGTCGAAGGCCTCGTCGTTCGTCACGGTCACAACCTCGTCATAGATCGCCGTGTCGAGCACGGCCGGGGCGAAGCCCGCGCCGATGCCCTGGATCTTGTGCGGGCCGGGATTGCCGCCGGACAGGACCGGGCTGTCGGTCGGCTCGACGGCGATGACCTTGACGCCGGGTTTCCTCGCCTTCAACACCTGGCCGGTGCCGGTGATCGTGCCGCCGGTGCCGATGCCGGAAACGAGGATGTCGACTGCGCCGTCCGTGTCGTTCCAGATCTCCTCGGCGGTCGTGCGGCGGTGGATCTCAGGGTTGGCCGGGTTCTCGAACTGCTGGGGAATGACCGCGCCGGGAATGGTGGCGGCGAGTTCCTCCGCCTTGGCGATCGCGCCCTTCATGCCCTTCGGGCCTTCGGTCAGCACCAGTTCGGCGCCGAGCAGCGCCAGCATCTTGCGCCGTTCGATCGACATGGTCTCGGGCATGGTGAGGATGAGGCGGTAGCCCTTGGCGGCGGCGGCGAAAGCGAGCGCGATGCCCGTATTGCCCGAGGTCGGCTCGACCAGCGTCGAGGTGCCGGGCGTGATCCTGCCCTCGGCCTCCAGCGCCTCGATCATCGCCACGCCGATGCGGTCCTTCACCGAGGCGATCGGGTTGAAGAATTCGAGCTTCGCAAGAAGGGTGGCCGAGACGCCCTTTTCCCTGGCGAACTTGTCGAACCGCACGAGCGGCGTATCGCCGATCGTCTCGGTGATGGAGGCGTAGATACGGCCGCGGCCGGGCTTGCGGGTGTCGGTCATCGGATGCTCCCTCGGTTCTCGTTCCTGAGAGGATAGGAGCGAATGGCGCCGGAGACGAGTCCGGATTTCGCGACAAAAGCGCCGAAAGCGGAATAATCCGGTGGCTATAAGCGCGAAACCGGATGATCCTTCACGCCGCGCGGGTGGCGATATAGGCGGCCGTGCCGGCGAGAATGCCGGCGGCGATCCGGTTCATCCGCTGCAATGCCTTCGGCTGCTTCAGGAGAAGCCGGGCGCGCGAGGCGAGCGCGATATAGGGCACGAGCACGACAAGGAGCACGACGAAGGTCGCGGCGAGCAACAGGCCGTAGTCCTCGAGGCCGATCGCCCCGAGATCGACCAGCGTCGGCACCAGCGCGACGTAGAACAGCATGGTCTTCGGATTGCCGAGCGTCACGAACAGGCCGGAGAGGAACGACAGGGTCATGCTGGTCGAGGCGCGCGCCTCGATGTTCTGCGGGATGAGGCCGCTCGTCCAGAGCTTCCAGGCGATATAGCCGAGATAGAGCGCGCCCGCGATCTTGATCAGCATGAAGGCCGTGGTGAAGGTCTGGGCGATGAAGGCAAGGCCGAGGATGACCGCCGTCAGGTAGATCATGTCGCCGAGGATGAGCCCGAGCCCCATGAAGAAGGTGGGCCGGAAGCCGGAGCCGAGCGCCCGCGCGACGATCGCCGTGATGCCGGGACCGGGAATGATGGCGGCGATGAACAGGGCGCCACAATAGGCGAGCAGGACGGCGACGGTCATGGCGAACTCCGAAGGATCGCGTTCTTCTAGCGCAATTCCGGCCAAAGCGTGAAGCGGTTTTACCGCGCCGCTTGTCAGAACCCGGCCGTCGGCGGCAGCGCGAAAGGCCGTTTCGGCAAGAGGCTTTCCGCCGCGCGCAGCATCAGCACCATGTCGTCCGTGTCCGGCACGGCCGTGCCCGCCCAGCCGAGGTGATCGGGCGCAAAGCGCACGCTGACGCGGGGAGGGGCGATGCGCAGGCTCGCCAGGATATCCGCAAGGCCGGGAATATGGGCGCCGACGATGTCCAGCAGCTCGAAGCCGCCGTCCTCGCCCACCTGCCAGGCGATTACGGCATTGGCCTCCTCCATGAGGTCGAGTCTGAGATCCGGCGTCAGCGCGGCGTTGAAGAGGAACATCTCCTTCTGCCGGAGCGGTGCGAACCGGTCGGACACCGGCCGGCGGCCGTCGAGCAGGCGGCCGAGCAGCGTCATGTCGGCCTCGCTGCCGGTATCCAGCCGGCGGAGTGGCCCGGCCCGCCCGCCCGCCGGCGCCGACCCGGTGAAACGGTGCTGCGCCAGCGCGCAAAACCCGTAGCGACGGTAGAGGTCCGGCGTATCGGTCAGCAGCGCCACGGCCTCGAACCCCTCCGCATCGCAGTGCTGCAGCGCGGACTCCATGACGTCGCGGTAGAGCCCCCGACCACGATGCTCCGGCCGCACGGCGCCCGATTGCAGGCCTGCGGCGCGCACGAAGGCGCCGTCGACGACGAGCGGCAGCGAAAAGGCGGTTATATTGGCGATGCAGCGACCCGCGCCGTCGAACCAGGCGAAGGGAACGCTCGTCGGATCCGGCCCGCCGAGCCGGTCCAGCACCGTCACGTCGATGCCGAATACGTCCTCAAGGAGGCCGGCGAGGGCCCGCCACGCGGCGCTGTCGTCGAAATAGTCCGAGCGGAAAGAAAGGCCCTTTCGGTCGGGCATGGCCCTAGCGGACGCCGGTGGAGCCGAAGCCGCCGGCCCCGCGCGTGGTCTCGCTCGCCGTCTCCGCCTCGTGCACGGCGACCTGTGTGACAGGGGCGATCACCATCTGCGCGATGCGCATGCCGCGCTCGATGACGAAGGGCTCTTCGCCGAGATTGACGAGCAGCACCTGCACCTCGCCGCGATAGTCGCTGTCGATCGTGCCGGGCGTGTTGAGGCAGGTGACACCGTTCTTGAAGGCAAGGCCCGAGCGGGGGCGGACCTGCCCCTCGTAGCCGGCCGGGATCTCGAAGACGAAGCCGGTCGGCACGAGCGCGCGCTTGCCGGGCAGGAGGGTCAGCGGCCGGTCTTGCGCCACCGCGGCGCGCAGGTCCATGCCGGCGGCGCCGCCCGTCTCGTAGGCGGGAAGCGCGATGTCCGCGCCGTGCGGCAGGCGGAGAAGATTGAGCGTGGGACGGGCGGGAGCATGTGCGTTCATGCGTCCATAAGCCGGCCGCAGTCCCGCCCCGTCAATTGCATCTTCCCGGCGGAGCCTGTAAAGACCGCGGCAACTCACAGGATATTGCAGAAAATGGCTGAAACCCTTGCAGAGGCGGTCTCCCGCCGCCGCACCTTCGCGATCATCGCGCACCCGGACGCCGGTAAGACGACCCTCACGGAAAAGCTCCTGCTTTTCGGCGGCGCCATCCAGCTCGCCGGCGAAGTGAAGGCGAAGAAGGACCGTATCCAGACCCGTTCGGACTGGATGAAGATCGAGCGTGAACGCGGCATCTCCGTCGTCACCTCGGTGATGACCTTCGAGTATGACGGCAATGTCTTCAACATTCTCGATACGCCCGGCCACGAGGACTTCGCCGACGACACCTACCGCACGCTGACGGCGGTGGATGCGGCCGTCATGGTCATCGACGCCGCCAAGGGCATCGAGCCGCGCACGCTGAAACTGTTCGAGGTTTGCCGCCTGCGCGACATCCCGATCATCACCTTCGTCAACAAGATGGACCGCGAAAGCCGCGACCCGTTCGAAATCCTCGACGAGGTGGAGGAGAAGCTGGCGCTCGACACCGCGCCGGTCACCTGGCCGGTCGGCCGCTCGAAGACCTTCTGCGGCTCCTATCATCTTGCCGACCGCACCTTCCGCGGCTCGGACACGCAGGTGCAGCCGACGAGGATCGACGATCCCGCGGAGGTGGCGAAGAACCTGCCGGAGAACGAACGGGCCGCCTTCACCGAGGAGCTGGAGCTTGCCCGCGAGGCCTGCCGGCCCTACGATCAGGAAGCTTTCCTCGAAGGGCACATGACGCCGGTCTTCTTCGGCTCGGCGCTCCGCAATTTCGGCGTTCGCGACCTCATCAACGCGCTCGGCGCCCTCGCGCCGCCGCCGCGCGACCAGGTGGCGGATGTGCGCAAGGTCCATGCCTCGGAAGACAGGATGACGGCCTTCGTCTTCAAGATCCAGGCCAACATGGACCCGAACCATCGTGACCGCATTGCCTTCGCCCGCGTCTGCTCCGGCATGCTGGAGCGCGGCATGAAGGTGCGCCTTGCCCGCACGGGCAAGACGATCGGCCTGTCGGCCCCGCAGTTCTTCTTCGCCTCGCAGCGCCAGCTCGCCGATACGGCCTATGCCGGTGACGTGGTGGGCATTCCCAACCACGGCACGCTCCGCATCGGCGACACGCTGACGGAAGGCGAGGCGCTGGTCTTCGAAGGCGTGCCGAACTTCGCGCCGGAAATCCTGCGCCGCGTGCGGCTGGAAGACGCGATGAAGGCCAAGAAGCTGAAGGAGGCGTTGCAGCAGATGGCGGAAGAGGGCGTCGTGCAGCTCTTCTCGCCGGAAGACGGCTCGCCCGCCATCGTCGGCGTCGTCGGCGCGCTGCAGCTCGACGTGTTGAAGGAACGGCTTTCGGCGGAATACGGCCTGCCGGTCTCCTTCGAAATGTCGCGCTTTTCCGTCTGCCGCTGGATCTCGTCGGACAGTGCGGCGGAGCTCGACAAGTTCGTCACCCAGCGCCGCGGCGATATCGCCCGTGACCTTGATGGCGATCCGGTCTTCCTGGCGCAGGACGCCTTCTCGCTGCGCTACGAGGCGGAGCGCTATCCGGCGATCAAGATGGTTGCGATCAAGGAATATCACGTCACCAAGGCGTGATCGGCCGGGCGCTTGTCACTTTGGGCGTGACAGGCACCGCCGCATTTGCGAAAACCGTTCGAGACAGGGGCGTCCGCCGGAAGGCGGGCTGAGAAGCACCCTTTGAACCTGAACCGGATCATGCCGGCGGAGGGAGTCGAACGGGTGCCGCATCGCCGTCGCCCCGAGGCCGCCCCTGCCGAAAAGGAGGCGAGATGGCCGACGCAATCGCAAACATTCTCTCGATCGCGGGCTCCGATCCCTCGGGCGGCGCGGGCATCCAGGCGGATCTCAAGACCTTTGCCGCGCGCGGCACCTATGGCATGGCGGCGCTGACGGCCTTGACGGCGCAGAACACGCAGGGCGTTTCCGGCGTGCATCTCGTGCCGCCCGGCTTCGTGTCCGAGCAGATCGTCGCTGTCTTCGCCGATATCCGGGTGGATGCGGTGAAGATCGGCATGATCGCCTCGGCGGAGATCGCCGAAGCCGTCGCCACGGCCCTGTCGCCGCATCGCGGGGTCCCCATCGTGCTTGATCCTGTCATGGTCGCCAAGGGCGGCGCCTCGCTCCTGGCGCGGGAGGCGGTGGCGGCGCTGACGCAACGGCTCTTGCCGCGCGCAAGCGTGCTGACGCCGAACCTGCCGGAGGCCGCCGCGCTGCTGAGCGAAGCGGAGGCCGTGGACCGGGCCGGCATGGAGGACCAGGCAAGGCGGCTGCTCGCGCTCGGCCCCAAGGCGGTGCTGCTGAAGGGCGGGCACCTGCCGGGCGCCGAGAGCCCGGATGTGCTCGCAACCGCGGACGGGCTGCACTGGTTCGAGGGCGTGCGGGTGCTGACGCGCAACACGCACGGCACCGGTTGCTCGCTGTCGAGCGCGATCGCCGCCGAACTCGGCAAGGGGCGCGCGCTCGCCGATGCCGTGGCGGCGGCCAAGCGCTTCATCGCGGGGGCCGTGCGCCTTTCGGATGCGCTGACCGTCGGTTCCGGCCACGGCCCGCTGCATCATTTTCACGCGTCCGCGACCTGAGGGTCAACGGTCCGCGAGCGCGAGCCTGAGCCCCATGAAGCCAAGGGCGGCGGCGAAGCCGCGCTGCGTCCATGCGATGAGCTTCGGCCGGCTCAGCACCTGCCGGCGCAGGCCGGCGGCGAGCGCGCCATAGCCCACGAAGACGAGGAAAGTGAGGGCCATGAAGATGCCGCCGAGGACAAGCATCTGGCCCGTCGCCCCGGAGGCGTCTGCCGGGATGAACTGCGGCAGGAAGGCGAGGAAGAACAGCGAGAGCTTCGGGTTGAAGATGTTGGTGAGGATGCCCTTGCGCACGATCCTCGACGCTTTGCCGGCCGGCGTCTGTTCGGGGCCGAGGTCCAGGGCATTGCTGTCCCTCAGCAGGCTCCAGGCGATGAACAGGAGATAGGCGACGCCGATATAGCGCAGCATCTCGAAGGCGAGCGCGCTGGCATGCAACACGGCGGCAAGGCCGGCGACGCTGGCGAGGATATGCGGAACGATGCCGAGAGTGCAGCCGAAAGCGGCCAGAACGGCGGCGCGGAACCCGCCGCTGATGCCGAGCGCCAGCGTATAGATCACGCCGGTGCCCGGCAGGAGGATGACGACGAGCGAGGTGAGGAGGAATTCCAGGGTCATGTCCGGTCCCGTGCGATTTGAAAGGCGGCAGGGAACACCGGAAGGGCGCCGGGGTCTTGAACGAAATTGCAGGCCGCTCAGGCGCGGGCGGCGAGATAGGCGCCGGGCGTGTAGCCGTAGCGGCGGGTGAAGTTGCGCGTCATGTGGCTCTGGTCGGCAAAGCCGGCCGCGGCGGCGGCCTCGGCGAGCGGGGTGCCGGCGGCGATGAGCCGGCGGGCAAGTTCGGTGCGGCGCTGAAGCAGATAGGCATGCGGGGTCAGGCCCGTGAGCCGGGCGAAATCGCGCACCAGCCGGAAACGGCCGAGCCCGCAATCGCCGGCAAGATCGTCAAGCGTCACGGCCGAAGCGGGGTTACTGTCGAGCCGTTCGCGGGCGCGATTGATGGCTGCCGGGCCGTCCTGCTTCGGCGCCTCTTCGCGCAGCACGGCGGCAAGCAGCAGGAGAAGCTGTTCCTCGCGGCCGAGCGAGGCGGCCTGGTTGTCGAGAAGCAGGGCGAGCACACGGGAGACCAGGCCCGCAATGCGCCTGTCGTCCAGCACAGGCGCGTAAAATTCCTCGCGCGGGCGCCCTTCGAAAATATCCTCCGCCGCCGCGCGGACGATCGCCGGCTCCAGATAGAGCATGCGCCAGGCGCGCGGGGCATCGCCGAGCGGCGCGCCGTCATGCACCTCGCCGGGATTGACGGTGATCGTGTTGCCCGCTGCCGCTTCCACAAGGCCGCGTCCGCTGGCGGATCTCTGCGCGCCGCGTTCGATGAGGCCGATGCCGTAGGTCTCGTGGGTGTGGCGCGCGAAGCTGTGCCGGCTGTCGGCGAAGACCGCCTCGATACCGTCGAGCCCTGTGCGGACGATCCGGAAACGCTCCCTCGCCACGGTTCAATCCCGTTCGACGCCGGGAAGCGCCGTCGTCTCGCCGAACCAGTCGAGGGCCGAGCGGCACCAGATCTGGCTTTTCGGGGAAAGCGCGGCGCGCTGGTTGATGCTGCCCCAGCGGATGCCCCAGGTCGCGGCATCCTCGTCAGTGCCTGTCGTGAACAGCGGCGAGCCGCATTCGGGGCAGAAATATTGCAGGCGCTTGCGGCCGTTCCCGGCGGTCTTCGTATAAAGCTTCGGCGGATTGCCGGTGAGGCGCACCGCCTCGCGCGGGACGCTCGCGGTGACGCGATAGGGCGAGCCGGTCAGGCGCTGGCAATCCGTGCAATGACAGATGGAGACCGCCTCGGGGTCGATCTCCGCCTCGTAGGTCACGAAGCCGCAATGGCACTGGCCGTCGATCCGCATGGCTCATCCCTCCGTTGCGGGGCATGGCGGAAGGATAGAGCTTGCCGGCCGCGCGTCAATGCGCCGGCGTGATGAAGGTGGCGTTCACAAAACGCATGTTCCGCCGGAAACTGCGCCCCTCGCCGCTGTCGTCATAATGACACGCATGGTTTCGGCCCGTTTACATTCGTTAACGCATTTTTACCCATTTGCGTTGAAAATCCGGGCAGTGCCATGGTTAATGCGTCGGGTCCACCACCGGTTCGTGCCGGTCTTCGAGAGCGAGAATTGCGTCATGTGCCGTTGGGCAGCCTATCGTGGAGAGCCGCTTTTCCTTGAGGAACTGGTGTCCTCGCCCGCCCATTCGCTGATCGAGCAATCCCACTGCGCCACCCGCGCCAAGACGGCGACCAACGGCGACGGCTTCGGCATCGCCTGGTATGGCGAACGTCCGGAGCCAGGCCGCTACCGCGATATCCTGCCGGCCTGGTCGGATTGCAACCTCAGAAGCATCGCCAGCCAGGTGCGCTCCCCGCTCTTCCTGGCCCATGTGCGCGCCGCGACGGGCGGCGGCACGCGGCGCGACAATTGCCATCCCTTCGTCCACGGCATCTGGTCCTTCATGCACAACGGCCAGATCGCCGATTTCGAGCATCTGCGCCGGCCGCTCGAAACCATGCTGGACAACGATCTCTACACGGCCCGCACCGGCTCGACGGATTCCGAGCTGCTCTTCCTGCTCGCCCTGCAATTCGGCCTTGCCCGCGATCCGCTCGGCGCCATGGCCGAGACGATCGCCTTCGTCGAGCGGCTCGCCGCCCATCTGGAGTGCCGCGTGCTCGTGCGCTTCACCGCCGCCTTCACCGATGGCGACCAGCTCTATGCGGTGCGCTATGCAACGGATTATGCCGCGCCGACGCTCTATGCCGCGCCGATGGGCGCGACGGGCGGCTATTGCCTGGTCTCCGAGCCGCTGAACGACGACACGGAAGCCTGGGTGGAGATCCCCGACGGCAGCGCCGTCGTGCTCGGCGAAAACGGCGTCGACGTGCGCATCTTCTCCCCCGCCGGCCGGCCGGCGCAGGCGGTGGAAGGCCGCCTCGCCCTTGTCAGGTAAGTCGTTCGGCGATCCAGCCGGCAAGGCGGCCGGCGACCTCATCCTTCGAAAGATCCGGCCATTGCTCGACGCCGCCGGCGGTGATCAGCTTCACGCTGTTGCGCGTGCCGCCCATGATGCCCGTTTCCGGCGAGACGTCGTTGGCGACGATGAGGTCGGCGCCTTTCTTCTGCAATTTCACCCGGCCATTGCTCTCGACATCCTGCGTCTCGGCGGCAAAGCCGACGACGACCGCCGGGCGCTTGGCGTGGTGGCCGACGGTCTTCAGGATGTCGGGATTCTCGGCGAGCATCAGCGGCGGCGGACCTTCGCCCGGCTGCTTCTTGATCTTCTCCGTGTTCGCCGTCGCCACGCGCCAGTCGGCGACGGCCGCGACCATGACGGCGATATCCGCCGGCAAGGCGCCAAGCACCGCCTGCAGCATCTCTTCCGCCCGCTCGACCTTGACGACCCTGACGCCCGGCGGATCGTCGAGCGTGACGGGACCGGATACCAGCGTCACCTCGGCCCCCAGCCGGGCGAGCGCGGCGGCGATGGCATGGCCCTGCCGGCCGGAGGAGCGGTTGGCGATGTAGCGCACGGGGTCGATCGGCTCGTGGGTCGGCCCGGAGGTGACGACGGCCTTACGGCCGGCCAGCGGCCTTGCCCCGCCGTCGAGGAAGCCCTCCACGGCCGCGACGATCTCGAGCGGCTCGGCCATGCGGCCAAGGCCCGCCTCGCCGCCTTCCGCCATCTCGCCGGCATTGGGGCCGATGAAGGCGAGCCCGTCCGCCCGCAGCGTCGCCACATTGCGCCGGGTGGCCGGATGCGCCCACATTTTCGGGTTCATGGCGGGGGCGATCAGCACCGGCCGGTCGGTGGCGAGCAGCACCGCCGAGGCTAGGTCGTCGGCAAGGCCGTTCGCCATCTTCGCCATCAGGTCGGCCGTGGCGGGGGCGACGACGACGAGGTCGCAGTCGCGCGCCAGCCGGATATGCCCGACATCCTGTTCGTCCTCCCGGGAGAAGAGGTCGGTATAGACATGGCCGGCCGAAAGCGCGCCGACGGCAAGCGGCGTGACAAATTGCTGCGCGCCCGCCGTCATGACCGGGCGAACCTCGGCGCTGCGCTCGCGCAGCCGGCGGATGAGGTCGAGGCTCTTGTAGGCGGCAATGCCGCCGGACAGGACGAGGAGGATGCGTTTTCCAGCAAGCGGCATGACGGGTCCCGAACAATTCCAGCAAAAGTGCTGGAGCGGTTTTGCGCCCGCAATGGCGTGAAAACAAGACGCCGGAGCGTTTTCATGCGTCGCAGGAGCGCGGAAATCCATCTCCCGGCGCATGAGGCGCACGGCCCGTCCTGCCTCGTCGCGGCGGCGGTTCCCCTCGTCCTCGCCGGCAAGACCCTAGTGGCAGACTTTCACCTTCTTGATGACGAGGTTGCCGTAGTAGTCGTATTTCTTGATCTTCTTCCAGAAGCACTTCGGCTTGTGGCCGTAATAGTGCGTGGCAAGCTCGACGGCGCTTGCCGGCCGGATCGTCGCGGCATCCGGCATCATGCCGGCGAGCGACGGTGCGGCAGAAGCCCCGAAAGACATGGCGGTAACAGCTATGGAAACAAGGATATTGCGCATGGACGGCCCCCCTCTGGCTCATTGGAGAATACGGTCTTGCAATGCGGGTATGTCGGTTAATACGACTTTTCTAAAGTAGCACCTTTTCCAGCACGCGAAAACAGCCGGGGCGGGCCAAGACAGGGTGGTTCAGGCGCCCTCGTCCGGAATGTTCAGCACATGGCCGCAGGCCTTGCAGTGCACGGCATCGGCCTCATGGCGCGACAGGCCGCATTGCGGGCAGGGGAAATTCACCTTGTAGGGCCGGACGATCGCCTGCGCGAGGCGAACGAAGAGCGAGATGCCGATGATCATCGTGAGGATGGAGGTGAGTTTTCCGAGCGTGCCGGGCAGGGTGATGTCGCCGAAGCCGGTGGTCGTGACGGTGGCGACGGAGAAGTAGAGCGCGTCGACGAAGCCCTCGAAGCCCTTCGCGCCGTAGAAGAAATTGCTGTAGACGAAGCCGGTGACGAGGAAGAGGAAGACGACGAAGTTCACGCAGGCCTGGATGACCTCCTCCTTGTCGCCGTGGCCGATGCGGTGCAGGAGCAGCGTCACCAGCTTGCTCTGGCTGATCGCCCAGATGCGCAGGACGCGCAGGAAGGCGAAGTTGTGCAACTGATTGGGAAAGAGCAGCGTGCCGAGCACGACGATATCCACAAAGGTCATCGGCCGCATCGCCCAATAGCGCAGGTTGGGCGCGATCAGCGCCCGCGCGGCCAGTTCGAAGGCGATGACGGCGGCGACAAGGTAGTCGACGAGGATATAGGCCGATCCGCTGCGCAGATACGGGCCCGCGATGAAGAAGCCGAGGATCGCGAGATCGACGAGGAGCAGGGCGACCTGAAAGCGGATCGCCTCCCTGTCGCGCCCGAAATAGAGCCCGCGCAACTGCCGGCGCACCCGTTCGAGAAAGGGTTGCGGTTCGGTTGCGATCAACGGTTCGTCGGCCATGCCCGAAAGACTAGCGTCCGCCGAGGGCCGGTCAAGCTCCCTCAGAACCGTGCCTTCATCGTCGCAAGGAAGGTCCGGCCGGGGCCGGGCAGGCGGTCGGCCATGTCGATGTCGTTGTCGAAGATGTTCAGCACGCTGAGGCCGGCCTCCAGGTGGCCGCTCTCCGATTTCCAGGTCAGCGCCGCGTCCGTCGTCCAGTAACTGTCGAGCGTGAGGCCGCCCGGCGTGCCGTCCTCTTCGTAATAGTGCGAGCCGAGCCGCGGACCGACGAAGCTCTGGGCGATCGTCGCCGTCCAGCGCGCGGGATGCACATAGGTGAAGCCGACCTGCGCGACATAGTCGGGCACCAGCGGCACGTCGAAGGACGGATCCCAGCCGGTCGTGGTGTCCTTGCTGGTGTTCCAGGTGAAGGAGCCGAAGGCACCGAGGCCGTCGCCGACCCAGTAGTTCGCGCTGATCTGCAGGCGGTCGATCTTGCCCGTGTCCGTCAGGAAGCTCGCCATGAAGTCTTCCGGCGTCAGCGTCAGGCCGTTGAAGCGCAGGTGCTGGTATTCGACCGCGGTGAAGAAACGCTCGTTCCACTCGGCATCCCAGCGCACCGCCGTCGTCTGCGTCTGCCCGCCGCGGAAGAGCGGCAGCTCCATCGGGGCAAGGCCGACCGTCGTGACGGGCGAGAGCGTGTAGTTGCTGGCGAACTGCGTATCCTGCCTGTAGTAGGCGCGCAGCCAGTGGCTGTCGCTCGGCGCGAAGGCGATGCCGAGCCGGTAGTCGACCGGCCCCCAGCGCGGGCTGTCGCCGTCGAAACGGGACCGGAAGGCGCCCGCCTGCACCTGCAATCTGTCCGAAAGCTCCAGATAGCCGTCGATATAGGCGCGCGTCGCCGAACTGCCGCCATCGGCATCGCCAAGGTCCTCGATCACGCCTGTCGTCAGGTTGGTGGCGGTCGTCGAGATGTGGAAGTCGCTTTCCGCCGCCTCCATGCCGTAGCGCAACGTCAGCGGGCCAATGCCCAGCAGATGACCGACGCCATAGGTGAAGACGTCCTCCCGAGACGTGTCAGCGATGCGATAGGTGATCGGGGGAGTATCTTCGTTCTCATCGTCGTCGACGGTCGAGCGGTACCGGGTCAGGTCGTCCACCCGCCGGTTGACCGCGAAGGCCTGCACCACGTTGCGCTCGCCGATGACATGGCTCCACGCCACGCCGAGCTCGGTGGCATCCGTCACGCTGTCGTTGAAGGGGGCGGGATTGGAGATCTGGCCCGGATAGCCGACCTCCTGCCGGATCCGGCTGCCGAAGAGATAGACGCTGTCCGTCAGCGTCGGCTTGACGCCGATGCGGAAGAGCCCGCCGAGAAGGTCGTTCTCGTCATTCTCGCGCGCGCTCTCCGGCCGCAGGATATCGCCCTGGAGATAGTAGCTGACCGGCACGGGCGTGTAGCTCGTGCCCTGGAGGAGGATGTCGCTCGCCCAGCCGGTGTCGGCGCCGTAGTCCGAGAGCGTCCCGCCCAGCGATGCCTCGAAGAAGTTGCGGGTCTCCAGGCTGTTGCGCTTTTCCTCCGAGGCGACCGACAGGGGGGCGAAGAGCCGGGCCTGAAGCTCCGATGCGAGGGAGGGCCCACCGGAAGAGGAACGGTCGAGGCCGGAAAGCGGCGCGCCTACGAAGGGGGTGCCGCCGCCGGCCGTCGCCTCGTCGACATAGGTCGTGGAGACGAAGGGATCGTAGGACCGGTCCGCGTAGAAATGGCCCCATTCGGTGAGGCCGATATTGTCGAGCGCCACGCCGAGATAGGAGGAGACCTGCCGGTTGGTGTCGTAGCCGGAATAGTAGCCGCCGCGCGCCTGGCGGCGGCGCAGCGCCTCGCGGGCATTGAGGATCGCGTCGTCGGCGCGGAACTCGTCGATCGCGATGCCGGCGCGGATGAGGGCGATGCTCGGATTGTCCTTGTCGAAGCGGTCGGCATTGTCGAGAGCCTGGGCGGTCTCGGCATCGGCGCCGCTCTGGTAGTTGGCGATGGCAAGGCCGATCAGCGCGTCGCCGGCGGTCGGATTGACGGCGGCGGCCTCCTGCAGGACCTTCTCGCCCTCCGTGGTCCTGCCCATGCGCAGGAGATAGCGGCCCTTGGCGGCGAGCACGGCATAGGAGGTGGGGTCGAGCGCCTCGGCGGCGTCGATCGCCGCCTTCGCCGCGGTCATCTGGTCGTTGTCCATCAGGAAGCGGGCATGGTTGGCATGCAGCGCGGCGTTTTCCGGGTTCAGGGCGATGGCGTGCCGATGGGCGGCATTGGCCTCCACGATGGCGTTGCGGTCGCTCTTCAGGATGCCGATCTCGTTCCACACGGCATCGTCGCCGGGGGCGGCCTTCACCGCGCGGTCGAGATCGGCGAGCGCGCCGTCGATGTCGCTCGACACGGTGGCGCGGAATCGCGCGCTGACCAGCAGATGGGCGGGATCGTCCGGATCGATCGCCTTCGCGCGGGCGAGCGCCGCGCGCACCTCGTCGCGGTCGTCGAGCTCGTAGGCGAGGCCGGCGCGCATGGCCGGCAGGCTTGCCTCGCCGGGGAAGCGCGCCTCGGCCCGGCGCAGGAACCCGATCGCCTCGACCTCTCCTCGCAGATTGGCGATGACGGTGGCCTGGGCGATGGCCTCGCCGGCCGTGCGCGGCGTGCGGTCTAGGGTGGGCGGCCGCGCACCGGTGTCGGGGTTCTCCAGCGAAAGGGCGATCCATTCGCCGTACTGCGCCATGGTGCGCCGCTCGCCGGAAAGATGCGGCATCGCCTTGCGGAACAGCCGGATCGCCTCGTCATAGCGCGTCGCCTGGCCGGCGATCATCGCCTCGACAAGGCTGGCGCGGGCCTCCAGCGCGGCGGGAAGCGGGCGTGGCAAGCGGGAAAGGGCGGCTTCGGCTGCGGCCCTGCCGTCATAGGCGAGCGCCGTCTCGGCGAGCTTTAGCCAGTCCTCGCGGCTGCGGCCGGCCTCCGGCGTGTCGAGGATGCGCCGCCGCTCGGCGCGGGCTGCCGTGCTCTCCACGCCGCTTACGGGCAGGCTGGCGAAGGTGCCGCGCACCTCGCTGTAGAGCAGGACCTGCTCGCGTTCCTTGAGGTTGACGAGGATGTATTTGCGCGGCGCCTCGCCGATCCGCGCCACGGCGCCTTCGCCCTGGCCGACCGTCACCGACCCTTGCGCGTTGGAAAGCTCCACCGTGCCTTCGAGCACGGTCAGCGTCGTGCGGTCGCCCTCGGCGCGCAGCGTCCAGTCCGTGCCGCGGATGGCGGCGGCCGCGGCGGGCGTGTCGACGGTGAGCCCGCTGCCGCCGCGGTCCGCGCGGCCCCAGATCGTGCCGCCTTCGAGATTGAGCAGGCTGTCGGACGCGCTGTCGATCTTGCGCACGCGCAGGACCGTCTCGCGCGCCATGCGCACCAGCGTGTTGTCGGCAAAGCGGATGGCAAGGCTGCCGATGGCATTGGTGCGAAGCGTGTCGCCGGCGATGAGGTCCTGGTTGACCTCGACGCCCCGCCAGTTCTCCACCGCGACGAAGCGCACCTCCTCGCCGGATTTGCGGTCCACGACGGCGCCGTCGACGGCCGGGCCGCGCGGCAGGACCTCGGCAGAGGCCGGGAAAAAGCCAGCAACGATCGCGAGGGCCGAAACGCCCAGCTTCAACACACGCATGTTCTTTGTTCGTCCACCCTCGGAGGTGACGATATGGATGCAATTTCTCGGTGTTGTCAACGCGCGGGAAGCAACCCGTCAGGCAAGCTTCCAGGCGATGTAGACGAGTGTTGCAGCAATGATCCACAGGGCCAGCCGGCCGGAGCGACTGTGGCGCGCTTCGGACCGGCCGATCGCCTCGGCGGTCTCCGCGTCGAAACGCAGGCCCCTTTCCGCCATCGTGGTGAGATCCTGCGAGAACTTCTCGGCCTTGGCGGCGATTTCCGGCGCGGCCTCGGCCAGGCGCAGGGCGGCATGCGCGCCGTCGCGCAGGTCCGCCAGAAGCCGCTTCGGCCCCAGATTGTCGCGGATCCAGTCGCCGACGACGCCCTCGGACGCCTTCCACATGTTGAAGCGGGGGTTGAGCGTGCGCGAGACGCCCTCCACCACCACCATGGTCTTCTGCAGCATGACGAGTTCGGTGCGCGTCTCCATGTCGAAGAGTTCCGTCACCTCGAAGAGCAGGGTGAGGAGCTTGGCCATGGAGATGGTCTCGGCCGGCTGGCCGTGGATCGGCTCGCCGATGGCGCGGATCGCCTGGGCGAAGCTGGCCGTGTCGTGGTGCGCGGGCACGTAGCCCGCCTCGAAATGCACGTCGGCGACGCGCTGGTAGTCGCGTGTGATGAAGCCGTAGAGGATTTCGGCGAGGAAGCGGCGCTCCTTCTTGCCGAGCCGTCCGACGATGCCCATGTCGACGGCGACGATGACGCCCTCGGGATCGACGAAGAGATTGCCCTGGTGCATGTCGGCATGGAAGAAGCCGTCGCGCAGCGTGTGGCGCAGGAAGGACTGGATCAGCGTGTCGGCCAGCCTGTCGAGGTCGTGGCCGGCGGCGCGCAGCCCCTCGACGTCGGACATCTTGATGCCGTCGATCCATTCCATGGTGACGACATCGCGCCCCGTGCGCTCCCAGTCGACCTTCGGCACGCGAAAGCCGGGATCGTCCTTGGTGTTCTCGCCGAGTTCGGACAGCGCGGCCGCTTCGAGGCGAAGGTCCATCTCGACCTTCGTCGTCTGCTCCAGCGTGCGCGTCACCTCGACCGGCTTCAGCCGGCGCGTGTTGGGCAGGATGCGCTCCTGCAGGCGCGCGGCGGCATACATGGCCTCGAGATCGTGGGCGAAACGCTGGCGCACGCCGGGGCGGATGACCTTGACGGCGACCTTGCGTTCGCCGGTGGTGTCGCGCACCGTCGCGGGGTGGACCTGCGCGATGGAGGCAGCGGCGATCGGGTCGCCGAAATTCACATAGAGATCGTCGAGCGGCCGGCCGAGCGAGCCTTCCACGGTGGCGACGGCGGCGTCCCGGGGAAAGGTCGCCATGCGGTCCTGGAGGGCGGAGAGATCGACGGCGATCTCGGCGCCGACGACGTCGGGCCGGGTCGCCAGGAACTGGCCCATCTTCACATAGGACGGGCCGAGGCGCTCGATGGCGCGGGCAAGGCGGTCGCTGCGGTCCTCCTTCGACGCCCGGCGGCGCTCGAAGAGGCCGGCAAGCGTATGGGCGGTGCGGGCGAGCGGCGGCATGCCCTCCGTCGGCAGGGCCGAGACGACGCCCTCGCGCATGAGAACCCAGCCCACGCGGGCGAGCCGGAGATAGGCGCTCAAAACACTCATGCGGAACGGTGCCGCTGGAAGGACGACCGGTTCATGCTCAGAGCTTCCAGCCCGAATGCAGCGCCGCGATGCCGCCGGTATAATTGGTGAAATTGACGCGGGAGAAGCCCGCGGTGCGGATCATCGCCGCGAAATCCTGCTGGTTCGGGAACTTGCGGATCGATTCCACGAGATACTGGTAGGGCTCGGCATCGCCGGTGATCATCTTGCCGAATTGCGGGATCGCCTTGAACGACCAGGCTTCGTAGAATGTGTCGAGCAGCGGCATCTCCACCTCGGAGAACTCGAGCACGAGCAGGCGCCCGCCGCGCTTCAGCACGCGGTAGGCTTCCGACAGCGCCACATCGATGCGCGGCACGTTGCGGATGCCGAAGGCGATCGTATAGGCATCGAAGCTGCCGGTCTCGAAGGGCAGTTCCTCCGCATTGGCCTCGACGAAATCGAGATTGGCGGAAAGGCCCTTCTTCGCCGCCCGGTCGGCGCCGACGGAAAGCATCGAGCCGTTGATGTCGAGCACGGTGGCATGGGCCAGCCTGTCGGAGGCTTCCACAATGCGGAAGGCGATGTCGCCGGTGCCCCCGGCAACGTCGAGTACCTTGTAGGACGGGTCCTTGCGCGGGTTGAGGCTCGCGATCATCGCGTCCTTCCAGGCCCGGTGCAGGCCGGCGGACATGACGTCGTTCATGATGTCGTAGCGCTTGGCGACCTTGTGGAACACGTCGTTGACGAGCGCCTGCTTCTCGCCCTGCCGCACCTCGCGGAAGCCGTAGGAGGTCTCCATACCGCCGTCTGCGGATGTACGCTGTTCCGTCATCGTCGTCTCCATGGGCCGGTCTGTCGCAGCCGGATTGCCGCAAAGACCATAGCGAATTGGCCGGGGCCGCGCTATCTCACGCACAGTGCCCGCCGCTTCGCCGGGTATATAGGACATAGATTGCCGAGAGGGAAATGCCGCGCCGCGGCAAATGCGCTCAAGGTTAAATCGAAGGAGAAGACGATGCCGGAATTGCCGGAAGTGGAAACGGTGCGCCGGGGCCTTGCCCCCGTCATGGAGGGAGCGACGATCCGCCGGGCGGAGCTGCGCCGCCCCGACCTGCGCTTCCCCTTCCCGCCGGCCTTTTCCGAGGTCGTGTCCGGGCGCCGCGTCATCTCGCTCGGTCGTCGCGCCAAATATCTGCTGATCGACATCGAGGGCGGCGACGTGGTGATCGCCCATCTCGGCATGTCCGGCTCCTTCCGGGTGGAGGGGGACGAACCGCCCGGCGATTTCCACATTCCCCGCGGCAAGGACGCGCGTCACGATCACGTCGTCTTCCACCTGGAGACGCCGGTGGGCGAGCGCCGCGTCGTCTACAACGATCCCCGCCGCTTCGGTTTCATGGATATCGCCCGGCGGGAGGATATCGCCGCCCATGCCTTCTTCCGCGATCTCGGCGCCGAGCCGACCGGCAACACGATGGACGCCGATTACATTGCGGCAAAATTCCGCGGTCGCCAGACGCCGCTGAAGGCCGCGCTGCTCGACCAGAAGAACATTGCCGGCCTCGGCAACATCTATGTCTGCGAGGCGCTGTGGCGCGCACATCTTTCGCCGGAGCGGCTGGCCGGCACGCTGGTCACGGCCGCGGGCAAGCCGAAGAAGGAACTCGTCCTCCTCACCGAGGCGATCCGCCAGGTGATCGCCGATGCGATCGAGGCGGGCGGCTCGACCCTGCGCGACCATATCCGCGCCGACGGCTCGCTCGGCTATTTCCAGCATTCCTTCTCCGTCTATGATCGCGAGAAGGAGCCTTGTCGCACGCCCGGCTGCTCGGGCACGATCGGCCGCATCGTGCAGAGCGGCCGCTCGACCTTCCATTGCGCCGCCTGTCAGAAATAAACGGAGGAGAAGACCATGGCTTACGAAACCCTGCTGGTGGAGACGCGTGGGCGCGTCGGCCTCATCACGCTCAACCGGCCGCAGGCGCTGAACGCGCTGAACCGCCAGCTGCTCGACGAACTGAAGGGCGTGCTTGCCGCCTTCGAGGCGGATGCCGGTATCGGCGCCATCGTCCTCACCGGCTCGGAAAAGGCCTTTGCCGCCGGCGCCGACATCAAGGAGATGCAGCCCTACGGCTTTGCCGACGCCATGATGGAGGACCTTGCCGCCGGTTGGGATGACGTGGCGGCCTGCCGCAAGCCGATGATCGCCGCCGTCAGCGGCTTCGCGCTCGGCGGCGGCTGCGAGGTCGCCATGATGTGCGACTTCATCATCGCCTCGCAGACGGCGAAGTTCGGCCAGCCGGAAATCACGCTCGGCGTCATTCCCGGCATGGGTGGCACGCAGCGCCTGACGCGCGCCATCGGCAAGGCCAAGGCGATGGATCTCATCCTCACCGGCCGCCTGATGGATGCGCAGGAAGCCGAGCGCGCCGGCCTCGTCGCCCGCGTGGTGGCGCCGGAAAGGCTGCTGGAGGAGGCGCTCGCCGCGGCGGAGAAGATCGCCGGCTATTCCCTTCCCGCCGCCATGCTGGCGAAGGAGGCGGTGGGCTGCGCCTATGAGAGCATCCTTGCCGAGGGCATGCGCGCCGAGCGCCGGCTGTTCCACGCGCTCTTCGCCACGGAAGACCAGAAGGAAGGCATGGCGGCCTTCATCGAGAAGCGCAAGCCGGCCTTCCGCAACCGTTGAGCCAGCCGGGCGGCGTTTCTTGCAGAATCCGCGTTGACGCCGTCACGGTTTCCCGCTATACGCCGCCCACAGTTTGGAAAGCCGAAACCTAAGGTTTTCCGATATTGCTCCCGAATTGCTTTGATGACAGGTCGCAGTGACCCGGCACGGCGAGGGTGGAGTTTGTGTCAGATTTCTGAAGAGAGGCATAAATGGCCAATACAACCTCGGCAAAGAAGGCGACCCGCAAGATCGCCGCGCGCACCGCAGTCAACAAGTCGCGCCGCTCGCGCGTCCGCAACTTCATCCGCAAGGTCGAAGAGGCCATCGCCTCCGGCGACCAGGCTTCGGCCGCTGCCGCTCTGAAGGCCGCCCAGCCGGAACTGATGCGCGCCGCCACGAAGGGTGTGCTCCATTCCAACACAGCATCCCGCAAGGTCTCGCGTCTGGCGAACCGCGTGAAGACGATGTCGGCCTGATAGCCCCATCGAGCTATGCAATATTAGAAAAAGCCCGGCGCTTGCGCCGGGCTTTTTCTTTGGTTTTCCGACCCTGCTATGGTTAATGTGCAAGGCTTCATCGTGTCAAAAGAGTGACGAAGAAAATCCTTTAAATTCAGTTACTTGCGCGAGGTTGGGTGGTGTTCTCCTACCTTTCGTTGCGGGAGTTTGACAGCAATTTGAGTCAAGCGAATTTTTATTTTTTTCGTTTTCCGGCCCTCCCGAAAACAACCCGAAAACAAAGCCATTGATTCCTAACGGATTCTCCTTTGACCCCCTGATTCCGAGTCAGGAACGCGCTTGCGAGTCAACGGCCGCCCCTTAATTTTGCGTAAAATTCGTGATTGATCTTGGTGCCTGATCCTGCCTAAATGCTTTCCACAGGGGGCGCGGACACAGCCTTAAATGATCGCCGAGAAGACTGTCTCATGAAGGCAGCGGTGATTGTTTGTCCTCTGTGACGGAGCGGCTCCGCTTCGTAAAATCATCCAACCGGCAACGCTTGCCCCAGGTGCCTCACCGCACACTGGCGAGTGTTTTTGCGACTATCAGTTGGGTCGGTTGCAGTGGCCGTGAGGACGGCCGGATGATGGGGGCATGCCCGCCGAACGCTCGACGAGGGAGTGAGCGGCGCGGCCACAGACGGGACTTGACGATCCGGTATGACAACGGATCCGACGGGCCTGAATTGTGTTTGGGAAACAGGGTCGTGTCGAATGTAGGGGGTCGGCATGATCGGGGCACCAGATCCCGGACCGGGCGATGGCTCGGCACGGCCGGGAGATGGCAAACATGAAAGGCGCCGGCAGGAATGCCGACGTGGCGAAGAAGCATGAAAGGCGGCAAGATGCAGGTGAATACGGCCAGAACGACTGGTGCATTCGCAAACGGGGAAAATGCACTCAAGGCGCTCCCGCAAGAAGGGGCGCAGGCGGCGGGGGTTCCATCCGATATGAAGCAGGACGCGATTTTCGAGCGGGTCAGTGCGCGCCTTAAAGCGCAGGTTGGTCCGGACGTCTTCGCGAGCTGGTTCGGTCGGCTGAAGGTTCACTCGGTCTCCAAGAGCGTCGTGCGCCTGTCGGTGCCGACGACGTTCCTGAAGTCCTGGATCAACAATCGCTATCTCGATCTCATCACCAGCCTGTTCCAGCAGGAAGACGCCGAAATTCTCAAGGTCGAGATTCTGGTGCGCACCGCGACCCGCGGCGTCCGCACCGGCCTTGCCGAGGATGCGGCCGTCGTCGAGCCTGCCGCGCCGCAGGCCCAGCCGCGCCGTCCGGCAAGCGGCCCGCAGCCCGTTGCCAGCGCCGCGGTGTCGGTTGCCGCAGCCGCCCAGCCGCGTGCGCAGCAGCATTCCGCCCCGCTCTTCGGCTCGCCGCTCGACCAGCGCTACACGTTCGACGCCTTCGTCGAGGGCACGTCGAACCGCGTCGCCCTTGCCGCTGCCCGCACGATTGCGGAAGCCGGCGCCGGCGCCGTGCGCTTCAACCCGCTCTTCGTCCATTCCAGCGTCGGCCTCGGCAAGACGCATCTTCTGCAGGCGATCGCGCTCGGTGCGCTGGCCAGCGCTCGCAATCCGCGCGTCGTCTACCTGACGGCCGAATATTTCATGTGGCGCTTCGCGACCGCGATCCGCGACAATGACGCGCTCTCCCTCAAGGAGACGCTGCGCAACATCGACCTCCTGATCATCGACGACATGCAGTTCCTGCAGGGCAATTCGATCCAGAACGAGTTCTGCCACCTGCTCAACATGCTGCTGGATTCGGCCAAGCAGGTCGTGGTCGCCGCCGACCGCGCGCCCTGGGAGCTGGAATCGCTCGATCCGCGGGTGCGCTCGCGCCTGCAGGGCGGCGTTGCCATCGAGATGGAAGCGCCGGACTACGAAATGCGCCTCGAAATCCTCAAGCGCCGCCTTGCCGCCGCGCAGCAGGAGGACGGCTCGCTCGACATTCCCGTCGAGATCCTGAGCCATGTCGCGCGCAACATCACGGCGAGCGGCCGCGAACTCGAAGGCGCCTTCAACCAGCTGCTCTTCCGCCGTTCCTTCGAGCCGAACCTCACCATCGAGCGCGTCGACGAACTGCTCGGCCATCTCGTCGCCGCCGGCGAGCCGCGCCGGGTGCGCATCGAGGACATCCAGCGCGTGGTGGCGAAGCACTACAACGTCTCGCGCCAGGAACTGGTCTCGAACCGCCGCACGCGCGTCATCGTCAAGCCGCGCCAGATCGCCATGTATCTCTCCAAGACGCTGACGCCGCGCTCCTTCCCGGAGATCGGCCGCCGCTTCGGCGGACGCGATCACACGACCGTGCTGCACGCCGTGCGCAAGATCGAGGAACTGATCTCGGGCGACACCAAGCTCAGCCACGAGATCGAGCTTTTGAAGCGGCTGATCAACGAGTAGGAATTGGGCAGTAGGAATTAGGCAATAGGGCATGGACGGCCTTGCCGTCTTTGGATTTGTCCCTACTGCCTACTGCCTACTGCCTACTGCCTACTGCCTACTGCCTACTGCCTATGCGCCAAGCGCGTCAGCAGGCGAGATCCGCGACCACCGCATCGAGGATCAGCATGCCGGCCGGCGTGCAGCGCAGGCGCGAATTGCCGAGCCGCTCGATGAAACCGTGCTCGATGAGGAACTGTTCGCGGTCGGGGTCCGGGTCGCGGCCCGAAAGGCTCTGCCAGCGGGCGAGATCGACACCTTCCTTCAGGCGCAGGCCCATCAGCAGAAGTTCGTCCGCCTGGGCCTCGCGCTCCAGCAGTTCTTGGTCGACCATGCCGTGGCCTTCCGCCTCGACAAGCTCCAGCCAGCCCTCCGGCTTGCGCTCCGTGGCGGTGGCGATCTTCGCACCGCCCGTCGTCAGGCGGCCATGCGCGCCGGGACCGATGCCGACATAGTCGCCATAGCGCCAATAGGTGAGGTTGTGGCGGCTCTCCGAGCCGGGGCGGGCATGGTTGGAGACCTCGTAGGCCGGCATGCCCTCGCGCTCGGTGATCTCCTGCGTCGCTTCGTAGAGCACGGCGGACTGCTCGCCGTCCGGCACGACCAGCTTGCCGGCCTTGTGCAGGCCGTAGAAGGGCGTGCCCTCCTCGATGGTGAGCTGGTAGAGCGAGAGATGGTCGACAGCGTAGGAGACGGCCTCCTTCAGCTCGCGGTCCCAGTCCTCGACGGTCTGGTTCGGGCGGGCATAGATGAGGTCGAAGGACATGCGCGGGAAGATGTCGCGCGCCAGCCGGATCGCCTTCAGCGCATCGGCAACGTCGTGCAGCCGGCCGAGGAACTTCAGGTCCCTGTCGTTGAGCGCCTGCACGCCGAGCGAGACGCGGTTGACCCCGGCGGCGCGATAGCCGCGGAACCGCTCGGCCTCGACGCTGGAGGGATTGGCCTCCAGGGTGATCTCGATGCCGTCGGGCACATGCCAGTGGCGGGCGATGCCGTTCAGGATCGCATCCACCGTCTCCGGCGCCATCAGCGAGGGCGTGCCGCCGCCCATGAAGATGCTGGTGACGGTGCGCGAGCCGGTGAGGCGGCGCATGGTCGCCATTTCCTTCAGAAACGCCTGCACGAAGCGCGGCTGGTCGACCGGCTGGTGGCGCACATGGCTGTTGAAGTCGCAATAGGGGCACTTGGCGGCACAGAAGGGCCAGTGGACATAAACGCCGAAGCCGGGCTCGGACATGTCCGCTCCCGGGCTTTGCCGGATGTCGAGGGGCACCGCCGTCATCCCGCCTCAGGCCGTCAGGCAGGTTTCGACGAAGCGCTTGAAGGCGCGGGCGCGGTGCGACAGGGCGGCTGCGTCGCCAGGCTTCCAGCCGTGCTTCTCCTCCGCGCTCATCTCGCCGAAGGTTGCCGCGTAGCCTTCCGGCTGGAAGACCGGATCGTAGCCGAACCCTTGCGTGCCGCGCGGCGGCCAGACGACGTGGCCTTCGACTTCGCCGCGGAAGAGTTCGGTATGGCCGTCCGGCCAGGCAAGGCAGAGCACGGAGACGAAGCGCGCGGTGCGGTCCTTCGCCTCAGTGGCGCCTTTGTCGGCAAGCGCCTTCTCCACCTTCTCCATGGCCATGGCGAAATCGCGCGTGCCGTCTTCCCTTTCCGCCCAGTTCGCCGTGTAGACGCCCGGCGCGCCGTCGAGCGCGTCGATGACGAGGCCGGAATCGTCCGAAAGGGCGGGAAGGCCGGAGGCCTTCGCCGAGGCGAGTGCCTTGATCGTCGCGTTCTCCTCGAAGGTCGTGCCCGTTTCGTCCGGCTCCTCGAACTTCAGTTCGGCGGCGGATTTGGCGGAAAAGCCGAAGGGGCCGATCAGGTCCTCGATCTCGCGGATCTTCCCGGCATTGTGGCTGGCGACGACGATCGTCTTGGTGTCGAGCTTGCGCATAAGGATCCTAAGCGATGTTCCAGAGACCGGGCTCGGCACATTCGAGGCTGTTGCCGGCGGGGTCGCGGAAGTAGATGGAGCGGGCGCCGTTCGGCCAACAGAAATCCGCTTCGATGGTGATGCCGGCTTCTACGAGCTTTTCCACCCAGAAATCAAGGTCCGCGCGAGGAACGCGGAAACAGGCATGGCCGGGGCCTCTCGCGCCGTGCACCGGCACGGGAAAGGCGCCGGGCGGCGGTGGATGCACGGTCTCGGCCGGATTGAAGATCAGGAGCACGCCGGCGCCGCAGCGGAAGAAGACGTGGCGATCGGCCTGCCGCGTGATCTTCTCCAGCCCCAGCAGTCCGCCGTAGAAGGCTTCCGCCGCGTCGAGGTCGTCCGCATAGAGCGCGGTTTCGAGGATCCCTTCGATCGCGGCGGCCATGGCAAATCCTGTCTCAGGCGATCGCCTGCTTCTGCATGCCGACCAGGTCGGCAATGCCGTTGCGGGCCAGCGCCATCAGGCCGGAGAATTCCTCCTCCGTGAACGGCTTGCCTTCGGCCGTGCCCTGGATCTCGACGATGCCGCCCGAGCCGGTCATGACGAAGTTGGCGTCGGTCTCGGCGGCGGAGTCCTCGAGATAGTCGAGGTCGATGACCGACTGCGCGGCGAAGATGCCGCAGGAGATCGCGGCGACATGGTCCTTCAGGACCTTCTCGACCTTGATCATGTTGCGCGCTTCCATCCACTTCAGGCAGTCGTGAAGCGCGATCCAGGCGCCGGTGATCGAGGCCGTGCGCGTGCCGCCGTCAGCCTGGATGACGTCGCAGTCGACGGTGATCTGGCGCTCGCCGAGCGCTTCGAGATCGACGACGGCGCGCAGCGAGCGGCCGATCAGGCGCTGGATCTCCTGCGTGCGGCCGCCCTGCTTGCCGGCGGCGGCTTCGCGCCGCATGCGGTCGCCGGTGGCGCGCGGCAGCATGCCGTATTCCGCGGTCACCCAGCCCTTGCCGCTGTTGCGCAGCCATGGCGGGGTCTTGTCCTCGAGGCTTGCAGTGACGAGCACATGCGTGTCGCCGAACTTGACGAGACAGGAGCCTTCGGCATGCTTGGAAATGTTGCGCTCGAAGGAAACCTTGCGCATCTGGTCGGTTTTTCTGCCGGACGGCCGCATCGCGAACTCCTGTCTGAATGATCTGGGAAGCTGCTTTAGACCAGATCGCCGGGCGAGGGAATGGCGGTGGGCGCGGCGTTTGCGTTTTGACGCCGTGCGGCGGAAAACCGCGGCGGGAAAATCCGTTTTGCGCTGCCCTTCGAAATCACTATATTCCTGTCGGATAACAGGGTGCGCAGCGGAAAGATGGTTTTGACGAGATCTCCGGGTCCTGACAGTCAGGCGGCGCTCGACGAGCGTTCGGGCGAAATCTTCCGCCGCATCGTCGAGAGCTATCTGGAAAGCGGCGAGCCGCTCGGCTCGCGCAACCTGTCGCGCATCCTGCCCATGTCGCTCTCGCCGGCCTCCGTGCGCAACGTGATGAGCGACCTGGAGGAGCTCGGCCTCATCTATTCGCCGCATATCAGCGCCGGGCGCCTGCCGACGCAGCTCGGCCTGCGCTTCTTCGTCGATGCCTTCATGCAGGTGGGCAACATCTCGCCGGAGGACCGCGCCTCGATCGAGCGCCATGTGCGCCCGCACGGCCAGAAGCATTCGGCCGTCGAGACCATGATGAACGAGGCGAGTCAGGCGCTGTCGGGCATGTCGCGCGGCGCCGGCCTCGTCATCACCTCGAAGAACGACGCCGTCCTGAAGCATGTCGAGTTCATCCGGCTGGAGCCGACCAAGGCGCTGGTCGTGCTGGTCGGCGATCACGACCAGGTGGAGAACCGCATCATCGAGCTGCCGGCGGGCGTCACGAGTTCGCAGCTCACCGAGGCGGCCAACTTCCTCAACGCCCACCTTGCCGGCAACACGCTGCTGGAGGCGCGCGCCCAGCTGGAGCGGCTGCGCGGCGAGATCAGCGGCGAACTCGACAAGCTGTCGCAGGACCTCGTCGAGCGCGGGCTGATGGTCTGGTCCGGCGGTTTCGACGAAGGCAAGCCGACGCGGCTCATCGTGCGCGGCCGGGCGAACCTTTTGGAAGGCCTTGCGGGCGCGGAAGACGTCGATCGCCTGCGCATGCTCTTCGACGACCTGGAGCGCAAGGACAGCCTGATCGAGCTCCTGAACCTTGCCGAGACGGGGCCGGGCGTGCGCATCTTCATCGGCTCGGAGAACAAGCTCTTCTCGCTGTCCGGCTCCTCGCTCATCGTCGCGCCCTATCGCGACGGCGATGACAAGATCGTCGGGGCCGTCGGCGTCATCGGGCCGACGCGGCTCAACTATTCCCGGATCGTGCCCATGGTGGACTATACGGCCCAGCTGATTTCGCGGCTTTCGCGCTGAAGGCCCGCAATCCGGGCATCGGCCCTTGATTTTTCGGGATCAAAGCTCGATATCGGGCCAAACCCCTCGAAAGATGCAATTCGGAGTACGTCATGACCGACGAGAACAAGAAACATGGACCTGACGAAGCGGTCGAGAGCACCATCGCCGCCGACACGTTCGCGCCGGAGGAGGTAAGTGCCGAGGCGGACGCCCCGGCAGAGCCGGACCCGGTCGATGTGCTGCGGGCGGAAAACGCCGATCTCAGGGACAAGTACCTGCGTCTAGCCGCCGAGATGGACAATCTGCGCCGGCGCACCGAGCGCGACGTGAAGGACGCCAAGTCCTATTCGGTCGCCGGTTTCGCGCGCGACATGCTGGCCGTGTCCGACAACCTGCGCCGCGCGCTGGATGCCATTCCGGCTGACGCGCAGGCCGCGGGAGACGCCGGGCTGAAGGCGCTGGCCGAGGGCGTGGAGATGACTGAGCGCTCCATGCTCGCTGCCCTCGAGCGCCACGGCGTGCGCAAGCTCGAGCCGGTCGGCGAGAGGTTCGACCCGAACTTCCACCAGGCGATGTTCGAAGTGCCGAATGCCGAGGTCGCCAGCAACACGGTCGTTCAGGTCGTGCAGGCTGGCTATGTCATCGGCGAACGCGTGCTGCGCCCGGCTATGGTCGGCGTTTCCAAGGGCGGCCCGAAGGCACCCGCCGGCGAGGCGAACGCCGCGCAGGCCTGATCCCGCGACAGAACAAAGAAAAGCCGGCGGTCGCGAAAACCGCCGGCTTTTTTATGCGCATTGCGTAAATGCTCTGGATTCTTGTTTTTACCGCATTATCCAACGCCGAAGCGACTTCGCTTCGGCTGGAAATGCTAGGCCGCGTTCGACGCCTGCTCCTCGCTGAGGCAGGCATAGATGGCGCTCTCGCTGTCGGAGGCGCGCAGCTTTGCCACCATTGCGGGGTCGCGCAGCACGCGGGCGATGCGCGACAAGGCCTTGAGGTGATCCGCGCCGGCACCTTCCGGGGCCAGAAGCAGGAAGACGAGGTCGACCGGCTGGTCGTCCAACGCCTCGAAGTCAACGGGGGTTTCGAGCCTCGCGAAGAGGCCGGTGATCTGCGAAAGCTCCTTCAGCTTGCCGTGCGGGATGGCGATGCCATTGCCCACGCCGGTCGAACCGAGCCGCTCGCGCTGAAGGATGACGTCAAAAATCTCGCGTTCCGGAAGCCCGGTGATCTTTGCCGCTTTTGTCGCCAGTTCCTGAAGCAGCTGCTTCTTGGAATTGGCCTTCATCGCCGGAATAATCGCACTCTGCTGCAGCAAACCTGCCAATGCCATGCTTTTGTCCTCGTGCGCTGGGTGAAGGTTTGAAGAGGCGTGGCGCCCGTCCCGGCGCCACGCTCCCCCACTCAGCCTTTGATATTGGCCGGGTCTATCCAGCCAATATTGCCGTCGTTGCGTCGGTAGACGATATTGAGCTGCTCCGACCCGGCGCTGCGGAAGAGAAGAACCGGCTCGTCCGTCAGGTCGAGCGCCATGACGGCGCTGGCGACGGACATGGTCCTGAGTTTCTTCGTGCTTTCCGCAACGATGGTCGGCGCGTAGTCCTCGGGAAGCTCGTCGTCTTCGTCGGGGACCGAATCCATCACCGTGTATGCCACTTCTGCAAAGGCATCATGACCATTGCCGTTGTGGTGATCCTTGAGCTTGCGCTTGTACCGACGCAGGCGCTTCTCGATCCGTTCGGAGGCCGATTGGAAGGCCGCCAGGGGATCGTTCGCTTCGCCGTTCGCCTGCAAGGCCATGCCGGTATCGAGGTGCACCTTGCAATCGGCGCTGTACCGCGACCCCGCTTTTTCCACGGTAACCTGGCTCGAATATCCTCCGTCGAAATATTTGGTTACGGCCTCTCCGACCTGCTCTTCAATGCGCTGACGGAAAGTTTCGCCGATTTCCATATGTTTACCGGATACACGCACACTCATGGAGGTTTCCTCTCTTTCGTGATTTGCGTGCAACAGTCTATTCCAACCTTACCCACGTTCCAAGCGTTTCACGCATGCGGTGTTTTTTGCATCGCACGCTTCAGGAAAGCGGGGATATGTCTGGAATTCCGGCCTGCCTTCCCTTCGGAAGTGGGGCGCGCATTAGCCCGTCCCGCAGGCGAAGTCAATTCCCGTGTTCACGCATTCTTAACGTCTGTCACAGGCAAACGCCGGTTCTCCCGGCTTTGTTTCATGAAGCGGCGGCTTTTGCGAGAGCCCGCTTTTCCCGCCGCCGCTGCACGGAGGAGGGGATGTTCATCGCCTCGCGGTATTTCGCCACGGTGCGCCGGGCAAGGTCGACGCCCCCTTCGCGTAGCGCCGCGACGATATCGTCGTCCGACAGCACGGCCTCGGGGGGCTCCTGGGTGATCATCGCGCGGATACGGTGGCGCACGCTTTCGGCCGAATGGGAATCGCCGCCCTCCGCCGAGCCGATCGACACGGTGAAGAAATATTTCAGCTCGAACAGGCCGCGCGGTGTCAGCATGTATTTGTTCGAGGTGACGCGGCTCACGGTCGATTCGTGCATCTTGATCGCCTCGGCGATCGTCTTCAGGTTCAGGGGGCGCAGATGGTCGACGCCGTGTACCAGGAAGGCATCCTGCTGGCGCACGATCTCGCTTGCCACCTTCATGATGGTGCGGGCGCGCTGGTCGAGGCTGCGCGTCAGCCAGTTCGCCGTCTGCAGGCATTCGTTGAGGAAGCCGTAATCGGCGCTGTCGCGGCTGGTGCGGCTGGAGACGGAGACGTAGTAGTCCCGGTTGACGAGGACGCGCGGCAAGGTGTCGGCGTTGAGCTCGACATGCCAGGTGCCGTCCGCGGCGGCACGCACGACGATATCCGGCACCACGGCCTCCGAAGCGCTCGTCTCGTAGCGGGTGCCGGGCTTCGGGTCGAGCTTGCGGATCTCCGCCAGCATGTCGATGAGGTCGTCCTCGCCGACGCCGCACAGCTTCTTCAGTGTGGCGAAATCGCGCCGGGCGAGCAGTTCCAGATTGTCGACGAGCACGGCCATGGCCGGGTCGAGCCGGTCCTTGGCCTTCAGCTGGATGGCAAGGCACTCGCTGAGCGAGCGGGCGAAGACGCCGGGCGGGTCGAGCTCCTGCAGGCGGTGGAGCACGCGGTCGATCTCGGCGACCGGCTTGCCGAGGCGCAGCGCCGTCTCGGCCGTGCTGCCCTGGAGATAGCCGGCCTCGTCGAGCTGGTCGACGAGGTGCTGGGCGACCAGCCGGTCGACCGGGTTGGGAAGGAGGAACGGGATCTGCTCGTTCAGCACGTCGCGCAGCGTCTTGCGGCTGGCCACGAAGTCGTCGAGGTCGTAGCCGTCGCTGTCCTCGCCGCCGCCGGGCATGGATTTCCACTGGCCGAGGAGCTCCGGCGCGTCGGCCGCCCGTGGGCCGGCATCGTCGGGAAAGACGTTGTCGAGGCCGCCGTCGAGCGTTTCGGGCGCACTGCCGGCGCTGCCGCCGGTCGCGTTGTCGTAGAGATCGGGCTGGAAACCGTCCTCGCCGCCGCCTTCGGCCGGGCCGCGCTCCTCGTTCGGCAGGACATGCTCCTCGCCGCCGCGCTCAACCTCCCGCGGACCCTCGTCGCCGGAGGCAACCTCCAGGAGCGGGTTCTTCTCGACTTCCTGCGCGATGAACTGGTTCAGCTCGACATGCGTCATCTGCAAGAGCTGGATGGACTGCATGAGCTGGGGTGTCATGACCAGCGACTGGTTCTGGCGCAGGAAAAGGCTGGCTGCAAGTGCCATGCGGACGCTCTACTCCCCGGAAAAGCGGCCTCCGTCCGGCGGGGCGGGGCGGCAAAATCCAACTGGCCCAAAAATTGCTTTTTTGATGGGTTTGGTCAAGCGCAAGCGGCGAACTTGGTGAAGATCGCGGCGATCGGGCAGGCGGCGTGCGTCAGAGGCTGAAATTATCGCCAAGATAGAGGCGGCGCACATCCGGATTGGCGACGATGTCGTTCGCCCGGCCATGGGTCAGCACTTCGCCGGCATGGATGATATAGGCCCGGTCGATGAGGCCGAGCGTCTCGCGCACATTGTGGTCGGTGATGAGGACACCGATGCCGCGCGAGGTGAGATGGCGCACCAGCGCCTGGATGTCGGCGACGGAGATCGGATCGACGCCGGCGAACGGCTCGTCGAGCAGCATGAAGGTAGGGTCGGTCGCAAGCGCCCGGGCGATCTCGAGGCGCCGCCGCTCGCCGCCCGACAGTGCGATGGCCGGCGACTTGCGCAGATGCGAGATGGAGAACTCGGCGAGCAGGCTGTCGAGCTTCTGCTCGCGCCGCGCCTTGTCCTTGTCGTGCACTTCCAGCACGGCGCGGATGTTCTCCTCCACCGTCAGGCCGCGGAAGATCGAGGCTTCCTGCGGCAGGTAGCCGACGCCGAGGCGGGCGCGGCGATACATCGGCATGGTGGTGACGTCGTTGCCGTTGATCTCGATGGAGCCCACATCGACCGGCACGAGGCCGGTGATCATGTAGAAACAGGTGGTCTTGCCCGCGCCGTTCGGGCCGAGCAGGCCGACGGCCTCGCCGCGGCGCACGACCAGCGACACGCCGTTGACGACGCAGCGGTCGCGGTAGCTCTTGGTCAGCCCGCGGGCAATGAGGGTCCCGTCGTAGCGCGAAAGATCGGCGCTGCGCTGGGGCTCCGGCGCGGCCTTCCTGGGGCGGCGCGTCAGGCGGGAGAGCAAAGAAGAGGACACGGGTTCGGCGCTATATCAGTTCGTGGTCTTGCGGGACTTCGGGTCGAGCTGGATCATGACCCGGCCGCCGCAGGCGTCGAGCTTGGCCTCGCCCGTGCGCATGGTCACGGTGAGCTGGCAGCCGACGAAGACGTTCTTGCCTTCCGACAACACGACCTTCTCGCCCTTCAGCAGCAGTGTCTCGTTGACGAGGTTGAACGTGCCGGTGTCGGCCGTCGCTTCCTGCGTGCCGGACTTCAGGTAGACCTTTTCCGAGACGTCGATCTTCTCGATATCCGCATCGCCGCTTGCCACCGAGCCGCTGCCGCCGGCGGCATAGTAGACGACCATCTTGCCCGCCTGCAGGGTCGTCGTGCCCTGCACGACCTTCACATTGCCGGAAAACTCGGCTTTGTTTTCCTGGTCGCGGATCTCGAGCTTGTCGCTCTGGATCTGGATCGGCTTGTCGTTCGAAAGCTGCATGCCCTTCATGCGGCTCGACGTCTGCTGGGCGCCCGCGGGAACCGAGATCAGTGCGAGGCCTGCGGCAAGAACGGAAATGCTGGCGGCCCTAAGCGGGGCGGAGAGAGTGGCGAACATGGCGCTCTTACTTTTCTCGGTTGCGGATGGCGGCGGGGTCGACGTCGACGACGACCTTGCCTTCGAAGACGACGATCCGGCCTTTATCCGTCATTCTCAGCGACTGCGCAACAATGGATGCTTCGCGCGAGCGGATGGAAACCGGCTCCTGCGTCGACATGTTGCCGCCGTCGATATCGAGATGGGCGGAGCGGAAGGCGGCTTCGAGGCCGGTGCTGAGGCTGATGGTGAAGGGGGCGATCATGTCGAGCAGGTTCTTGCCGCGGTCGTAGACCCCGGTGGTGGCGGCGACCTCGGCGATCGTGTTCTCGTTGACCGGCACCTTTGCCTTGATGTTCTCGAGCGTCAGCACGTCGGGCTGCTTCATGTCCTGCAGCGCGCGCTCGGCCTTCATGGAATAGCTGACGCCGTCCTTGTTGCGCCCGGAGATCGCCGGATTGCGCATGACGATCTTGCCGTCCTCGATGGTGGCGCTTTCCACCTGGAGATTGGACGGGACGTAGGTGCGCACGATCGACACGACGGCGAAGACGGCGCCGATGACGAGGGCGGCGACCGGCAGGGCTACCTTCAGGAAGCGCACGCGCGCAGAGTGCCGCGTCGCCAAGCGGTAAGCCGCGGCGGAAGCGCCTATGCCCTGTGCACCCGACGGTGCTTCTGTCACGGTGTCCAGCATTGTGCCTGCAAGATAGAGTGCCGGTATGGCCTTCGCTGCAAAACGAGGGGCCATCTCGATAACGGGCCCCATATGGCGATTATTCCTCAACAAACAATGTCTGCCCAGGAAAGTTCAGCGACGAATTGCCATTTGCCTCTGGAATGCCATATCGATAGGGCCTTCGGCAAGCCACCCCGCGACCGGGCGGCCACCAGAGTTAGGGACAGGGAATGGATCACTCCGCCATCGCCGACCGTCGGCAGCTCCGCCGCAAGCTCACCTTCTGGCGTATCGCGGCCATCGCCATCGCGCTTCTTGCCGTCTTCGCCGCGGCCGCCTGGCGCTGGCCGGGCGCCGGCGCGCGCGACCATATTGCCCGCGTCAGCATCAGCGGCATCATCCAGGACGACGCCGAACTCCTGGAACGTCTCGACCGCATCGCGCGCAACGACCGGGCGAAGGCGCTGGTGGTGACGATCTCCTCGCCCGGCGGCACCACCTATGGCGGCGAGGTGCTCTTCAAGGCGCTGCGCAAGGTGGCGGAGAAAAAGCCCGTCGTCTCGGACGTGCGCACGCTCGCCGCCTCGGCCGGCTACATGATCGCGACGGCCGGCGACACGATCGTCGCGGGCGAAAGCTCGATCACCGGCTCCATCGGCGTGCTCTTCCAGTATCCGCAGATGAAGGAGCTGATGGACAAGATCGGCGTCTCGCTGGAGGAGATCAAGTCGGCGCCGCTGAAGGCCGAGCCCTCGCCGTTCCATCCGGCAAGCGAGGAGGCCAAGACGATGATCCGCGCCATGGTGATGGACAGCTACGACTGGTTCGTCGACCTCGTCGTCGAGCGCCGCAAGCTGCCGCGCGCCGAGGTGCTGCGCCTTGCCGACGGCAGCATCTTCACCGGCCGCCAGGCGCTTGCCGCCAAGCTGGTCGACCGGCTCGGCGGGCCGGAGGAGATCCGCGCCTATCTCGACGAGTGCAAGGTGCCGGCCGACCTTCCCTTCGTCGACTACCGGCCGACGAACCGCTCCGGCTTCTCCTTCATGGGCGTCGGCATGCGCGAATTGGCTCGCTCCATCCTCGGCCTGCCCGTCGACCTTCAACCGACGATCGAAAAGCTGACCGGCGAAAAGTTGTTTCTTGACGGTCTGGTCTCGGTTTGGCAGGTTGATCGCGATTGAAAAACAAGATTTTTGAGGGGGATACAGTGATCAAATCGGAACTGGTTCAGATTGTCGCCGCGCGCAATCCCCACCTTTATCACCGCGACGTCGAGAATATCGTCAACGCGGTGCTCGATGAGATCACCGATGCGCTGGCCGGCGGAAACCGGGTGGAGCTGCGCGGCTTCGGCGCCTTCTCCGTCAAGAACCGCCCCTCCCGCTCGGGACGCAACCCGCGCACGGGCGATGCGGTCTTCGTCGAGGAGAAGTGGGTTCCCTTCTTCAAGACCGGCAAGGAACTGCGCGAGCGGCTGAACCCCGGCCAGGCCGACCAGGACGACTGAAACGCGGGCGCCCGACCGGCGCCTTGCGCCAGAAAGGTGACGCCATGATCAAGAGAATAGTCAACATCCTCGTGCTCATCCCGATCGGCATCGTGCTGATCGTGCTGTCGGTGGCGAACCGTCAATCGGTGACGCTGGCCCTCAACCCGTTCCGTCCGGAAGACAGCGTGCTTTCCGTCACCGCGCCCTTCTTCGTCTATCTCTTCCTCGCGGTGATCTTTGGCTTGGTGCTCGGCTCGCTCGCCACCTGGTTCACCCAGGGAAAATACCGCAAGCGCGCCCGCATCGAGGCGGGCGAGGCGGTGAAGTGGCATACCGAGGCCGAAAAGCACAAGACCCGCGCCGAGGCCATCGCCTCGCAGGCCGTGCTGCCCGCTTCCGGGAAGTAAGCCTCTTTCCGGCTTACGCTGCGCCGCCGTCCAGCTTCGCGCCGAGATCGGCGAAGAACTGCGTCGCGAGCTTCTTCGACGTCGAATCGATGAGGCGCGAGCCGAGCTGGGCGAGCTTGCCGCCGATCTGCGCCTTCACGTCATAGGCGAGGATCGTGCCGTCGCCGTCCTCGGTGAGCCGCACGTCCGCGCCGCCCTTGGCAAAGCCGGCAATGCCGCCCTTGCCCTCGCCGGAGATCGTATAGCTCTCGGGCGGGTTGAGGTTGGACAGCGTCACCTCGCCGCTGAAGCTCGCCGAGACGGGGCCGATCTTGATCTTCACGGTCGCTTCCAGTTCGGTCGGCGATTTCATGGTGAGCGACTGACAGCCCGGGATGCAGGCCTTCAGCACGTCCGGATCGTTGAGCGCCGCCCAGACGGCCTCGCGCGGGGCAGCAATGCGTTCTTCGCCGGACATGTCCATGATCGATCCTCCCTCGTCGGACCGAAACTATCGCAATCGGAAAGCGCTTTGCCAAGTGGGGGAGGGATGGTATGGGGACCGCTTGTTTTCCGGCGCTGCCGGCAAGTTTCAACCGACGACGGACGATCGATCGTGAAGGACAGACACCGCCGGCCGAAGAGCAGCCCCGCCGCACCCGCCAGTGCGCGCGCCGAGAGGGCTGCGGCCGCAAAGGCGCACGCCGCCGCGCCGAAGCCCGCCCCGGCGAAGAAGGAGCCGCGCCCGGCGCCCGAGGCGTCTGCACGCCCCCTGATGCGCCGCGAGGGTGAAAAGCCGGCCGAGCGCGTGCCGGTCATCCTCGAAACCGCGGGCTCCGACCAGTACCGCCTGATCGACAGCGGCGCCGGCGAGAAGCTGGAGCAGTACGGTCCCTACCGCATCGTGCGGCCGGAAGCGCAGGCGCTCTGGCAGCGCAGCCTTCCCGGACTGTGGGACAAGGCCGACGCCCTCTTCACCGGCGATACGGACGAGGACGGCATGGGGCGCTGGAAATTCCCGAGGGCCGCGCTCGGCGAGACCTGGCCGATGCAACTGCTCGGCGTCGATTTCCACGGCCGCTTCACCGCCTTCCGCCATGTCGGCGTCTTTCCCGAACAGCTCGCCCACTGGCGCTGGATGAAGGAGAAGGTCGAGACGGCCGGCCGGCCCGTCAAGGTGCTGAACCTCTTCGGCTATACCGGCGTCGCCTCGCTCATCGCCGCCAGCGCCGGCGCGGAGGTCACCCATGTCGACGCCTCCAAGAAGGCGATCGGCTGGGCGCGCGAGAACCAGGCGCTCGGCCGCATGGAGAAGTTGCCGATCCGCTGGATCTGCGAGGATGCGATGAAGTTCATCCAGCGCGAGGAGCGCCGCGGCAGCAAGTACGACATCATCCTGACGGACCCGCCGAAATTCGGCCGGGGCCCGAACGGCGAGGTCTGGCATCTCTTCGACCACCTGCCGCTGATGCTGGACGTCTGCCGCGAGATCCTGTCGCCGAAGGCGATCGGCCTCGTGCTGACGGCCTATTCGATCCGCGCGAGCTTCTATTCCATCCACGAACTGATGCGCGAGACCATGCGCGGTGCCGGCGGCACGGTGGAATCGGGCGAGCTCGTCATCCGAGAGAGCGGGCCGGAGGGCAGGAATGCCGGCCGCGCGCTCTCCACCTCCCTCTTCAGCCGATGGGTCAGCGCATGAGCCACGATCATTCCGCAACGCGCCGCGTCGGCCAGGTGAAGGAGGTGACGAGCCTCTCGAATCCGATCGTCAAGGACATCAAGGCGCTGGCCAACAAGAAGGACCGCGACGAGACGAAGAGCTTCATGGCCGAAGGCTTGAAGCTGGTCATCGATGCGCTGGAGCTTGGTTTCGAGATCCGGACGCTGGTCTATGCCAAGAACGTCAAGGAGAAGCCCCAGGTCGTGCAATGCGCGACGAAGACGGTGGCGCGCGGCGGGCTGGTGCTGGAGGTGAGCGAGAAGGTGCTTGCCTCGATCACGCGGCGCGACAATCCGCAGATGGTCGTCGGCATCTTCACGCAGCGCTGGACGCCTCTCCGGGACCTGAAACCACAGACCGGCGAGACCTATGTCGCGCTCGACCGCGTGCGCGACCCCGGCAATCTCGGCACGATCATCCGCACGGCGGATGCGGCGGGCGCGAGCGGCGTCATCCTCGTCGGCGAGGCAACCGACCCCTTCTCCATGGAGACCGTGCGCGCCACCATGGGCTCGGTCTTCGCCGTGCCGCTGGTCAAGACGAATATCGCTGACTTCCTCGCCTGGAAGAAGACGGCGGGCGTGGAGGTCGTCGCGACCCATCTTGCCGGCGCCGTCGACTACCGCACCATCGATTACAGGAAGAAGCCCGTCGTGCTGCTGATGGGCAACGAGCAGTCCGGCCTGCCGGACGAGCTTGCCCGGGCGGCGGATGCGCTTGCCCGCATCCCGCAGGCCGGCCGCGCCGATTCGCTCAATCTCGCCATCGCCACCGGCGTCATGCTTTTCGAGGCCCGCCGTCACCTCCTGACGCTGGAAGCTCGCGCATGAGCGAACGCATTCCGCTGATGTCCCGGCCGGCACCGGTCATCGTCGTCATCCTCCTGGCGCTCGCCGTCGACCAGGCGATCAAATTCGCCGTCGAGATGTGGCTTCCCTTCCAGGAGGCGGTGCCCGTGATGCCGATGCTGGCGCTCTACCGCACCTACAATTACGGCGTCGCCTTCTCCATGCTCTCGGGCATGGAGAGCTGGTTCATCATCCTCTTGCGGCTCTTCGTCGTCGGCTTCGTCGCATGGCTCTGGCATCAGACGCCCAAGGCGCGCGGCTTTGCCCATGCCGGCTATGCCTTCATCATCGCCGGCGCCTTCGGCAACATCATCGACAAGGTACTCCTCGGCTACGTCATCGACTATGTGCTCTTCCATACGCAAACCTGGTCCTTCGCGGTGTTCAACCTCGCCGATGCGTTCATCACCGTCGGCGCCGCGCTCGTTATCCTCGACGAACTCCTCCTTCTGCGCCGGCGCGATCGTTAAAATTCGAACGACTTGCTGAAGCCGATTTGAACGGTCCGCATGCTATGCGGGCATTCATGAGCGAACCCGTCAAGCTACAAGAGCGGCTCGAGGCCGCATTTGCCGAAGCGCCGCGTCGTTCCGCCCGCGTGCCCCTGCCGCAGGATGCGGTGGTCGAGACGACCGCTGCCGTGCCCGCGCCGGAGGGCCAGGCAACGGTCCGCAACGTGATCGCCGGCGCCGGCCTCTTGTTCGGCGCACTCGCCCTGGTCACGGGTCTTGCCGCCGGGTTCTATATCGCCGCCGTCGCGCTCGGCCTTGCCGGCATCGCCGGCGCGGTCTTCCTCCTGCGCATGCGCCGCCCCGTCGCCGGCGTCGAGGCGACGCACGACCGCTCCTGGGAGCGCAGCGAGACCTCGGAAATCCTTTCCGCCATCCATGACGCGCTCGGCGATATCGTCGTCATGCGTGCGCTCGACGGCCGCATCCTCAGTGCCAATGCCGTTCTTTCCGAGCTGACGGGTGCAAGCGACGTCGTCGGGCGGACCTGCGAGGCGCTCGGTCTCACCTTCCGCTCGCAGGCCATCGCCCATCGCTACGATGTCGACGTGGAAGGCCCGGCGGGCAGCCGCATCTATTCCTGGCACGACGTTACCGTGCGCGATCCGGCGTCCGGCGACCTCGTCGTGCATTCCATCGCCCGCGACGTCACCGAGGAGCGCCGCGCCGAGGGCGAGCGCGAGCGTGCCCGCCAGCGCGCCGAGGAGGCGAGCGCGGCGAAATCCCGCCTGCTTGCCACCGTCAGCCACGAGATCCGCACGCCGCTCTCGGGCATTCTCGGCATGTCGCATCTCATCGGCCAGACGCGGCTGACGGCCGAGCAGAAGAACTACCTCGCCGGCATGCGCCAGTCCGGCCACGCCCTCGTCCAGCTCGTCGACGACCTCCTCGATTTCTCCACCATCGAGGCCGGCCGCTTCCAGCTCCGTCCCTCGGAGGAGCCGGTGCGCCCGATGCTGGAAAGCGTCGTGGAGATGCTGTCGCCTCGCGCCCATGAGAAGGGCATCGAGATCGGTTCCTTCGTCTCGCCCGACGTGCCGGGTCTTCTGCTCTACGATGCGCCGCGTCTGCGCCAGGTGCTCTACAACGTCGTCGGCAATGCGGTGAAATTCACCCATGCGGGCGGCGTCTTTCTGGAAACCACGCTCGATCGCGGCGCCGTCGTCATCCGCGTCACCGACAGCGGCCCCGGCATGAATGCCGAGGAACAGGCCCGAATCTTCCACGAATTCGAGCAGACCGGAAGTGCCGCGCAGCGCAGCGGCGGCACGGGCCTCGGCCTTGCCATATCCGCCCGCATCCTCAGCGAGGCCGGCGGTGGATTGACGCTGGAAAGCACGCCCGGCAAGGGCAGCACCTTCACGATCCGCATGCCGGTCGAGCGCCCGCACCGAGCCGCGGGCGCGGGCGGCGCGCGCAAGGGTGTCCTGAAGGGCAGCCTCGTCTTTCTCCTGGCGCCGGCCGGCCCGGCCTCCCGGGCGCTGGTGCGCACTATCGACGCACTCGGCGGCACCTGCCATCTGGCGACCGGGCTCGACGAGGCGTTCGACCTTGCTCAGGGCCTTGCCGGCAGGCAGGCCGAATTGACCGACATCATCGTCGACAACCGCCTTGCCGGCGTCTTCCGGCGGGAACTGGCCGATCTCGCCGTCTTCCGCGACAGCCGCGCGCGGCGCATCTATCTCGTCAATCCGGAAGAGCGCAGCGGCCGCGCGATCGGCAACGGCGAGGGCTACGATTCCTGGCTCATCCGGCCGCTGCGCGAGCGCTCGCTGGTCGAGGTGCTGCGCGGCCGCATGAAGGGCATCGAGGTGCGCGACGCGATCAACGACAACCGCCCGATCCTGAAGGACCTGCCGCCTGCCGCCGCCGAGCCGGCGGAGACGGCCGCGACGGGCGCCCGCATCCTCCTGGCGGAGGACGACCCGGTCAACGCCATGCTGGTGCGTTCCGTGCTGGAGCGGGCGGGCCATACGGTGCGCCATGTGCCCGACTATCCGGCCCTCGTCTCCGCGCTCGCCGGCGCGACGGATGCCGGCCCCTTCGCCGCCGATCTCGTTCTCACCGACCTCGGCATGCCGGGCGGCGAGGGCAAGGAGATGATCGCCCGCATCGTGCGGCGCGACTACGGCAATGCTCGCCTGCCCGTCGTCGTGCTGACGGCGGACAGCCGCGCGGGACTGCGCGAGGCGCTTCTGGCGACGGGCGCCGACGCCGTGCTGGCCAAGCCCGCCGATCCCGCCGTGCTGATCGCGGAAATCGCCCGCCTTTCCCGGCGCGCGCCGGCCTGATCTTCGCCGGCTCACGGCTTTTCGCTATCCAAGCCGGCCCCGCGTCATTATCCTGTTGCAGAATCGTGGTTAAAACCGCGAAGTTTCGTTTGACGGATACACTGCCATGACGCTCGACCTCGCCCAGACCATTGCACCGGCAGAGCTTCCCCGGAAGACGGCCCCCGCCGCGGGCCGCTCGGGCACGGACGTGCTCGGCCGCATCGGTAATCTCGAAACGCGCATCGCCCGCTCGGTGACGGAGATCGACGCCGCCCAGGCCGTGCGCTACCGCGTCTTCGCCGAGGAGATGCAGGCGAAGCTTTCACCCGACGCCGTGCGCCGCAAGCGCGATATCGATGCCTGGGACATGGTCTGCGACCATCTCCTCGTGCTCGACACCTCGATCGAGGGCGATGCGGAAGAGCAGATCGTCGGCACCTACCGCCTGTTGCGCCAGGATGTCGCCGCCGTTTCCGGCGGCTTCTATTCCCAGTCGGAATTCGACGTGGACGCGCTGATCGCGCACCATCCGGAAAAGCGCTTCATGGAGCTCGGCCGCTCCTGCGTGCTGCCGGCCTATCGCACCAAGCGCACGGTGGAGCTGCTCTGGCAGGGCAACTGGGCCTATTCGCTGAAGCACGGCATCGACGTGATGTTCGGCTGCGCCTCCTTCCACGGCATCGTGCCGGAGGAGCATGCGCTGGCGCTCTCCTTCCTGCATCATAACGTGCTGGCCAAGGACGAGTGGAGCGTTTCGGCACGGCCGGAACTTTTCCGCACCATGGACCTGATGCCGTCGGAAGGCATCGACACGCGCAAGGCACTTTCCGCCCTGCCGCCGCTCATCAAGGGCTATCTGCGCCTCGGCGCGACCGTCGGCAGCGGTGCCGTCGTCGATCACGGCTTCAACACGACGGACGTCCTGATCGTGCTGCCGATCGGCAAGATTTCCGGCCGCTACCTCAACTATTACGGTGCGGATGCCGGGCGTTTCGCCAGTTGAGGGGAGAGGCAGTAGCCAGTAGGCGATAGGCAGTAGGGATTGAAGCCCTGCCGCCTGTCGCTATTTTCTACTGCCTACTGCCTACTGCCTACTGCCTACTGCCTAGACACCAGAATTATACGCCGCCAGCGCCGCCATGTTGACGATGTCGCTGTCCTTTGCGCCCATCGAGACGATCTGCACCGACTTGTCGAGGCCGACGAGCATGGGGCCGATGACCATGGCGCCGCCGAGTTCCTGCAGCATCTTCGTGGAGATCGATGCCGAGTGGAACGCAGGCATGACGAGCACGTTGCCGGGGCCGGAAAGACGGCAGAACGGATACTGCTCCATGATGCGCGGGTTGAGCGCCACATCGGCCGCCATCTCGCCGTCATATTCGAAATCGACGCGGCGGCGGTCGAGGATCTTGACCGCATCCCGTACCCGCTCCGAACGCTCGCCCGAGGGATGGCCGAAGGTGGAGTAGGCGAGCATGGCGACGCGCGGCTCGTAGCCGAGGCGGCGGGCAAGGCCGGCCGCTTCCTCCGCGATGTCGGCCAGCTCCTCCGAGGAGGGCATGTCGTGCACGGCGGTGTCGGCGACGAGCACGGCCCGGCCGCGGCAGAGCGCCAGCGAGGCGCCGATGACCCGGTGGCCGGGCTTGGCGTCGATGCAGCGGCGCACGTCTTCCAGCGCGGTGGAATAGTTGCGGGTGAGGCCCGTCACCATGGCGTCCGCATCGCCGAGCGCCACCATGCAGGCGGCGAAGTGGTTGCGGTCGTTGTGGATCAGGCGCTGGGCGTCGCGGTAGAGGAAGCCTTTGCGCTGGAGGCGGGCATAGAGATAGTCGATATAGACATTGTTGCGCTTGGAGATGCGGGCATTGACCAGCTCGATGCCGGGCCGGTCGAGGTCGATGCCGGCGCGTTCCGCGGTCTCGCGGATATGCTCCTCGCGGCCGAGCAGGATGGCGGTGCCGAGCTGCTGGTTGGCATAGGACACGGCGGCGCGCATCATCTGCTCTTCCTCGCCCTCGGCGAAGACGACGCGCTTCGGCTGGCGGCGCACGCGGGCATAGATCTGCTGGAGCGTCGAGGCGATCGGGTCGCGACGTGCCCTGAGATCACGGGCGTAGGCGTCGAGGTCGGGGATGTTCTTGCGCGCGACACCGGTCTCCATCGCGGCCTTGGCGACGGCGACGGGGATGGCCGAGATCAGCCGCGGGTCGAACGGCACGGGAATGATGTATTGCGCGCCGAAGCGCGGGCGCACGCCCTGATAGGCCGCGGCGACGTCGTCCGGCACGTCTTCCTTGGCGAGATGGGCGAGCGCCTCGGCGGCGGCGATCTTCATCGCGTCGTTGATGGTGGACGCCCGCACATCGAGTGCCCCGCGAAAAATATAGGGGAAGCCGAGCACGTTGTTGACCTGGTTCGGGTAGTCCGAGCGGCCGGTCGCGACGATCGCGTCGTCGCGGATGCGGGCGACTTCTTCCGGCGTGATCTCCGGGTCGGGATTGGCCATGGCGAAGATGATCGGCCGCGGCGCCATGGAGCGGATCATGTCTTCCGAAAGCGCGCCCTTGGCCGAAAGGCCGAAGACGACGTCGGCGCCGTCCATGGCTTCAGTGAGCGTGCGGCGGTCGGTCTTCACCGCATGGGCGGATTTCCACTGGTTCATGCCGTCTTCACGGCCCTGGTAGATGACGCCCTTTGTATCGCAGAGGATGACGTTCTCCGGCGAAAAGCCCATCGACTTGATGAGCTCGATACAGGCGATGGCGGCGGCGCCCGCGCCGTTGCAGACGAGCTTCGTCGTCTTGAAGTCGCGGCCGGTCAGCGCCAGCGCGTTGATCAGGCCGGCGGCGGCGATGATGGCGGTGCCGTGCTGGTCGTCGTGGAAGACGGGGATGTCCATCAGTTCGCGCAGGCGCTGCTCGATGATGAAGCAGTCGGGCGCCTTGATATCTTCCAGGTTGATGCCGCCGAAGGAGGGGCCGAGATAGCGCACGCAGTTGATGAACTCGTCGACATTCTCGGTGTCGACCTCGAGGTCGATGGAATCGACGTCGGCGAAGCGCTTGAAGAGCACCGACTTGCCTTCCATCACGGGCTTGGAGGCGAGCGCGCCGAGATTGCCGAGGCCGAGGATCGCGGTGCCGTTCGAGATCACGGCGACCATGTTGCCGCGCGTCGTGTAGTCGTAGGCGGTCGCCGGGTCGGCGGCGATGGCCTTCACGGGCACCGCGACGCCCGGCGAATAGGCCAGCGAAAGGTCGCGCTGCGTCGCCATCGGCTTGGTCGGCGTGATCTCCAGCTTGCCGGGGCGCCCGGATGCGTGGAAATCCAGCGCTTCCGTATCGGTGACGGTTGCCCTCTGGCGATCGGATTTGTCGGTTCCCGGCATGCTTCCCCCTTCACACTCCTGTGGGCGATAGGCCCATTACTCCTCGCAGGTGTTGTTTTCTATAGCGCCCCGTGGCTAGGGTGACACCTCTTTTTTAGGAAGAACTGACTCTCCGTGAACGATCAGATCGTGCGTCCGAACGATATCCTGTCGACGGCAGACCTTGCCAGTGACGAAAGCCGCGCATCGGCAACGCCGATGATGGAGCAGTATATCGAGATCAAGGCGGCCAATCCGGACAGCATGCTGTTCTACCGCATGGGCGATTTCTACGAGCTGTTCTTCCAGGACGCCGTGGACGCCGCCCGCGCGCTCGGCATCACGCTGACGAAGCGCGGCCAGCATATGGGCCTCGATATCCCGATGTGCGGCGTGCCGGTTCATGCCGCCGACGACTATCTGCAACGGCTGATCGCTGTCGGTTTCCGCGTCGCGGTGTGCGAGCAGGTCGAGGATCCGGCGGAGGCGAAGAAGCGCGGCTCGAAATCCGTCGTGCGGCGCGATGTCGTGCGCCTCGTCACGCCGGGCACGCTGACGGAAGAAAAGCTGCTCTCGCCCTCCGACGCCAACTACCTGATGGCCGTCGCGCGCATCCGCGGCGGGGCGGAGCCGTCGATGGCGCTCGCCTGGATCGATATCTCGACCGGCATCTTCCGCCTGTCGGAAACCGGCCAGGGCCAGCTTCTCGCCGATATCCTGCGCATCGAGCCGCGCGAACTGATCGTGCCGGACACGCTATTCTACGATCCCGAGTTCCGTCCGGTGCTCGACGTCCTCGGGCGCGTCGCCGTCCCGCAGCCGGCCGTGCTGTTCGACAGCGCGACGGCGGAAGGCCGCATCGCCCGCTATTTCGGCGTCTCGACCCTCGATGGCTTCGGCACTTTCTCCCGCGCCGAGCTCGCCGCCGCCTCTGCCGCTGTCGCCTATGTGGAGAAGACGCAGATTGCCGAGCGCCCGCCGCTCGGCCGCCCCGAGCGGGAAAGCTCCGCCTCCACGCTCTTCATCGATCCGGCGACGCGCGCCAATCTCGAACTGGTGCGCACGCTCTCCGGCGAGCGTTCCGGCACGCTCCTGAAGGCGATCGACCGCACGGCGACGGGCGGCGGCGCGCGGCTGCTCGCAGAGCGGCTGATGTCGCCGCTGACCGATCCGGACACGATCAACGCGCGGCTCGATTCGATCGCCGCCCTTGGCGACCGGCCCTCCTTCTGCGAGGACCTGCGCACGGTGCTGAAGCGGCTGCCCGACATGCCGCGCGCCCTGTCGCGTATCGCGCTCGGCCGGGGCGGGCCGCGTGATCTCGGTGCGATCCTCCAGGGTCTTTCGATTTCCGGCGACGTCGCCCGGCTGATGGCCGCCGAGGGGCTGCAGGGCGAGCTTGCCGAGGCCGCGCAGGCCGTCGGCGCGCTGCCGCTCGATCTCTCGCATCGCCTTGCCGTCATGCTCGCCGACGAACTGCCGCTCCTGAAGCGCGACGGCGGCTTCATCCGGGAGGGCGCGGATGGCGAACTCGACGAGATGCGGGCGCTGCGCGACCAGTCGCGCCGCGTCATCGCCGGGCTGCAACTGCAATATGCCGAGGAAACGGGCGTCAAGTCGCTGAAGATCAAGCACAACAACGTGCTCGGCTACTTCATCGAGGTTTCCGCCGGCAACGCCTCTGCGCTGACGGAAGGCGACGAGGCGAAGGCGCGCTTCATCCACCGCCAGACCATGGCCGGCGCCATGCGCTTCACCACGACGGTGCTGTCCGAGCTGGAAACGAAGATCGCCAACGCTGCCGACCGGGCGCTCGCCATCGAGCTTTCCGCCTTCAACGGCCTCGTCGACGCCGTGGTGGCGGAGGCCGAGGCCATCAAGGCGGCCGCGCGGGCACTCGCCGTCGTCGATGTCTCCGCCGGGCTTGCGGCGCTTGCCGAGGAGCAGGCCTATTGCCGGCCCGTCGTCGACCGCTCCACCATGTTCGCCATCGTCGGCGGGCGGCACCCGGTCGTCGAGCAGGCATTGCGCCGCCAGCAGGCCGCCGCCTTCGTCGCCAATTCCTGCGACCTCTCGCCCGCCGACGGCAAGGGGCATGGCGCGATCTGGCTGCTCACCGGCCCCAACATGGGCGGTAAGTCGACCTTCCTGCGCCAGAACGCGCTCATCGCCATCCTCGCCCAGATGGGGTCCTACGTGCCGGCCGAAAGCGCCCATATCGGCGTGGTCGACCGGCTCTTCTCGCGCGTCGGCGCGTCGGATGACCTTGCCCGCGGCCGCTCCACCTTCATGGTGGAAATGGTCGAGACGGCGGCGATCCTCAACCAGGCGACCGACCGCTCCCTCGTCATCCTCGACGAGATCGGCCGCGGCACGGCGACCTTCGACGGCCTTTCCATCGCCTGGGCCGCCGTCGAGCACCTGCACGAGGCCAATCGCTGCCGCGGCCTCTTCGCCACGCATTTCCACGAGCTGACCGTGCTGTCGGAGAAGCTCGGCCGCCTTTCCAATGCCACGATGCGCGTCAAGGAATGGGACGGCGACGTGATCTTCCTGCACGAGGTCGGCCCGGGCGCGGCGGATCGCTCCTACGGTATCCAGGTGGCGCGTCTCGCCGGCCTGCCGCCGTCGGTGGTCTCGCGCGCCAAGGACGTGCTGGCGAAGCTCGAGGATGCGGACCGCAAGAACCCCGCAAGCCAGCTCATCGACGATCTGCCGCTGTTCCAGGTGGCGGTGCGTCGCGAGGAGAGCCAGCGCGGCTCCGCCCCGTCGAAGGTGGAGACGCTGGTGAAGGACCTCAACCCGGACGACATGACGCCGCGCGAGGCGCTGGATGCCCTCTATGCGCTGAAGAAAGAACTTGGCAATCGCTAGCGCCTGAGGTCATTGTCCTCGCCTGCGGAAAGGGTCTATAGCGCATGCGAACCGAACGGGCGATCGACGAGAAGCGGGACGCAAGCCGGCATCCGATGGAAAAGAAACTCCTGGCGCCGGCCGATTCCGGCCTGATCGACGTGCCGGCGCTGCGCGCCCGATGCGAGTTCATCGCAAGCACCAATGCCGATTACCGCGACCGCATGCGCCGCGAGCTGCTGGCCGAGTTCAAGAAGGTGAATGCCGCCGGCCGCGAGCGGGCGCGCGAACTGCTCTTTGCCGATGGCAGCGGCCTGCAATGCGCCGCCCGCATTTCCTGGCTGCAGGACCAGCTGATCGCCGTCCTGCACGATTTCGCGCTCAACCATGTCTTCAGTGCCGGCCAGGCACCGCCCGCCGCCCGCATCACGGTGACGGCTGTTGGCGGCTATGGCCGCGGCACGCTGGCGCCGGGCTCGGATATCGACCTGCTCTTCCTCCTGCCGGTAAAACCTGCCGCCTGGAGCGAGCCGGCCATCGAGTTCATGCTCTACATCCTGTGGGATCTCGGCTTCAAGGTCGGCCACGCGACGCGGAACCTGGAGGAATGCATCCAGCTTTCCAAGGGCGACATGACGATCCGCACGGCTATCCTCGAAGCGCGCTACATCTGCGGCTCGGTGGCCCTCTTCGAGGATCTCGCCCTTCGCTTCGACCGCGAGATCATCCGCGGCACCGGCCCGGAATTCATCGCGGCGAAGCTCGCCGAGCGCGACGAGCGGCATCGCAAGGCCGGCGATACGCGCTACCTCGTCGAGCCGAACGTCAAGGAAGGCAAGGGCGGGCTTCGCGACCTGCACACGCTGTTCTGGATCGCCAAGTATTTCTACCATATCCGCGACCCCGCCGAACTGGTGAAGCTCGGAGTCCTGTCGCGCCAGGAATACAAGCTGTTCCAGAAGGCGGACGACTTCCTCTGGGCGGTGCGCTGCCACATGCACTTCCTGACGGGCAAGGCGGAGGAGCGGCTTTCCTTCGATATCCAGCGCGAGATTGCCGAATGCCTCGGCTACCAGCCGCATCCCGGCCTTTCGGCGGTCGAGCGCTTCATGAAGCACTATTTCCTCGTCGCCAAGGACGTCGGGGACCTGACGCGCATCTTCTGCGCCACGCTGGAGGACCAGCAGGCCAAGGAAGCGCCGGGCATCAGCGCCGTTATCAGCCGCTTCACCCGCCGCACGCGCAAGATTGCCGGCACGCTGGATTTCCTCGAAGACCGCGGCCGCATCACCATCGCCGATCCCGACGTCTTCAAGCGCGATCCCGTCAACCTGATCCGGCTCTTCCACATCGCCGACATCAACGGGCTGGAATTCCATCCTGATGCGCTGAAGCAGGTCACGCGCTCGCTGAAGCTCGTCAATGCCGCGCTGCGCGAGAACGAGGAGGCGAACCGCCTCTTCCTGTCGATCCTCACGTCGCCGCGCGATCCCGCGCTGATTCTCCGCCGCATGAACGAGGCGGGCGTGCTCGGCCGGTTCATTCCGGATTTCGGCAAGATCGTCGCGATGATGCAGTTCAACATGTATCACCACTATACGGTCGACGAGCACCTGATCCGCGCGGTCGGCGTGCTGGCGGATATCGACCAGGGCCGCGAGAAGAATGCCCATCCCCTGAGCTACCAGCTGATGCCCGGCGTAGAGGACCGCATATCGCTCTATGTCGCCGTGTTGCTGCACGATATCGCCAAGGGCCGGCCGGAGGACCATTCCGAGGCGGGCGCGAAAGTCGCGCGCAAACTCTGCCCGCGCTTCGGGCTCTCGCCGAAGCAGACCGAGCTTGTCGTCTGGCTGATCGAGGAACACCTGACCATGTCGATGGTCGCGCAGACCCGCGACCTCAACGACCGCAAGACCATCGTCGACTTCGCCGAGAAGGTGCAGTCGCTGGAACGGCTGAAGATGCTGCTGGTGCTGACGGTCTGCGATATCCGCGCCGTCGGCCCGGGCGTGTGGAACGGCTGGAAGGGCCAGCTGCTGCGCACGCTCTACTACGAGACCGAACTCCTGATCTCCGGCGGCTTTTCCGAACTGTCGCGCAAGGAGCGCGCCCAGGCGGCGCGGGACATCCTCTCCGGCGCGCTTCCGGCCGAATGGAGCCAGAAGGATCGCAAGATCTATACGCGGCTGCACTACGATCCCTACCTGCTGACGGTCTCGCTGGAGGACCAGGTGCGCCATGCCGCCTTCATCCGCGAGGCGGACAAGGCGGGACAGCCGCTGGCGACGATGGTGCGCACGCATTCCTTCCATGCCATCACCGAGATCACCGTGCTCTCGCCCGACCACCCGCGCCTCCTGACGGTGATCGCCGGGGCCTGCGCGGCCGCGGGCGCCAACATCGTCGACGCGCAGATCTTCACCACCTCGGACGGCCGGGCGCTTGACACGATCCTCGTCAACCGCGAGTTCCCGAACGATGCCGACGAGACGCGCCGGGCCGGCACGATCGGCCGGATGATCGAGGACGTGCTTTCCGGCCGCAAGCGCCTGCCGGAGGTGATCGCCACCCGCACGAAGAGCCGCAAGCGCAACCGCACCTTCACCGTCTCGCCCGCCGTGACGATCTCCAACACGCTGTCGAACAAGTTCACGGTGATCGAGATCGAGTGCCTCGACCGCCCCGGCCTATTGTCCGAGGTGACGGCGGTGCTGTCGGACCTGTCGCTCGACATTGCCTCGGCCCATATCACCACCTTCGGCGAGAAGGTCATCGACACCTTCTACGTCACCGACCTCGTCGGCCAGAAGGTCACCAACGACAACCGGCAGGCCAACATCGCCGCGCGGCTGAAGGCCGTCATGGCGGACGAGGCGGACGAGCTGCGCGACCGCATGCCGCCCGGCATGATCGCCCCCGTCGTCGCCGCGTCGAAGAGGATCAGGACGGAACAATGAGTCTGGTGAGAAAATTCGCGACCGTCGGCGGCGCGACGCTGGGCAGCCGCGTGCTCGGCTTCGCGCGCGAAACGCTGATGGCGGCCGCGCTTGGCACCGGGCCGATGGCCGACGCCTTCTACGCCGCCTTCCGCTTCCCCAATCTCTTCCGCCGGCTCTTCGCCGAGGGCGCCTTCAACGCCGCCTTCGTGCCGCTCTTCGCCAAGGAGATCGAGGCTGGCGGCATCGACGGCGCGAAGCGCTTTTCCGAGGAGGTCTTCGGCGTCCTCTTCACCGTGCTCCTGATGCTGACCATCGCGATGGAGCTGCTGATGCCGCTCATCGTCGCCTGGATCATCGCGCCGGGCTTCGTGGGGGATGCGGAGAAGTTCGACGTCACGGTGAAGCTCGCCGTCGTCATGTTCCCCTATCTCATGTGCATGTCGCTGACGGCGATGCTGTCGGGCATGCTGAATTCGCTGCACCATTATTTCGCCGCCGCCGTCGCGCCGGTCTTCCTCAACGTGGTGCTGATCGGCGCGCTCGGCTATGCGCTCTGGCAGGGCGCCTCGCCGCTGGAGACCGCCTGGTATCTCTCCTGGGGCGTGCTCGCCGCCGGCCTTTTGCAGATGGCCGTGCTCTATGCGGGCGTGCGCCATGCGGGCATGAAGATCGGTTTTCGCCGGCCGCGCATGACGGCGAACGTCAAGCGCCTGCTGTGGCTCGCCTTCCCAGCGGCCGTGACGGGCGGCATTACCCAGATCAACCAGCTCATCGGCCAGATGATCGCCTCCACCAAGGACGGCGCGATCTCCGCCCTGCAATATGCCGATCGCGTCTATCAGCTTCCCCTCGGCGTCGTCGGCATCGCCGTCGGCGTCGTGCTGCTGCCGGAACTTGCCCGTGCGCTGAAGGGCGGGCAGGAGCGCGAGGCGGGCAACCTGCAGAACCGCTCGCTGGAATTCGTGCTCTTCCTGACGCTGCCTGCCGCCGGCGCGCTCTGGGTCATCTCCGACGAGATCGTGCGTGTGCTCTACGAGCGCGGCGCCTTCAGCCCGGAAACCACGGCCGTCGTTGCGGGCACGCTCGCCATCTACGGGCTCGGCCTGCCGGGTTTCGTGATGATCAAGGCGCTGAACCCCGGCTTCTTCGCCCGCGAGGACACCAGGACGCCGATGCGCATCACGCTGCTGTCGGTCGTCGTCAACTGCATCCTCGCCGTCACGCTCTTCCCGCTGTTCTTTGAGCGTGGCATCGCCACCGCCGAGGCGGTCTCCGGCTGGCTGACGGCACTGCTCCTCTTCGTCACGCTGGTGCGCCGCGGCCACTGGCCGCTGGAAAAGGCGCTGCTCTGGCGCGTCGCGCGCCTGTTGGCCGCGACCGTCGTCATGGCCGTGGCGCTCGACTACGCCTCCCTCCATCTTGCCGATCGCCTGGCCTCCGCCGCGCCGCTGCATGAGCAGCTCATGGCGCTCGGCCTGCTGATCGTCTTCGCCATGGTGGTCTATTTCTCCGTCGCCTTCCTCATCGGCGGCGCGGATCTCGGCATGATCCGGCGCAATCTCAAACGCAAGGCCAAGGCCGGGCCGGGCGAGGAAAGCACGGAATAGACCACATCAGCGTGTCGCGAACCGGGCACGCCTGGCAAGGCGCGCCAGCCCGCGGCAATAATGCCAGCTGCGTCTCGCCCCGACATCGACATGCACGATGCCGTTGCAATAGGTGCCGATGCCGCCGATGGCCGGCGCGGATCTTGCGGCCGCGACGATCCGCTTCACCGATACGCCGGGTACGCGGATATCGGCGGCGAGGCATTTGCGATGTAGCGAGCCCTTGCGTCCGTTGGAGCGATGACCGGATGTCACGAGCGGTCGTCGCCCGACCTGTCGGGCGATATGGGACAGGATGCCTCGCAGTTTGCCGGGGAAGCATCGGTGCCGCACCCGCGGCGTCTGGACGGTATAGATCTTTGCCGCGATCCTTTCGGTTCTTGCGGCCTGTTTGTGCTTACCGCTTGCGGTGGCCTCGTTCGCGAAGAACGAAGTCAGCGCCATCATGCAGGCAAGCAGGGTCGAACAGCTTTTTCGCATGGCACACTCCGGTTTGCGCCTTTGCGTCGAAACGCGGCTTGTCAAAACCTGTGTCCCCGATCCCGGCGGGGAGAGAAGGCCCGAAAAGTGTCATTTATGAGGAATGGCTGATGGGCCGGTAGCCCGGTCGCGGGGGGCGGTCTTGATCGTCGCCGCTCCGCCGTGCATAAGCGGCGCCACGACCACAACGCAACCAGGCCCTCCACCCGCCTGAAGGATATCGCCATGAGCGCATTCAAGCCCCTCGTCTTCTCCGGCGTGCAGCCGACCGGCAACCTCCATCTCGGCAACTATCTCGGCGCGATCCGCAAGTTCGTCGCCCTGCAGGCCGACAACGACTGCATTTATTGCGTCGTCGACCTGCACGCGATCACCGCGCAGCTCGTGCACGAGGACATGCGCGGCCAGATCCGCTCGATCGCCGCAGCCTTCATCGCCTCCGGCATCGATCCGAAGAAGCACATCGTCTTCAATCAGTCCGCCGTGCCGCAGCATGCCGAGCTTGCCTGGGTCTTCAACTGCGTGGCGCGCATCGGCTGGATGGAGCGCATGACCCAGTTCAAGGACAAGGCCGGCGGCAAGAATGCCGAGCAGGTCTCGCTGGGGCTGCTCGCCTATCCGAGCCTGATGGCCGCCGACATTCTCGTCTACCGCGCCACCCATGTGCCGGTCGGCGACGACCAGAAGCAGCACCTGGAGCTGACCCGCGACATCGCGCAGAAGTTCAACATCGATTTCGGCAGTCACATCCGCAAGGCCGGCACCGGCGTCGACATCGTCGTCGGCGAGGAGCCGGTGCATGCCTATTTCCCGATGGTCGAGCCGCTGATCGGCGGCCCGGCGCCGCGCGTCATGAGCCTGCGTGACGGCACCAAGAAGATGTCGAAGTCGGATGCCTCCGACCTCTCGCGCATCAACCTCACCGACGATGCCGACACGATCTCCAAGAAGATCCGCAAGGCCAAGACCGATCCGGATGCCTTGCCGAGCGAAGTCGAAGGCCTGAAGGGTCGCCCGGAAGCGGAGAACCTCGTCGGCATCTATGCCGCGCTCTCCGACAAGTCCAAGGCGGAGATCCTCGCCGAGTTCGGCGGCCAGCAGTTCTCCGTCTTCAAGCCGGCGCTCATCGACCTCGCGGTCAACGTGCTCTCGCCGATCACGGACGAGATGCGCCGCCTGATGGACGACACGAGCCACATCGACGCCATCCTGCGGGACGGCGGCGAAAGGGCGCGGGCGCGGGCGGAAAAAACCATGAAGGAAGTTCGCGACATCATCGGTTTTGTGCAGTAAGGTCGCCGCGAAACGTTCCGGATTTGCGTCGCACTGGAAGAAATGAGGCCGTATGGTTTCTCGACGACTTTCCCGCCTTGAAGGCCACCGCCGGAAATTCCTGGCGGTCATCGACGACACGCCGGAATGCCAGCGCGCCGTCCACTATGCGGGAATGCGGGCGAAGAACTCGAACGGCGGCGTCGTGCTGCTCTATGTGATCGCCAATGGCGATTTCCAGCAATGGCTGGGCGTCGAGGAGATCATGCGGGCCGAGGCGCGCGAGGAAGCCGAATCCGTGCTGGCCAAGGCGGCGCAGGCCCTGCGCGAGGCGGTGGGAATCGAGCCGGAGACGGTGATCCGCGAGGGCGTCGCGAGCGAGCAGATCAACGGGTTGATCGAGGAGGACCGCGACGTCGCGATCCTCGTGCTCGCCGCCGGTTCCGCCAAGGAGGGGCCAGGCCCGCTCGTCTCCTCGCTCGCCAGCCGCGGCCAGGCTTTCCCGATCCCGGTGACCGTCATTCCCGATTCGCTGTCCGACGAGGAACTCGACGCGCTGAGCTGATCTCCAGTCTTGAAGAGCGGCGCGGAAACGCCTATCTTCTTTTGAATTATTCTAAATATTCTGGCCGATCGGCGAGCGCCCGGCCGCACGGAGAGAAAGATGTTCATCCAGACCGAAGCGACGCCGAACCCGGCGACCCTGAAATTCCTGCCGGGCAAGGTCGTGCTGGAGACCGGCACGGCCGAATTCCGCGACGAGACGGAAGCGCGCGCGGCCTCGCCGCTGGCCGCCCGCCTTTTCGCCATTCCCGGCGTCAAGGGCGTGTTCCTCGGCTATGATTTCATCACCGTCACCAAGGACGATGCCGACTGGCAGCACATGAAGCCGGCGATCCTCGGCAACATCATGGAACACTTCATGTCCGGCCAGCCGGTCGTGGCGAGCGGCGCGCTCGGCGGCAGCGCGGACGACGAGGGCGAGTTCTTCGACGAGGGCGACGAGACGATCGTCGCCACCATCAAGGAACTGCTCGACAGCCGCGTGCGCCCGGCCGTGGCCCAGGACGGCGGCGACATCACCTTCAAGGGTTTCCGCGACGGCGTCGTCTATCTCAACATGAAGGGCGCCTGCTCGGGATGCCCGTCCTCCACGGCGACGCTGAAGCACGGCGTGCAGAACCTTCTTCGCCATTTCGTACCGGAAGTGCAGGAAGTTGAAGCCGTCATGTAAGGCCTGCCCCGCAATGCGCCGGTGCCCGCAATGATCGTCCTTGCGATCGATACGGCGGGCACGGGCTGCCACGCGGCGCTCTATGACCCCGATAAGGATCGTATCCTCGGCGCCGCCGGCGCCGATATCGGCCGCGGCCATGCCGAGCGGCTGATGGAGTTCGTCGATGCGGCGCTCGACGCCGCCGGCCTCACGCTTCGGGATATCGACCGGGTCGCCGTCACCGTCGGCCCCGGTTCCTTCACCGGCATCCGCGTCGGCGTGGCGGCGGCGCGCGGCCTGGCGCTGGCGCTCGGCATTCCCGCCGTCGGCGTCTCCAGCCTGTCGGCGCTCGCGGCCGACCATAGGACTGGCTCCCCCCTTCTGGTGGCGATGGATGCGAAGCGGGACGAAGTCTACTGGCAGCGTTTTGCCGCCGACGGCAGCGCGTTATCGTCGCCCGCGATCGCCTCTGTCGAGGTCGCGCGGGCGCTTGCGGCCGGGCATGACGGGGCGATCGCCGGCTCGGCGGCTGCGCTGTTGCGCGAGGGTGTGGATCCGGGCAGCGACGGCGTCGCCATCGCCACCGTCGCCCGTCTCGGTGCCGGGCTCGATCCCGTGGACCATCCGCCGAAGCCGCTCTATCTGCGCGGTCCCGATGCCAAGCCGCAGGCGGGTTTTGCGATCAGGAGGGCGTGACCGCATGTCCCTGACCGATTATTTCACCCGCAAGCCGGCCTTCGATATCTTCCCGCTGGAAACCGCCGATGCCGGCATTGCCGCAGCGCTGCACCGTGCGCGGTTTCCCCAGCCGTGGAATGACGGCGAATTCCACGCGCTCCTGCTGCAGGAGCCGGTTTACGGCTTCCTGGCGCTGAAGGAAGGCGCGCTCGGACGCATGGCCGGCGGCTTCGTACTGGCCCGGGCCACGGCCGGGGAGGCGGAGATCCTGACGATCGGCGTCGACGAGCGGTTTTCCCGCGCGGGCCTCGGCTGGCGGCTGATGCAGGCGGCCCTGCGCGAGGCGAAGATGCGCGGCGCCGAAGACATTTTCCTCGAGGTCGACGAAGGCAATGTCGCGGCCCGCGGGCTTTATGCCAAGCTCGGCTTTGCCAAGGTCGGCGAGCGCAAGGCCTACTATGTCGCCGCTGACGGCCACCGGTCCACGGCGCTTGTCTTGCGGCGCGATCTTCGCTAGTCCCCTATCGGGAGGCTGAACGAAAGAGGGCTGGATCGCATGTCGGAAGTCGAGAAATCGCTGGAAGAGCTTTGTGTCGAGCGCGGCATGCGCATGACCGAGCAGCGCCGCGTGATCGCGCGCGTGCTGGAGTCCTCGGACGATCATCCCGACGTGGAGGAACTCTACCGCCGCTCGTCGGCCGTCGATGCGCGTATTTCCATCTCCACCGTCTACCGCACGGTCAAGCTCTTCGAGGATGCCGGCATCATCGAGCGTCACGATTTCCGCGACGGCCGCTCGCGCTACGAGACGGTGCCGGACGAGCACCACGACCACCTGATCGACCTGAAGAGCGGCGAGGTCATCGAGTTCCATTCGCCGGAGATCGAGGCCCTGCAGGAGCGCATCGCGCGCGAGCACGGCTTCAAGCTGGTCGACCATCGCCTCGAACTCTACGGCATTCCGCTCAAGGAGGGCGAGTGAGGCGGGTCCCGGCTTCCCTGGCTGCCTGCCGGTGACCCCGTGATCGTCTGGCTGCGCCTTGCCGTCGCTTTCCTCGTCCTGGCCGTGGCGACGATCGTCCTGTTGCCCATCCAGCTCGTCGGCCTGCGCTTCGATCTGAAGATCCGTCGCCGCGTGCCGCGCCTCTGGCATCGCGTCGCCTGCCGGGTGCTCGGCCTCAGGGTGCGGGTGCATGGCGCGCTGGAGACGAAACGGCCCTTGCTGCTCGCCTCAAACCATGTCTCCTGGAAGGATATCATGGTGCTCGGCTCGGTGGCCGACGTCATCTATATCGCCAAATCCGAGGTGCGCGGCTGGCCGGTCTTCGGCCTTCTCGCCCGTCTCCAGGCGACGATCTTCGTCGAGCGCGAGCAGCGCCGGAAGACCGGCGACCAGGTGGATGAGATCGCGCGGCGCATGACGGACGGCGAGATCGTCGTGCTCTTCCCGGAGGGCACGACCTCGGATGGCAACCGCCTCCTGGAGATCAAGTCCTCGCTCTTCGGCGCGGCCGCCTCCGCCGTGCCGCACGCGCCTGACGGCGTGGTGTTCATCCAGCCGGTCTCGATCGCCTATACCGGCGTGCACGGCATGGCCATGGGCCGCTTCCACCGGCCGCTCGCCGCCTGGCCGGGGGATATCGAACTCCTGCCGCATCTCCTCGCCGTCGCGCGCGAGGGGGCGGTGGATGTGGATGTCGATTTCGGCGAGCGGGTCGACTATTCGGGCGACAGCAGCCGCAAGGCGGTGAGCCGCACGGTCGAGGCGCGCATCCGCGCCATGCTGGGCGCGCGCCTGCGCGGCAGATAAAGCTTCATTTTTCGGGGCTTTTCCACTAAGGAAGCGGCCATGAGCGAACAGTCCCTTTCCCTGCCCAAAGCCCCTCCGGCGACGCCGAACACGCGAAAAGTCTTCGTGAAGACCTACGGCTGTCAGATGAACGTCTATGACAGCGACCGCATGACGGATGCGCTGTCGAAGGACGGCTATCAGGCGACGGACGTCCTGGAAGAGGCCGACCTCGTCCTCCTCAACACCTGTCATATCCGTGAGAAGGCGGCGGAGAAGGTCTATTCCGAGCTCGGCCGCCTGCGCGAGATGAAGAAGGCCCGCGCGAAGAACGGCCGCGAGATGGTGATCGGCGTTACCGGCTGCGTCGCCCAGGCGGAAGGCAAGGAGATCCTGCGCCGCGCGCCGGCGGTCGACCTGGTTGTCGGCCCGCAGACCTATCACCGCCTGCCGGACGCGCTGCGCCGTGCCAAGGGTGGCGAGCGCGTTGTCGAGACGGACTACGCCATCGAGGACAAGTTCGAGCACCTGCCCGCGCCGGAGAAGGCGAAGACCCGCGCGCGCGGCGTCACCGCCTTCCTGACGGTGCAGGAAGGCTGCGACAAGTTCTGCACCTTCTGCGTGGTGCCCTATACGCGTGGCTCGGAAGTCTCCCGCCCGGTCTCGCAGATCGTCGCGGAGGCCGAACGTCTGGTCGAAGGGGGCGTGCGCGAGATCACGCTGCTCGGCCAGAACGTCAATGCCTGGCACGGCCTCGGCCCGGACGGCGGCGAATGGGGGCTGGGCGACCTCCTTTACCGGCTTGCCGGGATCAAGGGCCTGGCGCGCCTGCGTTATACAACCAGCCATCCGCGCGACATGGACGATCGCCTGATCGAGGCGCACCGCGACCTGCCGGCGCTGATGCCCTACCTGCACCTGCCGGTCCAGTCGGGCTCCGACCGCATCCTGAAGGCGATGAACCGGCGCCACACGGCGGCCGAATATATCGCCCTCATCGCGCGCATCCGCGCCGTCCAGCCGGAACTGGCCATCTCGGGCGACTTCATCGTCGGCTTTCCCGGCGAGACCGACGAGGACTTCGAGGACACGATGCGCCTCATCGAGGCGGTCGGTTATGCACAGGCATTTTCCTTCAAGTATTCCATCCGCCCCGGCACCCCCGGCGCCGACATGGACGGCCATGTCGACGAGGACGTGAAGGCGGAACGCCTTGAAAGATTGCAGGCTTTGCTCTTCCGCCAGCAGCGCGACTTCGCCCGCGGCTGCGTCGGCAAGGAGATCGACCTGCTCCTGGAGAAGCCCGGCCGCATGCCCGGCCAGCTCGTCGGCCGCTCGCCCTGGCTGCAGCCTGTGAATGTTGATGCAAAAGTGTCGGAAATCGGTGACATTATCCGGGTACGAATCACCGATACCGGGCCCAACAGCCTTTTCGCGGAAGCGATCGGTTGACGGGCGGATCGCAAGGAGCCTGACCGCTTGAACGGACACGAATTGACGACGTCATCGCCGCGCCAGTCGAAGAACGAGACCGACGCCAACCAGTTCGTGCTGACCTTCGAGAACAATCGATACGCAAGCGAGCTCTTCGGTCAGTTCGACCAGAACCTGAAGCTCCTCGAGCAGCGCCTCCATATCGACGCGCGGGCGCGGGGCAATTCCGTTTCCATCTCCGGCGACGTGGTGGCCACCGGCCAGGCCCGCCGGGCGCTGGACTATCTCTACGACCGCCTGCAGAAGGGCGGCTCGATCGAGCTTTCCGACGTGGACGGCGCGATCCGCATGGCGATCGCCGCAGACGACCAGCTCTCCCTGCCGACGATGGAGCGCAAGGCCAAGCTCACCATGTCGCAGATCTCCACCCGCAAGAAGACCATCGCCGCCCGCACGCCCACGCAGGATACCTATATCCGCGCGCTGGAGCGCTCCGAGCTTGTCTTCGGCGTCGGCCCGGCCGGCACGGGCAAGACCTATCTCGCCGTCGCCTATGCCGCCCAACTCCTGGAGCGCGGCGCGGTCGACCGCATCATCCTGTCGCGTCCGGCCGTCGAGGCCGGCGAGCGCCTCGGCTTCCTGCCCGGCGACATGAAGGAGAAGGTCGACCCCTATCTGCGCCCGCTCTACGACGCGCTCTACGACATGATGCCGGGCGACAAGGTCGAACGGGCGATTACCGCCGGCGTCATCGAGATCGCGCCGCTCGCCTTCATGCGCGGCCGCACGCTGGCAAACGCCGCCGTCATCCTCGATGAGGCGCAGAACACCACCTCGATGCAGATGAAGATGTTCCTGACGCGTCTCGGCGAGAACGGCCGCATGATCGTCACGGGCGATCCGAGCCAGGTCGACCTGCCGCGCGGCGTCAAGTCCGGCCTCGTCGAGGCCCTGCAGATCCTCAAGGGCGTCGAGGGTGTCTCGGTCGTGCGCTTCAAGGATGTCGACGTGGTGCGCCATCCGATGGTCGCCCGCATCGTCCGGGCCTACGAGGCCCAGACCGCCGTGCAGGATGAAAGCGAGCAGATAGACCGCTGAGGCGGTCAGGAAGCGATTCCAGCAAAAGTGTGAAGCGGTTTTGCGTCCGGAATTGCGGAAAAAAGAATCCTCATGAGCGAACTCGATATCCAGATCTCCGTCGAAGAGGGCGCCTGGCCTTCCGAAGAACGCTTGCTCGCCGTCAGCGAGCGGGTGCTTGACTTGGCCGCGAATTTCCTCCGGCGCGAGGAAAGGCAACCCTTCCCGAAGGCCGGTGCGCCGGAAGTTTCCCTCGTCTTCACCAATGACGCGGCGATCCGCGGCATCAATGCGGAATGGCGCAGCCAGGACAAGCCGACCAATGTCCTGTCCTTCCCGGCCTTCCCGCTGACGCCCGGGAAAATGCCGGGACCGATGCTCGGCGACATCATTTTCGCCGAGGAAACGCTGACCCGCGAAGCGGCCGATCTCGGCAAGACCTTCGACGATCACCTCACGCATCTGATGGTGCATGGATTTCTGCATCTCTTCGGCTATGATCACATGGACGACGAGGAAGCGGAAAAAATGGAGGGGCTGGAGACTCGCATTCTTGCCGAGCTTGGCCTATCTGACCCCTACGGGGATGACCCCGATGAATAGTTTGGACCGATGAGCGACTTTAGAAACCAGTCCGTAGCAACGGAAAAGAGCGAGGCCGACGCCTCAAGTCAGGACGAGGCGGGCAGTAGTAGCAGCGCGCCGAAGCAGGAAAGCGGGGGCCGGACATCCTTCTGGTCCCGTGCGACACGGCTTTGGCGCATGACGGGTGCCTCCAGCCTGCGCAAGGACCTCGCCGAGGCCCTGATGACGGAAGAGAGCGGCGGCGAGCCGACCTTCCTGCCCGAAGAGCGGGCGATGCTGCACAACATCCTTCGTTTCCGCGAGGTGCGCGTTGAGGATGTCATGGTGCCGCGCGCCGATATCGAGGCTGTCGACCAGGACATCACGATCGCCGAACTGATGGTGATCTTCGAGGATTCCGGCCGCTCGCGCATGCCGGTCTACAACGAGAGCCTCGACGATCCGCGCGGCATGGTCCACATCCGCGACCTGCTCGCCTATGTCACCAAGCAGGCCCGCAACAAGCGCCGCACCGGCGGAAAGGCGGCGCCCGCCAACGGCGAGAAGCCGGCCCGCACGCCGAAGGCGGAATTCGACCTCGGCCGCGTCGATCTGTCGAAGACCGTCGCCGAAGCCGGCATTATCCGCCAGGTGCTCTTCGTGCCGCCCTCCATGCTCGCCGCCGACCTGATGGCGCGCATGCAGGCCGACCGCACGCAGATGGCCCTCGTCATCGACGAATACGGCGGCACCGACGGCCTCGCCTCGCTGGAAGACATCGTCGAGATGGTCGTCGGCGATATCGAGGACGAGCACGACGACGAGGAAGCCATGATCCAGCGCGTCAGCGACGATGTCTTCGTCGCCGACGCGCGCGTCGAGCTGGAGGAACTGGCCGAGGCGATCGGCCCGGACTTCGACATCCGCGAACAGCTGGAAGATGCCGATACGCTCGGCGGCCTGATCTTCGCCTCGCTCGGCCGCATTCCCGTGCGCGGCGAGGTGGTGCAGGCGGTGCCGGGCTTCGAGTTCCATGTCCTCGACGCCGATCCGCGCCGCGTCAAGCGGGTGCGCGTCACCCGCAAGCGCGCCGGCTCCGTCCGTCGCCGCGAGCGCAAGCCGGAAGGCGAGGGGGGAGTTCTCGCCGACCGGCAGAAGCTGCCGGAACATGAGAACGACGGGGCGAACGCCGAGTAGGCACGGCAATCGCCTTTGGGGTTTGCCCCTCACCCTAACAGGCTGCTGCAAAATTCCTCGTCACACGGCTGGGTTTATGATTCACTTCTTGCATTGATTTGCGGGGTTGGATCGATGCGGGGGCATGGTGGTAGCGGGGATGAACTTTTCAGTTTTGTTCGGCTCGAGGAGCGG